>Ga0307488_10000821_pt1 | contig 25872 bp, 24 predicted proteins | sample SB02metaG_FD_202248 | JGI IMG/M metagenome (GOLD analysis project Ga0307488, IMG submission 202248) | Sea-ice brine microbial communities from Beaufort Sea near Barrow, Alaska, United States - SB 0.2 | ecosystem: Environmental > Aquatic > Marine > Coastal | place: USA: Alaska | collected... | reverse complement strand
TCTCGTGCTTAAGTAATACAAATATATCTTCTCTAAACTCTATTGTATTTGGTTCTAATTCAGGGTTTTTTATAACCCTAACTCTGGGTAGTGATGGTTATTAAATTCTTCTATAGTTTAAAGATGCCTTAGTCGTAATAGTAGTCGCTAATTAAGCAACAACGGCAGTTATCCAGACGGCTTTACAAGCCTCGTAGTAGACCAACATCCAACGAAGGCTGAACACTTCTCTAAAGACTATAAAGTATTAAATCTAACCGTGACAGCGACTATTCTTGTGTGTTCTACTTTTTCAAACGATCTAAGTTCTTGTGAAGAGGCACCCAGTATGAAAGTTATTCACGTTTCTGATACCCACCTTGTCGCTACTGGGGAACATCTTCATGGCCTTGATCCGTTTGAACGGCTGCAACAGTGCTTACAAGACATTGTGACTCACCATAGGGATGCTGACCTATGCGTGCTCACTGGAGACTTGGCTGAAACGGGTCAAACTAACGCCTATGGGTTATTAAAACAACTGCTAGTAAGTCTGCCCATGCGCACTGCCTTGCTGCTAGGAAATCACGATCACAGACAGCGCTTCTGTGATGTTTTCAGTAATGGACCGAGGGACTCTAATGGTTTTGTGCAGTGGTCAGAGACGACCTCCGAAGGAGTGCTATTATTTCTTGACACTAACGAGCCAGGCACAGACGAAGGCGTTTATTGTGAACAGAGACATGCATGGTTGCGTGAGCAGTTAATGCAGCACCACGACCGCCCTATATACTTGTTCATGCACCATCCACCGTTCGATATTGGCATACCTGACATGGATGCGCTGCGCTTGCGTGATTGCGAAAAATTCACCCAAACACTATCAGCTCATAACCATATTCGTCATCTATTTTTTGGTCATGTGCACCGCCCAATTAGCGGCAAATGGGGGAGTGTAAGCTTTTCTGCCGTTCACGGCACCAACCATCAGGTTCCCCTTTTGCTGAATAAAGATCCACACAATGGTGTGTTTGCCTTTTGCCAAGAGGAACCATCTTACGGCGTAATACTGATCACTAACGACATGACCACTGTCCACCTGCAGCCCTTCCTCAACCGCAAACCTGTTTACTACAAAGACTAAGATTAACTCTATGGACTTATATGTTATAGCCTTGGTACTTGGTTCCGCAGCGTTACATCCCTTTCGTGACCTATTGATTAAGGGCCAGAGTTTTCCAGAATCTGCCTATCTGGGAGTAACGGGTTCGTGGGTTATATTTGCTGTCATCCAATCAGCTTTACTCGACCAGCCTCTTAACCTACCAATCGAGGTTTGGCCACTGGTGGCTGGTTCAGCCTTGGGCCTATTTCTCTATTATCTGTGCGTGATGATCACCTTGAAAGCGGGTGATCTTTCTGTCTACTATCCTATTATTCGTTCTTCCCCACTAGCCATTGTGGCTATAGGCTATCTATTTTTAGAACGCTATTATTCGCCACTGACACTGGTGGGTATCAGCCTAATACTGGTGAGCGCCATAATGATCCAGTACCGACGAGGTGCCAGTTTACTGCAACGTCCTAAGTTAATCTTTACCGCTACATTAGCTATGATTGGCTCTGCCATTTATGGCCTAGCAGATTCAGCAGCCATGGAAACCATTACCCCAGCGCCCTTCTTATTTTGGGTTTATACCACTTTAACATTAGCCTTTATGGTTTTCTTTACTCTCACCCGAGCGCAGAAACGGCCATTAAGTCTTCAGCTATTTGGCTGCTGGCCCAAAGCGTGGTTACGTGTACTCGCCTCAGGTGCACTTTCCTACGTTTCGTATCTACTCATTTTGTTGGCCTTTCAGGCTGGTGGAGAGGTTGCTGTGGTCAGTGCTATCCGACAAGTGTCGATCCCCCTCTCAGTTTTGCTCGGTGCATTAGTGCTCAACGAAAAACGCTTTCTAGTAAGACTAGCCTGGTCACTTTTATTAGCGGGTGGCGTGGTAATTATTATTCTTGGGGGGTAACCCCTCCCTAAAGGATCCACCCTCCCTAAAATAATCGTTACTTATATGGCAACTTCCGTTGGTGCCCCCTACTGCATTATTGCGCGAGTTCCTATTCAGTCGTTCAAAAACTGTTGCATACCTGCGCGCCAAGGAGGTCGAAAATAAGCCACCATTCGACCCTCCAAGCCTTCACCTTCACTTGCTGTCCAGGGGGCAACCCCATGCAATGCCAAACGGTGCAGCAAATAAGCCTCTCCAGGCTGGGCCGGCAATTCAAGGCGTTCGCAGGTAGCAAACACTTCGCCTCGTGCTGCAGCGTATATTTCAGTCACATCGACATCCGGCCATTGCTCGACAGGTATTGAAGCAAACGCCGCGGCCAAATGACGCCGCACAATTGCTGGACTGTCTGGCCAGACCACAAGCGGACTGGCGCCCAGCACTGTTTTGTTCAACGGAATACCAAGCACAAAGGCATGTGGTTCCATTAAGTTTCTTCGTCTGTCGGGCCCTTGAGGTAAAATACCGTCGATATGAGCTGCGTCTCGAGTCTGACGGAACCGAAAAGCAGCAGGCGTTTCTTTAGCGCGGGGTTTTGGATATCCGGGATAGATCACCGACATCTGCGCCGGGTGCAGTGCAGGCAATATCCCAAAATTCTGCATAATAAAATCAACGGCGCGACCCGCTAATGGATCCGAACCACCAATGCGACCTGATAGATCGTTGGGTAAGGCATCGACACCGACAAACCATGTGCCTTCGCATTGCAACCATTGCTTTTGCATTTCCACGTCTGCGATGACCGCCTGAGCACTTAACTTGGCACTAGTGACCCAGGCATCAAGTTGTGAGTCAAATGGGAATTTTATCCAACCATGCTGCCAAGTGTCTTTCACCTAATCAGCCTTACAACAGCAGCTAGGCGCTTTAAAAAGCAGTTGTGTATTGTGTTTTGGTCTGGGATTATCTGCATCAGAATGTGGACCATAATGCTGCTAAAGGTTATCGCTTGCATGGGTTTGGGTAGCAATGGTTAACATTGATTGATCACTCCCTGCAAGGCCATGCGCACGGCCGCACGTTGGATCTGTGTGCGTTCGCCATCAAAATGATATAAACCACTCGTTAGCCTTTGCTCAGGGCCGCACCATGCTATCCAAACACTGCCTACAGGTTTCGCAGAAGTGCCTCCACCTGGCCCTGCAACGCCGCTCACTGCCACACACAGATCGGCACCCAGGGCCTGACATCCACCAATGGCCATCGCTTCAACTACGGCTTGACTAACTGCGCCATAGGTATCAATAGCGTCGGGATTGACGTTAAGTAATTTAATCTTGGAAGCATTACTATAACTAATCACGCCCCCATTAAACCAGGCTGAACTACCCGCAAGGGAGGTCAGTAAAGCCCCTATAGCCCCACCTGTGCAGGACTCAGCCGTGGCCAGGGTTAGGCTTTTTTTAACCAGCATACGGGCGACTTCGGTGGCCAGTTGCTGCTCCTGAGAAGAGTCTGAGACTAAGTTATTGTGCATTTTTAAAACCACCATTATTACCACCATACCACTGGCCTTTGCCAATGGCGGTTAACTATGGACTGAGGCTCTGCCTAAACGCAAGATAATATTATTCGAATTAATCCAGTCATATTAATAGGGCGCCTTTAAGCTGGGCCTTTTATTAAACTTCGACTGCCTAACCCCGTCAATGTCTACTTTAAACCTTGGCTGCAGTGATTAACCGGCGTGCTTAATAAAATGATCTGTGTGCTGGTCTCGAAGGGTATTTTTTAATACTTTACCCATCGTGTTACGCGGTAGCTCTTCAACAAAAAAGATATTTTTCGGGCGCTTATAAGGTGCTAACTTTTGCTTCAAAATAGATTTTAAGTGGCTCTCATTGCGACTTTCACCCGCAGCAAGAACTACAAAGGCTAACACGCCTTCACCAAAATCTGGGTGCGGCACACCGATAATAGCCGACTCGTAGACACCCTCAACGTCGTCTAAGATGATCTCTATTTCTTTTGGATAAACGTTATAGCCACCCGATATAATGAGATCCTTTGAGCGACCCACAATGGAAAGGTAATTATCCCCATCGATGGTGCCAATATCACCAGTAATAAAGAAACCATCGTCACGAAACTCCTGCTTTGTTTTTTCGGGCATTTGCCAATACCCCTTAAATACATTAGGTCCACGTATTTCGACTGATCCAATCTCACCTTGAGCCAGTGGTTTGCCACTATCTGCATCGGCTATGCGTACCTCAACCCCTGGCAGAGGCATGCCTACAGTACCTGCACGCCGTTCACCTTGATAAGGGTTTGACGTATTCATATTAGTTTCTGTCATGCCATAGCGTTCTAAAATGGCAGTACCAGTAACTTCTTGCCATTGCTTATGCGTTTCTGCCAATAGGGGTGCTGAACCAGAAATAAACAGGCGCATGGGGGCAACGGTTGCTGCGCAAAGATTAGCCGACTCTAACAGTCTGACGTAAAAAGTTGGCACGCCCATTAATACCGTCGCCCTGCTCATTAGTGAGATGATCATTTCACTATCAAAACGGGGCATAAAAATCATCGATGATCCAGCACATAAGGTGATGTTAGTCGCTACAAATAATCCATGGATGTGAAACAAAGGTAAAGCGTGAATCAAAACATCAGTATTATCAAAATGCCAGCATTGGCACAATGATTGGGCGTTAGAGACGAGGTTGTTGTGACTTAGCATGGCGCCCTTAGAACGGCCAGTAGTGCCAGACGTATATAAGAATGCTGCAAGGTCATCCTTACCGCGAGCCACCTCTTTGAAACTGTGCGTATGCATAGGCAGAGCATCAATCAACGACCCCAGGCCATCAGCTGACAGGGTAAAGACTTTGCCAACACCCGTTTGCTCAGCTAGCACCTCTAAAACAGCAGATTTTTTAGGATCACAGACAAATATTAGTGGCTTAGCATCGGTTAGGAAATATTCAAGTTCTGATGGTGTATAAGCGGTGTTGAGAGGCAAAAAAATCCCACCTGCTAATACGGTGCCCAAATACAGCTGTATCGACTCTATGGACTTCTCGACTTGCGCGGCAACACAGTCGCCTGGTTTTAAACCTGCCAATTGCAGTGCCCTAGCATTTTGTTCAGCAGTGCTGAACATTTCACCGTAAGACACTTTTGTGCCATCCAACATTTCAGCACACAAGGCGCTGTCACGGCCAACAGAGGCAGACCTGAGATGATGGGCAAGATGATTAGTGTCGTACATTAACGGTATCCTCTAAATTTTCTACTTCACAAGCCGACGCACAGACTCTGCACAGACGACGGTTTGGTGGTTGGCAAAGGCTTCATGGTTGTGTTCAATAGAGTTGAGGTCATATAGGTAATTAACCATCACCCCCCAAGAACTTTTGAGTCTGGTGCCACTCGCGTCAGCCTCACTATTAATTTGTTGAAGGCAGGCGCCATTGCCCAAATGAAAGCGAGACACATAATCGAACGGACTACCATTGCTTTTCTTTGCCTTGAGTAGATACCAGGCCGTCAATTTCTCAATTTGGGCGCGGTCAACACCGCTCGCGTCTTTTGAATCATTCAGTAAGTGGATGGTTTGGTGCAGTGTTTGAGGGATATCACTGAGCTTATTCTGAGCTACTTGCTGGCGCACCCAATGGCGCATTTCAGGCAAGGGAGATAGGGTGACAAATTGACTGAGGTTAGTGAATTCATGGCGCAGTTCTTCCACCACCTGCTTGATCAGAAAATTACCAAAGGAAATGCCTTGAAGCCCTTTTTGACAATTGGAAATTGAATAGAAGACCGCCGTAGTGGCTTCGGCAGGATTAAGGTGTTGCCGCTGCTTCGCAAGAATGGGGGCAATCGCTGTAGGAATACTAGCGGTCATCGCCACTTCGACAAATATCAATGGCTCGGCACTTAGGGCTGGATGGAAGAAGCCGTAAAGACGTCGATCTTCTGCCGCAACACGCAAGCGTAATTCATCCCAACCATTGATTTCGTGGATGGCTTCGTAACTAATGATTTTTTCCAAAATAACAGCAGGGGTATTATCCCAATTAATAAGCCTGAGCTCTAAGAAGCCACGATTGAACCATGAGCTGAACAGGTGACGAAAATCATTATCAATCTGTTTTAGCTGGGGGGCGTTCACCATCGCCACCAAAAGATCGGCGCGCATAGAGACTAAATCTAAGGTGCCTGATGGTGCCCGATTTAACCGACGGATCAATTCTTGACTTCTAGGCTCACTGGCGAGATGAATATCGCGCACCAATTTTTGACTTTGCGTTTGAGTTTCGCCCTTGACTGGAGTTTTAGTAGCCAATGATTTCTGCGGTACTTCCCATGCCTCAATGGCGGCACTTAGATTGGCTTCATCAACGCCAAACTGGCTCATCATGTCTGTAAAAAAATTGTATTTATGCGCGTCAGTTAATTCACTATAACGATCAAGTATCTCTCTGGCGAGGGCCAAGCTGGTGGCTTCACCTCGCCTTGACAGTAATGTTTCGCAGCGGTCGATGAGAGTTTCCTGTTTGTCCGCCACAGGCATAAGAGAGCGGCCAATATCACTCACTCTAGAAAGTAGATCACTCAGTATATTAGCTGTTCTCATTATAGTACTTTACCTCAGTCATGAATCTAGTCAAATTTCATCAGCAGTTTGCCTTTTGGTCTAAGGTTGCATAGGGCTGTTGATATTCATCAATGGCTTATTACCACTCACCTAAGCCTAACCACGGCCAATTTAAAGCGTTTATTAAATCAACCACAATGACCATAATCGATGGGTAAAGTAAGCGTTTTTTAACCCCTTACCTATTACCTATTACCTATTACTCATTACCCATTACCTTTGTGTGAGCAAAAATCCACCACCTGGCGCCACCGGCTCAAGCTTAAGGGTTTTTAGAATCTCGTAGGTGGTTGCCACAGCAGCTGATATGGTTGGAATGCCTGAGGCCTTCTCAATTTTTTCAATGGCAGGTAATGAGGGCATTTGCACGCAGGCAGAGGCAACAATGGCATCAACACCAGTGACATCCAGCTGTTTCCATAGCTCAGCGGGTGCATTAGGATCTTGCGCCGCAACATCAAGGTTATTAGGGATTTCAAGCGCCATAAAGTCTTTGACTTCAATGCCTTCACTTTCAATATAATCCACTACCATTCTTGTTAAGGGTTTCATATAAGGACAGATGATAGACACTTTTTTTGCGCCCATAGCATGCAAGGAATCGACTAAAGCGCCAGCTGAGCTAACGATAGGGGTGGGCAGTCCATTGGCGACAGTAGCCTCATAAAGACGCTGTTGTGATACCTTATGATAGCCTACACCGCGACTCATAATCGCCACCAGGCACGCATAAGCTTGCACTTCAACCGCAGCATCTGATAGCTCGGCAGCACAGCGCAAACTGTCATCGTCCATGCGTTCCAATTCTTCTTTTGACACATTTTTCATGCGCATGCGTGATGAATGAAAGGTAAAACGATCAGAAAATAGTGCTTCACGGGCACGCAGTAGGGCAGGAATTTCCGTTTCCATCGTCACATTAGAACTAGGCACAATAAGCCCAACGCGACGGTAGTTAATTTTTGAGTTCATAAAAGTTAAATCCAAGGTGAACGTCAGAGGCCTCTGATCAATTCAGAGGCCGGTTAAGCTATAAGGATGAACCCATTAACGTGTCTGGCAGCCAGGTCGCCAAACTTGGCATAAGGCACAGTAATAGAATAGCTAGGACCATGCAGGCAACAAAGGGTAACGAACCAAGCAACACTGTTTTCAAAGGTATCTGAGGTGCAATGCCATTAATAACATAGAGATTTAAGCCGACAGGCGGCGAAATTAAACCAATTTCCATGTTAATGGTCAGTACCACGGCAAACCAGATAGGGTCGAACCCAGCATTGACAATAATGGGCAATAAAATTGGCGAGGCCATTAAAATGACTGCGACAGGAGGTAGAAAAAAGCCAGCGACTAAAAGAAAGAGGTTGATGATGAGCATCAAATACCAACGATTAATATCGAGGGTTCCAATCCACTCGGCAATTGATTGGGTAATAAAGAGACTGGATAGCATGTATGAAAATACGCCAGCCGCAGCGATGATGAATAAAATCATCACACTCTCTTTAGTACTGTCTCTTAATACCAGCCATAAATCTTTTGGGCTGGTTAAGCGATAAATAACCATCGCAATGACCAGACACAGTAAAGCGCCAACTGCAGCAGTTTCTGACGGCGTTGCAACCCCACCATACATGGAGTAAAGCACGCCAATAATAATGGCAATAAAGGGCAGCACGCGTGGCAAAATTTCAAACTTCTCACGCCAACTATAGACAGTCTTTACCATTAAGGCCTGATTACCTGAGCGCCATGTGGCATAGATTGACCAAGCCATGAATAAGAAAACCAACAACAGACCTGGGATGACACCTGCTAAGAATAAACGACCAATTGAGGTTTCCGTAGCAATGCCATAAACGATCATGGTGATTGAAGGTGGAATTAAAATACCTAGGGTGCCACCCGCCGCAATAGAACCCGCGGCGATCCCTTCAGGATAACCCCGCTTAAGCATTTCTGGAATGCCCATTTTACCAATAGCTGCACATGTTGCTGGGCTGGAACCAGACATGGCAGCAAACATGGCGCAAGCACCGAGGTTAGAAATAACCAAGCCACCAGGCACACGAGTCAACCATCGCTCAAGGGCTTCATACAAGTCGGCCCCTGCCCGAGTTGATGAGATAGAAGCCCCCATTATGATAAACATAGGGATTGATAACAGGGCAAAGCTGTCTAGTTTGCCAAAAAATATTTCCGGCATTAAGGCTAATGATGGTGCACCATCAAATATCATGATAAATAAGGCAGAAACAACCAACAAACCAATACCGACTGATATGCCAGAGAAAAGAATTAAGATAGTACTGGTGCCGACTAGAGCACCTAAAATAAGAGGATCCATTAATCTTCTCCCAAGCCGAAAGGGGGTTCAATTTTTAATACGACCGCAGCTAAGTCAGCCAACAATTGGAGTATAAGCAGGCCAAAGCCGATGGGTAAGGAAGAATAAACAATCCACAACTGGGGCGCCCAAACAGAATCCGAAGTCCAACCACGGGTAAAGGCTAGATGCCAGAATTCATAACTAAACCACAGCATCATGGTGATGGTGATTATGGCAACCGAATAGGTGAATATAGCTAGAATATAACGCCCTTTAGCGGGCAGCATCAAAGGAATTAAATTGACATTTACATGGCCTCTTAACTGTTGAACAAAGGGTAAGCCAATCAGAGTGGCTGCAACAATTAAAAAAACGACTGCTTCAGTTTGCCAAACCGTAGAACCATTAAGGACAAAACGTACAAAAATCATTTGGCAGGTAATGCCAATTGCAACCAGTGTCATACCTGCTGAAAACCAGCCCGACATGGTTGAAAGAAACGAGACAACTTTAAAGAAGAGTGGCTTGGTTGGTGTGTCAATTTGATCATTGATGTTTGAGTGATCGCTCATGAAAAATACCTTTATTGTGCGTATTTTTTTGGGATTTTAGCAATGTGATTAAGGCCTTGCCTAGTCATAAAAAGACACAGGCGAAGGCCTATAAATGAACTATTAATCTACAGAAAGAGCCATATCAAGTAATTCTTGACCACCTTCAACGGAATTTACAAATTCTTTGTAAGACGTTTCTACAGCAATATCGCGCCATGCATTAAAATCAGCTTGGGTCATTTCAGCAATCTCAACACCGGCTTTACGGAATACTTCTGTTGATTTGGCATCTTGAGTTTTAGCTTCTTCTAAATAAAACGCTTCAGCTTTTTTTGCAGCGGCTAACAAAGCAGTCTGTTGTTGGGCATTTAGGCCGTCAAACTTATCCTTGCTCATGATCAGTGGCTGATACAAGAACCATAGGGCGATGTTTTCAGAAGCAGGTGTATAACATTTCACTTGCTCATAAATACGGTAAGACACGAAAGAAGATGACGACGTGTTAGCCGCGTTAAGAACACCCGTTTGCATTGCACTGTAAATATCAGCAGAGCTCATTGAGGTAATAGAAGCACCCGCACCTATTAACATCTGCTCAAATGATTTACCTGCAGCTCGGATCTGCATGCCTTTAACATCTTCAGGCTTAACAATACATTTGTCTTTGCCTACAAATCCACCAGCAAGATAACCGTGCACCAAAACCATGACGTTGTCATCTAGCATTTTTTCCTGCAAAGCGTCCATAAATGGAGACTGAGTGAGACGAGCTGCATGGTCATGATTTTTCACCAAACCAGGCATGAGGGTTAAACTCACCGCTGGTTGCTGTCCAGCCGCATAGCTCAGTGGAAAAACAGACATATCCAATAGATTACGACTGATAAAGTTATATTGTTCCTTAGGCTTAACTAATGACTTTGAAGGAAAGATCTTAATATTAAGGTCAACGCCTGCCGCTGCAACTTCATCGGCAACGATTTGGGCTACTTTGTGGCGTACGTCTTTAGTTGACCATTGGTGTGATAGTTTGAGTTCAGTGGCATTAGCTCCCATTGACATGGTGATTATTGCAGCAAATGTCACTTTTTTTATTGTGTTTAACTGAAACATTCTTGTTACTCCTGATATAGATGAAAGCCGATACTATTACAATAGGTATACATATACAACCTATAAAAATACATATAGACGATATCGGTAGACATTACATAGCCAAATACGCTTAAATAAGCAGATCTAAATTTAACGTATTAATGATTGGAACATTTTATGACACTTGCGGCGGACAAACTGATAACCCAAATCACCCAAGAAATTTCCTCAGGGGTTTTGCGGCCTGGCGATCAGTTAGAAGAGTCTGCTTTAGCAGCAAGGTTTGGTGTTTCACGAACCCCTATCCGTGAAGCTATTAGGGCCATGGTCGGACTTGGCCTGCTCGAAACCAGACCCAGAAAAGGGGCCATCGTCCGAGTCTTAACAGCCAAGGAGCTGCTTGATTTATTTGAGGTAGGAGCTGGCTTGGAGGGTATGGCCTGTAGGTTAGCGGCTGGGGCACTCACACAAAAACATGCAGAAGCGATTGAGCAAGCTTTAGAAAACTGTAGCTTGGCGGCTGAAACCAGCGATAAGGTTCTTTATAGTATTGCAAATCTAGAATTCCACGCAGCTATTCATGCAGCGACTGATAATCACTGGCTGATTGAACAACTACAAAATATTGGCATTCACATCAACCCATATCGTTCGTTACCCTACGACATCAGAGGGCGCCTGGCAAAATCCACACAAGAGCATGCCGTCATTTGCGCGGCTATTCTTTCTGGTGAAGGCGAAAAAGCGAGTGAGTTAATGCGTGATCACATAATGCTGCAGGGCAAGCGCCTGCCAGCCGTACTCAAACTTTTAGCTAAGTAACCGCCAAATAGATGACTGTCTTCTGCTTTAGCTTTAGCCCCAGCCATAGAGACGTCATTTAATACCCTCATAAACGATTTTGTTCGAAGCATCCTTATTGTGGCCTCAAGCCAACAATATAGCTCTTCGGCTCGGCGTAAACCAACTTCTTTCTGGCGCGCGTCCTCGCGTGTGGGGGTTTATTAACACTCCCGATTTAGTCTCTATTTAATCTTTTTTTAGCCTTCTTTTACCAAACTTATATAGACTCATATTAATGCCTTTTTATAGGCTAGTTTCATGGCTTTGGGAGAAGACGGCTTAATACTTTGATGTTTGCGTGAACTACCGACTGGCCGTACAATTGTGCCTTTGGAGATGATGTTTTTAGTATCCATTATTTACCTACTATGGCATTATTTTTAGTGCGAAATTGTGAGCGCAAAGACGGGTGGGCTTAACAGAGGATACTCTTCAAAAAATGAAACATGTCTATCCAAAGATTGGGTTCCAGACATTACCAATAACATCATTAAGTTATTATTATCAATACAATCAAAGAGTTATGCCGCACTAATGAATATTTCCAAGAACAAAAAAGCATTACATAATGGCATCAATTCAAACCACACTCCCATGATGCAACAGTATTTGGGCATTAAACAGGATCACCCTAATGATTTAGTGTTTTATCGCATGGGTGATTTTTACGAAATGTTTTATGAAGATGCCAAACAGGCTTCTGAGTTACTCGACATTTCCTTAACCTCAAGGGGCCAGTCCGCAGGCCAACCCATCCCCATGTGTGGCATCCCCTACCATGCGGCAGAAGGGTACATTGCTAAAATCGTTAATGCCGGTCGTGCGGTGGCGGTGGCAGAGCAAATTGGTGACCCTGCAACCAGTAAGGGGCCAGTAGACCGAAAAGTGGTGCGTGTGGTTACCCCAGGCACGCTCACCGATGAAGCCTTAATGGATGCCAATCGAGACCACTTGCTGACGGCTGTATGCAAGTTACAAGAAACATATGGCATTGCTAGCTTGGACATGAGTAGTGGCCGGTTTGCCGTTGTAGAGGCCCATACTAGCGATCAGTTACAAACTCAGTTGCAGCGATTAAGGCCTGCAGAATTGCTTTTTGATGAAACTAGCGATCTCATCAATCACATCCAAGAATGGCCCTGCCGCAGGCCCCAAGCGAGTTGGAATTTCGCTTACGATACCGCTCAACGACTGCTTTGTAGTCAATTTAACACCCGTGATTTGAGCGGCTTTGGCTGCGACACTATGCACGCCGCTATCAGTGCAGCTGGGTGTTTATTAAATTATGCCAAGGAAACTCAAAGAGGCGATCTACCCCATTTACGTAATTTACAAGTTGAACTGCCGCAAGACACGCTTATTCTGGATGGGCCGAGCCGTAAAAATTTGGAAATAGACCACAACATTCAAGGTGGTCAACAGTTTACGCTCGCAGCAGTTCTAGACACCACAGCTACCCCTATGGGCGGTCGCTTGTTGCGCCGCTGGCTGAATAACCCATTGCGCAACATTGAGGTGCTTGAACTAAGACAGGACTTTATAAGCCAGACCCTAAACTGCGACGGCTCCGAAGACCTTCAACAAAGCCTTAAACCCATTGGCGACATGGAACGTATTTTATCTCGAGTGGCTTTGAGATCGGCACGCCCTCGCGACCTTTCACGTCTTTGCGCGAGTCTGGGGGCATTGCCAGGCATCCAAACATTATTGGCTGCGATTGAGTCGACCAAAGCTGCGTCATTGGCCACCAATATTGGCGAGTTCCCTGCCCTTGTTAACTTACTAACGGAGGCGATTGTCGATAACCCACCAGTAGTGATAAGAGACGGTGGCGTCATCGCCCAAGGCTATGACGAAGAGCTCGATGAATTGCGTGGCCTAAGCCAAAATGCAGGCCAGTTCTTGCTTGATTTGGAAACCCAAGAGCGAGCCCGCACAGGTCTTTCTACCTTAAAAGTGGGATATAACCGGGTACACGGCTATTATATTGAAATCAGTCGCTTACAATCTGGCCAAGCCCCAACCGAATATGTGCGGCGGCAGACCTTAAAGAACGCTGAGCGTTTTATCACCCCCGAACTCAAGATTTTTGAAGACAAGGCTTTAAGTAGCAAAAGTCGTAGTTTGGCGCGAGAAAAAGCACTGTATGAGGCCCTCGTTGAAGACTTAGCGACGCACCTACCACAATTACAAGGCGCATCAGATGGCATTAGTGAACTTGATGTCTTGTGCTGCCTAGCTGAACGAGCGGTCTGCTTGGATCTCCATAGGCCCCACTTAAAACCTGAAGCTGGAATTGACATTACTCAGGGCAGACATTTGGTGGTAGAACAGTTAATTAGTGATCCGTTTGTGGCCAACGATACCAGCCTCTCTGCAAGCTCTAGCATGATGATGATTACTGGCCCCAATATGGGCGGTAAGTCGACTTACATGAGGCAAGTCGCTTTGATTGTAATTATGGCTCAAATCGGGTCTTATGTGCCCGCCTTAGAAGCCAGCGTGGGTATTGTTGATCGCGTATTTACCCGTATGGGTAGCAGCGATGATCTTGCTGGAGGACGCTCTACATTCATGGTTGAAATGACTGAAACGGCTAACATTCTCAATAATTCAACTGCTAAAAGCCTGGTTTTGATGGACGAAGTGGGCAGAGGAACCAGCACTTTTGACGGTTTGTCTTTGGCTTGGTCGTGTGCCCTGACGCTGGCAAGGGACATCAGTGCATTGACCCTTTTTGCAACCCACTATTTTGAAATGACACAATTAGCTGATCAGTTATCACAAGTAAACAATGTCCATCTGGATGCCACAGAACATCAAGATAACATTATTTTTATGCATAAAGTTTTACCAGGACCCGCCAGCAAGAGTTATGGTCTACAGGTGGCAAAATTAGCCGGAGTGCCCTACCAAGTCATCAACGAAGCTAGGCAAAAACTGCAACATTTGGAACAAACTGAGAGCCTAAGCGCAGCCAAGGAACCAGTTTCCCAGCCGCAGCAATCAGACTTATTTAGTGGCTTGGCACACCCCATTGAAGCACTACTGGAAAGTAACAAAGCAGACGATCTAACACCACGACAGGCGCTAGATCTGATTTATCAGATGCAACATTTACGCAATTCTTAGAACCAGTGCAGAGCCTAACTGTAGCGTTGAAACTAAGCTTAAAGGCGTATGGGTTACCCTTGCGAACATGTTATGGCTTGGCACAAAACCATTTTTTAAGGCACTCATTAAAGTTTAGCATCCAACACGTCAGCGCTGTTAAGCCCTTCCGTTTCAAGAATTTTACGTAAACTGCGCAACGCCTCAACCTGAATTTGGCGAACTCTTTCGCGCGTCAGGTTAATGTCTTTACCAACGTGTTCGAGGGTGCATACAGAATGACCCCGCAAACCAAAACGGCGCGAAATTACATCTTTTTGGAGATCTGTCAGTAAATCTAGCCACTGCTCCATATTGCTCATCAGGTTACTGTCTACTACAGCACTTTCTGGGCCTTGGTTTTCCCTATCAGGTATGGTTTCTAGCAGTGTAGTATCACTATCTGGTCCCAAGCAACTATCCACTGAGCCCACCCGATCATTTAAACTCAGCATCGCACTCACTTGCTTCTCTGGTTTACCTAGGTAGGCGGCAATTTCTTTGGCACTGGGTTCATGATCTAAAGTTTGAGCCAACTCTCTGGCCACTCGCAAATATACGTTGAGTTCCTTGACCACATGAATGGGCAAACGAATGGTGCGTGTTTGATTCATGATGGCCCGTTCAATGGTCTGGCGAATCCACCAGGTACCGTAAGTAGAGAAGCGAAAACCTCGCTCAGGGTCAAATTTCTCTACAGCGCGAATTAAACCAAGATTGCCTTCTTCGATTAGGTCGAGCAAAGTCAGCCCACGATTCACATAACGGCGTGCAATTTTAACGACTAATCTTAAATTACTTTCAATTAAACGATGGCGAGCAGACTCATCCCCTTTGAGGGCCAAGCGAGAGAAGTATTGCTCTTCTTCTGCGGTTAATAGGGCGCGAAACCCAATTTCCCCTAGATAAAGATGGGTCGCATCTTTAAAGTCAGCTTCCTTTTTTGAGTATTTGCCGTCAGCTTTGTATTTTGCATACTGCAACTCACTGCGGTGCTCATGCGCTTGTTCTATCGATAATTCTTGCGTCATTTAACTACCCTTTTAATCAACCTATCAATCAACGTATGAATTAACTGGCCTTATTAACCAGCTGACTTCATCAACCACTGCATCAGGTACTACATCAGGTACTTTGTTATAGACAAGGTATAGCGTGGGTAAGTACCTCAGTGAGTCTTACCGTGTTTAAGGCTTTCTAAGTGTAGTCTCGGGTTTCATTTTGAACCTTGGTCTACTTCCTCTATGACCTAGCCTGCGTTCACTGTCATGCCTGTTGCAACCAAAACTGCGGTGCAGGCACTTCACTTTTTCAGCTACAGTTACATTAGGGCATCAATTTATCATAATGTATTATTTACATTAAAATTGATAGCATTATTGCTTTAGTTACGTATTTTACCGAATTAACAAGAGGATCATAAATCAATTTTACAAAAAGAGCTAGCTTTATTAGAAAAAACTTTTGAAGAGAAACAACTGAATTTATTATGCCACTATTGGCAATAACGTCCAAAAATGTATTAATTTTAGGTATTTCAAGGATATATAGAGGAGATAGATTTGACTGGTGTGCAAATTGGAAGCAATATTAAGTCATTTATTTTTGTTTTTTTAATACAATTAACCACTTTTTATCGCTGACGCAGGCTTATAGTAATTAATTGCTTTATTACTACTTATATCATTAAAGCCCCACTTGTTTAGTGTTTTATAGGGGATTAATGTTTTCTAGCGGTTAATTTTTGCTAGCGGTTAATGTTTGATAGGGGGCTAATGCAACATTAGCCACTTATAGTTTAGGCAGATAGGCCAGTGGATTAACAGGCTTACCATTTTTACGGATTTCAAAATGCAGTCTGGGGTCTAATTGTGGACCCTTGCCTACTTCCGCTATGGTCTGACCTACCTTCACCGTAGCGCCTTCCGCTACTAAAATACGACTGTTGTAGGCATAGGCGCTAAGAAAACTATCGTTGTGTTTCACCACCACCAGTTTACCGTAACCTTGGATACCACTGCCCGCATAGACAATAATGCCACTGGCAGCAGCTTTTACTGATTTCCCAAGAGACGACGATAAATCGATACCATTAGACGCACTGTCTTTGTTAGAAAACTTTTGTAATAGCTTGCCTCTCAAAGGCCAAGACCACTTCACTGATGATGCCCCTTTGTAAGGCTTTTTAGACACCGTTTTAGCCGTCACAGGAGACGATAAAGAAATCACCTTTGGGGTTGGCTTTTTGGTACTTACAACAGGCTTTTTAATGGCCCCCTTTGACACAGGCTTAGTAATTGCGTTGTTACTATTTGCAGCGTTAAAGTAAACCATCTGCCCCACATAAATAGTGTATGGAGAGTCGATGCCATTAACTTTAGCCAGTTGCTTATAATCCCAACCAAAACGCCAAGCAATGGCAAACATAGTATCACCCGGCTTAACTTGGTAGGCTGTTGGCGTCGCTTGAGCTTGCACACTCTTACCCGATACGAGTTTGATGGTGCTGTAACCTAGCTCTTGCACGGGTGCATATTGACTAGCACTGCAAGCCGTTAGTACAAGCACCAGAACTGCAATGCAACACAGCCTAATCATCGGTAAAATTCTCGCAGTAGTACCCACGTCTAAGCCGCCATATCTTGTAGTTGAATGCGTCCAAATTTCGCTACTAACAACCCCGCCAAGCAAGCGATGGTTAGACACCAAATCAGCTGGTTATCAATACCTGTCATTTGGCTATACGCCCAAGGCATGAGATTTTCTTGCTGCAGGGGCACTTCTAATCCAGCACTATTCAGGCGATAACTTACCGTGAGTTTCCAAGGCCATAACTTCATCACTGAACCCATCATCAGTCCAGTTAAAACATTCATTACCGCAGTCGAGTGCTGCTTGAGTAAGTACACAATCACGCGACTGAACGCCACTAAGCCCAAACCGCAACCCACAGCGAATACAGCAATCACTTGAATATCTAAGGCCGCTAAACGGGCAATTAAGAATGGATAAATCCCCAACATGAGGAGAATAAAACTGCCCGATACTCCAGGCAAGATCATCGCCGTGATGGCCAAGGCTCCAGCTGCCATTAGCCATAAATAACCCCAACCAGAAAATCCATCAACCACCTGTAGCACAGGCATACTCGCCAACACTAGACTCACCAAAAACCCTGGCACAAGCCAACGCCAGTTCAGCTTACTTTGTAAATACAACGCGTGCAGCAGCATCAGACTTGCCACCATAATCAAACCCAAAAACAAACTCCACATAATCAGTGGCTGAACTAATAAAAGCCAGGTAATTAGTTTAGAAAAAAGCAACAGAGCGGTGGCCATGCCAAGACCAAGACTGAAAAGGAAACCGCCGTCGACATACTGCCAGGCCATAGCTAGCTGTCGCTGCCGTAGCAAGTTTAATAGATGCCAGTGGCTGAGGTGACCAATGGCCGTTAATAAGCGCCCATAAATACCGCTCAACAAAGCCACAGTCCCACCCGATATCCCGGGCACTAGATCGGCAGCACCCATGAGCATCCCTGTGAAAAATGTTCGCCACTTTATGGCTGTGGTTGTTACCGTCATCATATTAATCCATTAACCAAGGGCACAAAATTAGCCGCTTCTATTTTTTGTTGACTAAAGTGGTTACCAGAGCGAGTGATCTTTAAAAGGCATTGATCATCGCCACCTACGGGGATAATCATACATCCCCCTTCGGCTAGCTGCCACTGCAGCAACTTGGGCACCTCTGCAGGCGCGGCGGTCACCATAATGCCATCAAAAGGCTCACGTGCAGGCCAACCCTCATAACCATCTCCATGTTTGTAGACGATATTGTGGAGGTTCATTTGCAATAAGCGTTGTCTGGCGCGATTTAGCAAAGGCTCAATGCGCTCCATGGTAAACAACCGAGGCACCAACTGCGCCAGAATACAGGTCTGATAACCCGAGCCTGTGCCTATTTCTAATACTTTTTTTGCTGCACAGGAGGCCAGTAAAAGTTCACTCATACGCGCTACAGTGTAGGGCCGTGACAGGGTTTGGTTATGACCAATGGGCAAAGACACATCCTCGTAGGCTCTATGTGCCAAGGCTTCATCTAAAAACAAGTGACGTGGCGTTGAGCGCATCACATCCAGCACCCTAACGTCTTCGACTCCAAGCCCTTTGAGCGTATCAACCAAACGTTCTCGAGTACGCTGCGACGTCATGCCTATGCCCTGCCTATTGGCGGCACTGCGCTTTGGGTCGGTGACCGTGTAACGCATTAGAACTCGGCCCGCAGCCAATCGGTTACGGTGTCCAAGGCCCCATGACAGGCCATATCCGGTGACAAGGGTGTTACCGATACATAACCATGTTCTATGGCATGGAAATCCGTGCCTTCACTGGCATCCTTAACTTTACCCGCTGGGCCAATCCAGTAACATTGGTGGCCCCGTGGGTCTTGGGCGTCAATCGCAGCCCCCCCCAACTCCCGGCTACCCAGACGGGTCACTTTAACCCCTTTAATTTGTTCATAGGGTAAGTCCGGTACGTTGACATTAATAATACAACGCGCAGGTAAGTTAAGCTGCTTTATGCTGGTCATAAGCTGCCTAGCCACTTTCGCAGCAGTCAAGAAATGGCGTTTACCGACTAAAGAAACGGCCATGGCATGGTGAGCCAGATAGCGCCCTTCCATAGCCGCCGCAACAGTGCCCGAATAGAGTACATCATCACCCAAATTAGCCCCATGATTAATGCCTGAAACGACCATATCAGGAGTAATTTCTAGGGCCCCATTGATACCTAAATGCACACAGTCTGCGGGGGTGCCATCGATGCTGAAAAAGCCATTTTTTTGAGGCATGAGTCGCACTGGGCGAGATAGCGTTAACGAATTACTCGCACCACTCAAATCTCGATCTGGAGCAATGACCGTCAGTTGATGATCTTGCTCTAGTTCTTGCACAAGATACGCCAAGCCTTCGGCGTGCACACCATCATCATTAGAGATCAGCAATTGCATTGAAACGCTCCTTATCTTGAGTACTTTTGTGGGTTATCATTATGGCTGTTGTGCTTGCGCTAGTTCTCGCACCAATGCCGTGGCATAACTGCCACGCATCAAATGAAAGTTGAGCTCTAATACATCACTTTCGCACCAATGCCAGGCAAAGTCTTTTGGCCACAGCCGCAGGCTCCGTCTGTGGGCGGTCATATCTTGTGCCACTAAGGCTTCTATCCAGGGCATCCATGGGTTTAATATTTGGTCTTCATAGACACTTGCTGGGGTTACCGTAGTCGTGCCAGCACGCCCTACTAAGGCGCCAGTTGGAGCTAAATCACCACTATCAATGCGTTGTTGAACACTGTCCAAGTCAGTTGATGCTAAGGCATCAAACTGGCTAAAGCCATCACTAAACATGCAGCGTTCACCAACCGCAGCGGTTAGCCAAGAGCCATCATTAACCCGAGCACTCAAAAGCTGGTTGAACAGGTAAGAACGAATTGATGATAAGGCCATGCCTCGTTTAAAGCGATCTTTTATGCGCTTACCTTGCATCATTGACAGAGCAAGACCAAGATTACCACCCTCACGCCCAAAGCGTTGATCACCAAAATAGTTAGGCGCCCCTTGTTGAGCAATCACCCTGAGCTTTTGCTCTAACACTTCACTTCTGGTTATGTTACGCAGCCGAATGGTAAATACATTACCCTGATGCACCCCCGTTTTTAGCTTTCGCAGATGCCTAACCACCTGATGTAAATGAACCTCGGGGCTTTGCAGTTGCTGCCAATCGGGATCGACTGTTGTGGCCTTACCTGGCAGGTGCACGCCAAACCATTGCCGCGTCACTCCTCGCCGATCCTTTAATCCTGAATAGCTAACTTGCCGAGCTGCAACGCCTGAAATTTTGGCAATATGACGAGCCAAGAAATCGGTATTAGTATCGGTTTTGGTGATGTCGAGATAAACGTGTTCTCCCTCACCACAAGGCTCGTAACCTAAGTCTTCTGTGACTAAGAAATCGCTGCACTGAGATTTAATATGCGCCTTAGACTCTGGCACACCAGAAGCATAGACCCATTCAACCGGCCATTGTAGGGGCTGTAATTCACTAGCACTCATTGATCTTCCACGAGCTGGTAAAAGGTTTCATTGGGTTTAACCATGCCTAGGTCGTGGCGCGCGCGCTCTTCAATCGCATCAATGCCTTGTTTCAAGTCGAGCACCTCTGCATGCAGTTGTCGGTTACGCTGAGACAAACCTGCATTCACGGCTTCTTGATCAGTAATTCTTTGCTGCAAACGCGCCACTTCAAGCCGACCAGAAGGTCCCCACCAGAGGCTGTATTGCATCGCCACTAAGGTGACTAAGATTAATCCAACTAACCATTTCATAAATATATCAACAAAAAAGGGAGCTGACCTTGGCGGTAGTTCACCAACATGAGTTCCCTAGACGAGGTCAATTGTTGCTATTGGCCTTTAATTTCCTGGCGACCACGATATGGCGCGCCAGCACCTAGTTCCTGCTCTATCCGTAGCAAGCGGTTATATTTTGCCACTCGATCTGAACGACACAATGAACCCGTTTTAATTTGTCCAGCTGCAGTGGCTACCGCCAAATCTGCAATAGTGGTATCTTCTGTTTCACCCGAACGATGAGAAATAACCACACTAAAGCCAGCTTTTTGAGCCATACGTATAGCGGCTAAAGTCTCAGTAAGAGTACCAATTTGATTGAATTTAATCAAAATAGAATTACCAATACCTTGTTCGATACCACGGCTCAATATTTTGGTATTAGTGACAAATAAATCATCACCTACTAGCTGCACCCGTTCACCACATTTTTGGGTAAGGTCTTGCCAACCGTCCCAATCACTTTCATCCATACCGTCTTCAATGGACACGATGGGGTGCTTATGGGTTAGCTCAGTTAAATAATCAGCAAAACCCGACGCATCAAACGACTTACCTTCACCACTGAGGTTATAGGTGCCATTTTCATAAAATTCTGAAGCCGCACAATCCAAAGCCAAGGTCACATCTGTGCCAAGCTCGTAGCCAGCATACGCTACTGCTTCAGCAATCACATCCAGTGCCGCTTCGTTAGAAGGCAGGTTAGGCGCAAACCCCCCTTCGTCGCCTACGGCTGTACTTAAGCCTCGTTGACTCAGCACTTTTTTAAGGGCATGGAAAATTTCTGCGCCACAACGCAGCGCTTCTGCAAAATTCGGCGCGCTCACCGGTTGTACCATAAACTCTTGAATATCAACGTTATTGTCAGCGTGCTCGCCGCCATTGATAATGTTCATCATGGGCACAGGCATGCTGTATTGCCCTGCAGTGCCGTTAAGCTCTGCAATATGCGCGTATAATGGCAGACCCTTATGTACTGCTGCGGCTTTGGCTGCTGCTAGAGACACTGCAAGAATCGCGTTAGCACCAAGAACTTCTTTGTTTTCTGTGCCATCTAATTTAATCATCGCCGTATCTAGGGCCTGCTGATCAGTGGCGTCCATGCCCCTCAAGCAGTCCAAGATAGGCCCATGAATACCAGCAATGGCGTTAACAACACCTTTACCTAAATAACGAGCTTTGTCACCGTCACGAAGCTCTAGAGCTTCTCTAGAACCCGTGGATGCGCCAGAGGGGGCACAAGCAGAGCCAAAAGCTCCACCCGCCAGTAACACATCGGCTTCAATAGTAGGGTTGCCACGAGAGTCCAACACTTCTCTTGCCTGAATGTCGGCAATTAATTGGTCCAAAATATTCTCCTATTACGCAATTAAGTTCAAATTTTTCTTATACAATTATTTATTTTCAGCCTGTATCACTGCTGCGCCCACAAACCCCTCAAAGAGGCCGTGGCCCCCACGAGGCGTTGAGGTGAATTCTGGGTGAAATTGGCAAGCAACAAACCAAGGATGATCTACAATTTCCACCATTTCCACTAAACTGCCATCCATAGAACGGCCAGAAAACTTCATCCCCGCTTCTTCGAGCTGATCAACAAAGGTATTGTTAACTTCATAACGGTGGCGATGACGTTCAGTAATAACTTCTTCTTGGTAACACTGATGAGCCAAAGAACCCACTTGTAAACGACATTGCTGTGCACCCAAACGCATGGTACCCCCCAGATCTGAACCTTCTGAACGTTGCTCAATGTGTCCCGACTCGTCCTTCCATTCAGTGATTAAACCCACCACACAATGCTTAGAACTGGCATCGAACTCACTGCTATTGGCATCACTCCAACCCGCCACATTGCGGGCAAACTCAATTACCGCCACCTGCATGCCAAGGCAAATGCCTAAATAGGGTATGTTATTTTCGCGCGCGTATTGAACGGTCTTTATTTTACCTTCTGTACCCCGCTCTCCAAAGCCACCAGGGACTAATATGGCGTCAACGCCTTCTAGCAATGAAACACCTTGAGTTTCGATGTCTTCAGCATCAATATAGCGGGTATTAACCTTGGTGTATGACTTAATACCGGCATGGCTGATAGCTTCAATCAAAGACTTATAAGCATCTAGCAATTCCATGTATTTGCCAACCATGGCAATCGTCACTTCTCGCTTAGGGTTTAATTTTGCTGCTGCCACTGCATCCCATTCTGTGAGATCGGCTGGCTTACATTGCAAACCAAAACGCTCAATGACGATGGCATCTAAGCCCTGCGCCTTTAACAAACTGGGGATGGTGTAAATACTCTCCGCATCGGGTAAAGAAATAACGGCGCGTTGCTCAACATTGGTAAACAAGGCAATTTTGCTTCGTTCTGGTGCTTCGATGGCAACCTCAGAGCGACACACCAAAATGTCAGGCTGAATACCAATAGAACGCAGCTCCTTTACAGAATGCTGAGTAGGCTTAGTTTTAGTTTCACCTGCAGTGGCGATGTAAGGTACTAAGGTGAGGTGCATAAACAGCGCACGATTAGAACCCAATTCAAATTTCATCTGCCGAATTGCTTCTAAGAATGGCTGTGATTCAATATCACCAACCGTGCCACCAATTTCTACCAAGGCAATCTCTGCGCCTTCGGACCCTTGGTATACTCGACGCTTAATTTCATCGGTAATGTGGGGAATGATCTGCACCGTGCCGCCTAAATAATCACCACGGCGCTCTTTGCGCAACACGTGTTCATAGACGCGACCGGCAGTGAAATTATTGCGTTTAGACATTTTAGTATCTATAAAACGCTCATAATGGCCTAGGTCTAAATCTGTTTCAGCACCATCTTCTGTGACAAACACCTCTCCGTGTTGAAACGGACTCATGGTGCCTGGGTCTACGTTAATATACGGATCCAATTTCAACATGGTTACGTTGAGACCACGGGCCTCTAAAATAGCGGCCAAAGATGCTGATGCAATTCCTTTACCCAAAGAAGAGACAACGCCGCCAGTAACGAAGATGAAACGAGTCATGTAATACCCTATGTCTTTTGTGGCGTGCCGTACGCCGATGTGAACTAAAACACGACAGAGCAACCACACAAAAGCACCACAACCATGGCGAATACATGCCCACTTATTAAAAAGCGGATGGATATCTCTGACGTTTATAAATATTTGACGCGGAAAACGTGACCTGTTTTAAGGTTTTATTTTCCGACTTAAGATGGGTGTGTAGGATACCAGAAGAGGCTAATCGTCACAATCAAAAGCTGTATTTTTAGCGGCCTTGCTCCAATTCCAAGCAGAACCACCCACGGTCGCCTCAAAACCGCAATTGACCCACAAGTCTGCCACCATAGCGAGTTTTCCATTAACATAAAACAAGGGCAACTGATCGCGCTCCCACGCCGGCACTTTAATTTCTTGCAGTAGTTTTTTAAGGCTTTGACTATGAGCCCGCCCCATGGGCTTGCAGCGCTCACCGCCAACTCTAAAGCGGCGCTCTAAAACATCGTCTTGAGCTAACAGCATCGCAACCTTGACACCTTGAGTAAGGCAAAGCGCACCCTCAGGCAAGACGATGGAACCTGCCTGCAGGGTCTGCAGCGTTATTTCACAGTTCCAACTCATCGCTGGTCCACTGGACTGTTTTGTGTGGGGCATCAACAGCAAATGACCTTGATTGCGCCGCAAGCACCATTGCCCCAATTGGAGGTAAGGTTGGCGATCGATGGCACTGTAGAGAAACTGCGTATCAATGCTTTGCATGGCTGCATAGTCTGGCATGGGCACACGGCACCGAGCAAACCAATAGCGCAATAGGTTATATCGCCGGCCCCGACTCAGTGCTTGTATTTGAGCACAAGGTAAACATTCCCCAAATTCCGTTAGCTTGTGCAGCAGCTCAAAGTCAGCTGCAGCTACCTCATCTAGCAAAGTCTGAGTGTCACTCATTAAGCATGCCACTGTGGCCACCCGTTCATCTAATGCTGGCCACCTTTGGCGCAACAATGGCATGACTTGGTGTCGTAAATAGTTACGATCAAAGTCATTATTATGATTACTAGGGTCTTCACACCAGCTTAAACCTTGATCTTGGGCATAACCATAAAGGTCAGTTTGACGCACAGACAACAAAGGTCTGACCAGGCTAGCTAAACCCAGCTTTCGCTGCTGCGGCATCGCCCGTAAACCAGCTACCCCAGCACCACGCAATAGTCGTAAAAATAAAGTTTCACTTTGATCATCAGCATGCTGTCCCAGCAATAGCACGTCGCCTTGCTGCACCTGTTGTTTAAAAACGTCATAGCGAGCATTGCGCGCTGCCGCCTCCAACCCCAGTTGCCGCTGCTGCTGGGGACATAAGGTAACCTGATGACTGGAACAAACCAGACCATATACTTGGCATTGATGCTCCACCTGTTGCTGCCATTGATCTGCCTGTAGCTGCAGGCCATGGTTGATATGAATAACGCTCAAAGGGGGGCAGTGATGATCCTGCTGCAGCTGAACAAGCGCATGCAACAGGCACATAGAGTCCAAGCCACCGCTGACGGCGAGCACCCATCGAGAAGCCTGTAAATGAGCTTTTAAACCACCCGCGTGACTAACGAGTTGATGATGAGAGAATGCCATAAGAGGGAATTTTAGGCCCTAAGGAGCGGCCTAAGACGATAGACCGTATGACATTAAGCGCTTGTATCGACGCTGCAAAAGCGCCTCTGTGTCCATCGACTCAAGCTCGGTTAACTGATTAATCAGTGTCGATTTAATGCTTGCCGCAACTAAATCAGCATCACGATGAGCACCACCCAAAGGTTCTTTGATGACATGGTCCA
>Ga0307488_10000820_pt1 | contig 25880 bp, 24 predicted proteins | sample SB02metaG_FD_202248 | JGI IMG/M metagenome (GOLD analysis project Ga0307488, IMG submission 202248) | Sea-ice brine microbial communities from Beaufort Sea near Barrow, Alaska, United States - SB 0.2 | ecosystem: Environmental > Aquatic > Marine > Coastal | place: USA: Alaska | collected... | reverse complement strand
ATGCCCCAGAGCTCTTGGAGCACCAAGTTTCTTCAGTTCGTCAAGCGCCAGTGGGCGCGACATATTCAACCTTCGTCAACGGATACAGCAAATGGCAAACAACAAGGATCTAATCCAAACGGTCGCATCCGAGATCGCAGCTTCGTCGAAGACCTCACCGACCGCAGCTGGGCAAGCTAAAAAAGCCCCTGCCACCCCGGAACTGATTGATGCAATCAATCAGACCTTTGCCCTGTTTCGCGTCAATTATCACAATCAGTATTACGCGGCCTTTGGTGATAAAAACGAATCTGTTGGAATGGCAAAAAAGCTGTGGCTATCGACTCTTGGTGATTTTGCCCCAAGAGTTATTTTATTGGCCGCCGAAAAAATAATCGCTGACAACGACTACCTGCCAACGCTACATAAAATGATCAATGCCTGCCGTGCAGTGGGTATGCCCGCCGGTCTGCCCTCACCTCGCAAGGCCTATCTCGAAGTGTGCAATATGCCGAGTCCGAAGGCGGCGCAAAAATGGTCACATCCAGCGGTCTATGCCGCCGGTCGTGACTGCGGCTGGCACTTTTTAGCGACCACCGGTGAGAACAAAGCCTTTCCGCAATTTTCTGAAACCTATCAGCAGTATTGCGAGCGGGTAATCGGCGGTGAAGTGTTTACCGTGGAACCTCCGGCGGCACTGCCAGAGACTTCAATGAAGAAGGCAAGCAAAGAGCAGGCTTTAACCGAGCTGGATAATTTAAAGCAGCTGTTGAGCTAGCGAGAAGAGCCATCTACAAGAGTGATCTACAAGAGCCATCAATAAGAGCTAACTATAAGAATTAATTTAAAATTAATTCTCAGATAACCTGTCGAGACCTGTCCCTATGGCGCAAACTCCACTGATTCATAACTCCACCGCGCGACGTATGGCGAAGACAATTCTCAACGGCTTTCGCAGTTATTTTGCCGACTATTTAAATTCCACTCTCAGCGCCAAAGCGCGCTTTGAAAAAGCTGACTGGCACGGTGTGCAGCAGGCCAATGTGGATCGCCTTGAAATGTACAAGGCCAAGGTAGCCCAGACGGTGATGTATCTAGGGATGGTGACCAATAAAGATATTGCCGACTTGAATCTATGGGCCGAATCAAAAAAAGCCTATACCCAGCTGGTATTTAACTTTCCCAATTTTGAAATTGCCGAGACCTTTTTTAACTCGGTGTTTGCCGATCTCCATGACCACGACAAGATCAACGACGACATTATCTATGTACTGTCCTCTCATATGATTGAGGCGCCGGCCGCTGAATACAGTATTTTTGTGCGCTACGAAGGCAACGATCGACGGGATATTTTCCGCCGCATACTAAAAGAGTCAGAGTTCTCTCTGCCAGGTGAAGATATAGAACTGGATCTGGATTGTATTCTCAGCGTGTTCTGTAGCGAAGTAACACCCAATCTTATTGGCTCGCCGGATGATCTAAAATTCGATCTACTGGAATCCACTTTCTATCGTAGCAAGGCTGCCTATATGGTGGGTCGCGTTATAGATGGGGATCAAACCTTCCCCATGGCCATCGTGATCCTCAACAATGAAAAGGGTCAGCTCTATGTGGATACGGCGATCTTTAACTCCGATGATCTCAGTGTTATTTTCAGCTTTACCCGCAACCACTTTATGGTTGATGCGCCGCTGCCCTATCAGTACGCCCATTTTCTCAAAACATTGATGCCGAAAAAATTGGATTATGAAATCTATAATTCACTGGGTTTTCCGAAGCATGCAAAAACTGAATTCTATCGCCAGATGGTTCACCATCTGCATGATTCTAATGACCAGTTTGTCATTGCACCAGGCATTAAGGGCATGGTGATGACAGTGTTTATGCTGCCCTCATACAATATTGTATTTAAAATTATTAAAGATAAGTTTGCCCCGCCGAAGGAAGTCACTCACCAGACAGTGCGTGATAAATATCGTCTGGTATCGCGCCATGACCGCATCGGTCGCATGGCAGATACTCAAGATTTCGATAACCTAGTATTTCCACTGGACCGTTTTTCCCCGGAACTGCTCGAAGAACTGCAGAAAGTTGCGGCGTCAACTATTGAGATTCGCGGTGACAAACTGGTGATCAAACACCTCTATACCGAACGTTATATGACGCCGCTAAATATCTATTTGGAGTCTGCCAGCGACGATGAAATTCGCAGCGCTATGGAAGAGTACGGCAACTGTATCAAGCAGTTGGCAGCAGCGAATATTTTTCCCGGCGATATGCCGCTTAAAAACTTTGGTGTGACCCGTCACGCCCGTGTGGTGTTCTACGATTACGATGAAATCGCCGCACTTACCGACTGTAACTTCCGCAAGATTCCACAGCCGCGCACCGAAGAGGAAGAGATGCAGGCTGGCACTTGGTACACAGTGGGTCCGGACGATATTTTCCCAGAAGAATTTAGACTGTTCTTTTCTGGCAATACCAAAGCCCGCAAGATGTTCGAAGAGATGCACAGCGATCTTTACGATGTGGATTTTTGGCAGGGTCTACAGGATAAAATTCGCGATGGCTTTGTGCTCGACGTGTTCCCTTATCGTCGTGCTAAGCGTTTCGATCGCGGTAAAGAGTCTGGCTTGGAAGTGTTTTCAGATTAGATTTCTAAATCACAGTTAATCTAATTACCGCAGAGGTAGCTCTGTGGTCTGGGTTCCTGCGCGAAGCTCTAGGCTGTCGCTATTAATGGCTTCAATTACCCAGTTGCGGTCTAGCTTATCCCCCACATGGTAGATGTTTTCACCGACAAAAATGCGATTTAATCGCGAGCCACTGCGAATAAATATATGGCCAGTAATACTTACATCAGGCAGTGAGTTATTTATCGCTGGCGCCGAAGTGGCTACTGGGTCATCACTTGGCGACACCTCAAGTTTTTCTGCAACTACTGGAGTCTCAACAGCATTTTTCGTAGTCGAGCTTGCTACACCCGCTTTTTCAATACCTAAAACAGCTGGCGTAGACCTTATTTCAAGCTGGGACGACAGGCTTGAGAACCAGTAAAACAGCCCTCCCGCGATCACCACAATGGCAATCGGCAACCAATATCCCGTAGAATTTTTTACCGTTTTTTCATAGGGGTCCCAGCCAGAGTTAACAAAATCATCGAGATTTTCCGGCTCTTCTCGCAACCTATCATGCTCGGCTTTTTTTAAGGCATTGAGAATATAGGACATTAGTTGGCCTCCTTCAGAAGCGGAATAGTCTCACCGCTGAGCTGAGCCAAACGCATCAATGTCTCGCGCCCCAAAATACCGTCAGCCACCAGCCCCTGTTGCTGCTGAAAACTCAAAACCTGCTGTGCGATTGCCGCAGTGTAACGGCCGCCGCTGATAATGATCTCACTGCTATTATCCACAGAGGCAAGCTGCGCTTGAAGCCAATCAACCAACTCTGGGTTGCTGATATTTCCAATGCCGTTATTCGTCGCAATCAATGGCGATGTATAGGCCTCTGGTGGACGCCACAAATAAAGGTAGCTGCCATTCCAGCGCTGCTGGAAACTCTCCACCGACATATCCAGAGTACCCTGTCTATCCTGCAATCTGATCTGGTTGCCAGCCAACTGCTCGAGGACATAGGATTTTAAATAGCCGGTTTGTTCTAACAACCAAACGATCCCGGGGCGGTTGATTTGTTCCAATATAGCGATGTCGGCCGAACTGATTTTTTCGCTGCGCAGCATAGCCATACTGGCCACTGCTGCAAGTTCTTCTTCACTGTAAACATCCGCAGTTTCGGCGCCCCAGAGGGCTAAGAGGCCGACAAAGGGATTCCCGTTAATCTGTGGGGCTGGTTGTTCTGCTTGAGGGACAAGTTCCTGCTCAACTGGCATCTCAACAACCGGCTCCGGGAGCAATGGCTCCAGCACGTCTTCCTGGACGTCCAATGGAGCCATAGCAGGAAAAATTCGCCCCAAGGTTTCTGCTGGAGCGAGCTTATATATCAGCCCAGCTCCCAACACCAAGGCGATAACAATCCCTGGCAACCAGAACTTTTTCCCTGAGGATTTTGTTGGCTCGCTGAGAATTTCACTGGCGGCTTGCTTGACCAACTTTGGCGAGACCGTCTGGACACCAGTGGAATAAGCTGCCACCAAAGATTGGTGACAAACCAGATTAATCAACCGCGGTACACCACCAGTAAGACGGAATAAAACCGCCGCACAGCCGCTGTCAAAGATCGCTCTTTTGGCGCCGGCGCGATGCAGTCGATGATTGATATAGTTGGAGAGGTCATCCTTATCCAGGGGCGATAGATGGAATCGCGAGACCACCCGCTGGTTTAGCTGGCGCAGTTCTTGCTGGGCGAGAATATCCAACAACTCGGGCTGGCCGACCAATAATATATGTAAAAGTTTATGGGTGCTGGTTTCAAGATTACTCAGCAGACGCAGAGTTTCCAGCACTTCAGGGGTCAGGTTCTGGGCTTCTTCGAGAACAATTAAGGTTTTTTTGCCGTCCGCATGGGCGGCGAGCAAATTGCGATTCAGCGCGTCTATACACTGTTTCGTAAACGACTGTTTAGTCAGTGACAGCTCAGAGGTGTTGGGCAGATCTACATCCAGCTCATCACAGATACTGGCCAGCACATCGGCAACATTAAGCTTGCTGTTGAGAATATAGGCGACCCGCACATGGGGCGGAATACGTTTGATCATGGTGCGAGTCAGGGTGGTTTTTCCTGTACCCACTTCACCAGTAAGCAATATAAACCCGCCTTCGCGATCGAGACCATATTTTAAATGGGCGACCGCTTGGCGATGGTAGATGCTGGGATAGAGAAACCCAGGATCAGGGACTATCGAGAAGGGCTCTCGGGCAAGGGCAAAATGTTGCAGATAGATGCTCATAGCGCCTCAGCTTTGTCTTAATATTAGTTTTGGTCCTGCCCTTGATTGATAAACTCGTCGAGCATTGGCTGAATCGAGCCGTTCTGTTCACTGTCCATATCGCGCTTGATCAGGTGGCGGTATTTGCTGTCAGACAGCTTGCGCGCATCTTCCGCGGTGCGAATAATCGTTGGGCGAATAAACATCATTAATACCGATTGGGAATCCGTTTTACTGGTCGAGCGGAACAGACGTCCAAGCAGCGGAATATCACCCAGTAGCGGCACCTTTGTGGCACTGCCACCAGTCTGGTCTTCAATTAATCCACCGAGGATCAACATCTCGCCATCCTGAATCAATACATTGGTCTGCATGGTGCTTTTTGAGGTGGTCTGTAAGCCTACGCCGCCGCTACCGACTTTAACTTTGGAGGATTCCTGTTCTATCTCCAAGCGTACCGAATCGCCTTTGCTGATTTGCGGTTTTACCTTGAGCTTAATACCCACCTCTTCACGATTAATCGTGGTGAACGGGTTGTTGCTGCCATTGTTGCTGCTGGTAAAGCTACCGGTTTGGAAAGGTACTTCTTCACCCACAGATAAGGTCGCCTCTTCATTGTCTAGAGTGACTACTGATGGGGTCGAGAGAATTTTGGTACTGCCATCGGTTTTCAACGCCTGAATTAACAAGCCAATGCCTTTGCCTGTTTCAGAATCAAAGTCTCCTGCCACAGCCATTACTTTTTTAGGTAGCAAGCTCAGTTCAGTTGCCGTAGGGGTCACGCCCGAAAGTCCCACACCAGCCAAGGTGGCCAGAAGCCCATCAAAATTGGTTAGATAGCCGCCACGGTTTTTACTGCTATAGGCGATCTGGGCACTCAATTCTCTGGCCTGATCTTCTGACAATTCTGCAATTACCGCTTCGATCAATACCTGAGGTCGCGAACGGTCGAGCTGGGCAACGACACTTTTAATCTCGCGAATAACCGCTGTTGGCGCGGCCACAACCAGAGCATTATTCAGCTCATCAATTTGAATCTGGTAGGAACTTTTGGATTTCTTATCGGCTACCGCTTCACCGGCAAGCTGAAGGAATACATCGGACTGCAACATACCTTCAACGATCGGCTTCATTTCTGCGGCGCGAGAATAATCCAGATAGATAACCTCAACGCTGCCCTTTTTCGTGGACGGCTGATCGAGAGTTTTTAACATCGTTTTAAAGGCGCGACGAGCAGAAGCTGGACCGCTGACAATCACCCGATTGTTCATGCCATCCTCAACCAGAGATAGCTCCTGCTTTTTTAGCTGGCTTAATTGGCCGGCGATATACACCGCTTCACCAGCTGAAATATGCTTTAGGCTAATTACTTCAACGGCATTTAAAGATGGGTCGTCGAGTTCCGCGATCAGAGATTCAAGGCGCAAAATATTGGATTGCACATCGGTGACTACCATGGAGTTGCTTTGGGCAAAGGCATTCAATCGCGCACCGGAACTCATCACTGGCTTAAGCACAGGCACCAGAGTAGCGACCTGCACATGATCGATTTGAATCACTTTGGTAATCAGCTGATTGTCCCCGTCGCCACCGGCAAAGTTAAACGCCTGATTAAACGGCACTATGCGTGTCACCACGCCATCTTCGATTGCCTGGAAGCCCTGCACCTGAATTGCTGAGAGTACCGCCTGATAAAGTAGATCTGAATCGATTGCCTCGGGAGCAATAATGGTGACCTTGCCTTTTACACGGGGGTCGAGGACAAACGATTTGCCGGTAATTTCTGCAACGCTTTCGATGACGCTGCGGATATCCGCATCGCGGAAATTAATTCGTACCACTTCGCCAGCACTAACCTCAGCAATCATGCTCAGCACAATGCTTAGGGCCCCCAATAGGCGGATGGTTCGTTTGGCAAAAGTCGTCTTCTGGCCGGTCATTATTTTTCTCATTTTATTTATTTACTATTTATATTTAATGATTTTATAGCGAGCAATTTAATAGGTAGCAGTTTTAAATCTAACTAGTTCAATCCGAGCTTCGGTAACATTTTAGCCGACAAACTTGCGGCATTAACGTAGAGCACCACTTCTTCACCGTTGCGTATCACCGTCACCGGCAAGCTAGTCTGGCTGCTGTACTGAATCCAGCCTGCGGGATCTGACATCAGTTCCTGAACCCCGGTGCCGCCAATATCTACCACCACATCGCCGTCTTCAATATCAGCCAACATTTTCATTTCATCGGAGAGCTTGTTGAGTTTAAAGCCACTGCCATAATTATCCACCTTAACCGGCAGCGCACCAAACATATTGGCCATGGCAAAACCTTCATCTACAGGTTCGTTGTCACTGTAGCCCTCAGGGGCCTCCTCAGTCTGCATAACACTGTCTGGTTTCTTCAGCAGAATTTGTCGCTTGACGCCGTTTTGCTCAACGATAATACGAAATGCCTGTATCTGTTTAATCAGTATCGACGAGCCGAGCTTATCACCAATGTGGTAAACCTGCTCCGGCCGCCCATTAAAGGAGATGGTCGCGGAAGAACTGCTTTCACTGAACACGACGCCGAGAAGTTTGGCGTTAACATCGGCATCGGCGAGATTGCTAGAATCCAGGTCTATAGAGGGTGCTGCGACGGCAACCCCGCTAAACCAACTCCAGCGCAAACTGGCGACCGCCGGCGTGGATACTCGAGACAGGGCTTTGGCTGTGGGCTTTGATTCGGAGAAGCTCAGAGCTAGGGCAATAAGTAACATCAGGATTAATGCGATCAGCAAGCCATTGCTCAGCAAGAGTATTTTTTGCGCTGGCGAAGCCGCTATAGAACGCTGCAGATAGGCCTGCACTCTAAGGCTATTATTTGACATGCTGAACCTCCATGCGCACGACATAGGTCGACTCGTTACTCTCAGAGCGGCTGATGTCGAGGGTATTTGTTGTCAGTCCCTGACAGGCCAACTGGTGAGCTAACTGCAGTAGGCGATTGGCATTGGCAGTTTCAAGATTGAGTACATACTTACCCTGAGCGCGCTCGGCTATATTGCTCAGCTTGATCTGATTGCGTCGAATCAGACGGTTTATAACATCGATGGCAGCGCCCGTTTTAATCGTTTTATCGACACAGCTATTACTCAGCCGACTGATACTGGCACTCTGTTCGCCCAACCATTGCAGGTCAGCTTGCAGAATCTGATGACGCTCTTGTAGCTCAGTGGATCGCTCAATGCTGGGTAATAGGGCCAGATAAACCAGAGCAATAAAGACAAACACAGCGCCAGCGCTGAGAATCACGCGCTCACGGGGCTGTCGCTGTGCGAACCAGCTGCTGATTCCATTCACAAGGTTCGACCCTTTCATCGCTGGCTCCCCTTGCGTAATGTCACTGTTGTCACACCGTCGGCGGCTTTTTGATCCACTATAAAGCCCGGCAGAGTGGTAGCTTTAACCTTTCCTGGGGCAACATTTTTTAGCTCCAAGCTAAGACTGGAATCAGTAGCAACCAGACCCTCTAGCTCACAACCACAGTTAGTCATCATAGGATCTAAAGCGGCGAGAGCTTTCATAACAGGAGCCTGTAAGCTCTCACGCTGCTTAAACATATCTGCCATTAACAGCTCACCGCTGCTACGGACATCTTCTGCCTTCGCGCGCTTGCCGATAAATAAATTACTGAAATCGGCACTGGCCTGAGTCTCAAACTCGACTATAGCCTGCTCGAGCCGGACATTGGAGAGTTGTAGGTAACCAAAGCTAAGCACTATGGCCAATACTAATAGCGCAGCAGTAGACAACCATAAGGATGAGGATATCTCGGTAGTCTGAGGTTTAAATTCACCGGTCAACAGGTTGGCTGACATAGGCATATTTGAAAACTGCCAGTCAATCTCAGCGTCATTGACGTCAGCCGCGTCGCGGAGGTCTTCGGGGATTAAATCCGCATCCGGGATAGAAATAGACAGTCGCGGCGCAATATCGGCCCGCTCTAGTAGACGACGGACCAATAACCAAGCCAGGTCCGGAGCAGCAGAAAAGCCACTGTCAGTGTCGCTGCGAACCAAAAATTGGCCCTCGCGCCAGGCCATACTGATGCGCCCAGACTCAAAGGGCAGCGCCAGATAATCTGGCACCATAGCCGTTGCTGCAACGCCAGCGTTGTCGGCAATGCGCAACCATTCACGCATATCCTGCTTGCTGACAACCGAGACTCTAAGCTGCTTTTTGCCCTCCTCGGAAAAACTCCCACCGAGAACAAAATGCATTTCGTCTACGGGCTGTAAAATTCGGTCTTCGAGGATCCAGGGAATCAGCTCGGCCCATTTTCGCTGAGGCGCTGTGGGAGCTTCAATGACATGCAGGCAAATGCGCTGGGACGGCACCCATAGTGCCATCCCTCTGTTTGCGTCACCACCGCCGAGCAGGTGCCGGTCTAGGTAGTGAAGATGATCAACAGATACTGTCATTGTTACAAATTCCTAATTATTGCTTTTTGGATTGCTAATTTGCAGAGCTGTTTTTTAAAACTGTTCACTAGAGCCATTTAGATCGCCAGTGGTATAGCTATCGGTGATTTCGCAGATTGGGCGCAGGTAATATTCGCGATCATATTCATCTTGATCTCGAAATCTATCCCTCCCAGAATCGGCAAAATCATCCGCACTTTCGTCGTCGGCGTCATTAGACCTAGATGGTACAGTTCTGACACCTGCAGGTACAACCGTTATCTCCCTGCGAATCACTGCTGGGCGGCCATTTTTACCCCGGTGCATGATACTTTTCACCTCGAGCCTTGACTGCCCTAAGGTAACTTCGAGATTAAGCTGAAAAAAGTCCGACTTCACATCGATTAGCTTAGCCGGCCAGCGTATAGCCAATGCAGGCTCACCAACCATCAGGCGAATATCTATAGCCTGATAAAATTCCTGCAGAGTCAAAAAAGGTCTGTTATCCATCACCATGTCGACAAAATCCAAACCCAGATTGCCACTCAGAGCGAGCAATACTGGTTCAGGCGCGCTGTTGATATTAATTGTTGTGGGGCCTGGCAATGCGCTAATAAAGGGCATTAGGCGCTGTACTTCGGCCAAGCTATAGCCAGCCATGGCGGCCAGCTCGGCGGTATCGGCTATATCTGTATTGGCGGGAAACCGCGGGGGGTTAAAACCACTGTAATCCGACTGCTCTGCACCGGCGGGGCCGATTAACTCGTCACCCTTATCGAGCCAGTCAATAATCACCGAAACACGGCTTTCATCGACCAGAAAGTCCATATTATTGAGCAGGCTCTCCCATACCTTAACCAGGCCCATGGCATCCGCTTTACGCTCTGCTCTCAAACTGGAATCTGTGTATGAGGAAAAATTATTAATATTAACCCTGGATTCAAGGTCCACCAGGCAGCCGACAATGGTGCCGCCATCAACCGGCAGTAAAGGGATCGCCTGAGCCCAGTCTTCGCCGAAATGATCCACCGTCAGGTCATCACTATCTGAGGCGAGCAAATCTCTGGCCCAGCTCTCTGCACTGAACGCTAACAGCACCGCCTGATCACCGTGAAGTGAACCGGTGGCCTGTGAGACATCAATCTGGTGACGATAAAATATATTGCCGAGAATCAGCGTCAGGGCCAACACCAAAATCAGTGTTGCCAGCAGCGCCACGCCGTCCTGTCGCTGAGGGCGAGAAGGAGAACGACGACCAAAGCCAGCCAGTGGTGCCTGTTTAGTTTTCATTGGCACCCGCACCTCCATTTGGAGTCGAGTCAGAACCTGTGCCCGTCAAGCCATTGGTTGGATTGGGATCGAAATCGAGCCCCGGCAATAGCCTTGAGGTTTCAGAGCCATTTTTCAATGTGATGGTGATACGAATCATTCTTGGCAAACTGAGCAAATGATGGTTTTCGTTAATCGGCGGCCAGTCTGGGGAAAAAATATTGCCCCGAGAAAATTGTTCGACCTCCACATCGTCCACATTATTGGCTAGGATCACGCGGTTGCCCTCAGCATTCAGTGCCGATGCAGTAATAGGCCAAGACCGACGTTCTAACTGACTCTCACTGTTGATGCTATATTCAATACGGCTGATGCCCGTGGGATTTGAGCGCACCATAGGGCCGCCACCACGACTGAAACGCAGACCAAACTCGCTGGGATCAGTTAGGTAAGCACCTTCAGTGCCACCCAAGCCATCGGCAAAAGTCCGTGGCCGCAGATGCATAATATCGCGGCTGATCACCTGCCAGGCGCGATGCAGTTGCGACTCATCCTCAAGCTGACCGCGACTGCGATCGTTAGCCCCGAGAATCACCTCTATAGCCTGATAGGACATCACCGACATCACTGCCAACAGCATCAGGGAAACCACAGCTTCGATCAGCGTAAAACCAGCCTGACGACCTCTCCCGAACTGAGGATTGCGCGAACGCGCCGCAACCAACATCAGTTTTTCTCGACCAAATAGACAAACAGCCTGGCGCTATCGCGCTCGGCACCGTTGGCACCCACTTTCGCCTGATAGCGATAGAGATCGTTGCCCATGGCCTCTTTGATTTCCACCTGCCAGCGCCATTCCTGGCCACCCTGACTGGCCACACCTTTGGTTGGGCGACTGGAATTCTGGCCACTGAGCAGCCACTTTTCCGAATCCTGATAGCGCTCTAAAAGGCGATTCCAGGATACCTGGGATGAATAGAATTGTTCCCGCAAGCGAATGCGCTCATCGGCGTACTGCTGCACTAAATAGAGCGCACTGCCCATGACCCAGCCGAGAATCGCCAGGGCAACAGCCACTTCAATTAGGGTAAAACCGCGAGCACCGCGACGGGAATGAGCATTTTTCATGGTTTTGATGTCTTCTTCATTACCATGGACGATGTCTCATCATCCCAGCTAAAGCTGTAGGTCAAAGGACTTGTAGAAAAGCTCAACAGCAACTCACCGGCCGGCTCCATAAAGCCATCCGGCAACATAGCCACTAGAGGGATCACCGCATCTTCTTCAACGGCCAATGGGTCTTCAATTTCATCGTAGTCGGCACTGCTATAGACCGTCCACTCTGCCTTGGCCTGATTGTCGAGCACAAAGGCCTCGGGGTAGCTGGTGACAAACCAATGCTGGCGAAAATAGGCCACTGGCTGTAATTTTTCGCTCTGCTGAGGATCATCGGCGTCGCCGACTATGCCATAGGCGACACCCTCAAGGGCAGCCTGTTCAGAGAGCTGGTTGAGCCAGGTGAGCAAATTCTCGGCCTGACTCTGGTAGCGTCGATCAGACGCCTGATTAATCGCAAACACACTCATCCCCGACATGGTGGCGAGAATAACCACCACCACCGCAATCTCGATCAGCGTAAAACCAGTTTGGCGTCCCGGGGAAGACTTCATACTATTTTATGTTCCAGTTGCCCCAGTCCGCATCAGAGCCTTCGCCGCCCTGCTGGCCATCGGCCCCCAGCGTATAGACATCAATATCTTTGTCATGCTGGCTCGGGTTACTGTACTGGTAAGCTTCGCCCCAGGGATCCATTGGCTCTTTCTCAAGGTAGGGACCATTCCAATTATCTGCACCACCGGGATTGGTCATCAAGGCATCGAGACCCTGGCTCTGTTTCGGGTAGCGATAGTTATCCAAACGATAAAACTTCAGCGCTCCTTCAATCACCCGAATATCCTGAGCAATACGCGTACGCTCCGCCTGCTGCACCTTCTTAAACAGGGTCGGTCCAATCATTGCACCCAAAAGCGCAATCACCACCACAACAACCATCATTTCAATCAGCGTAAAACCCGCCTGCCTATTCCTAGATACCATGTCCAACACCCCTTAAATTTATTTCTACTCTGCCAGCAAACCACCAACAGAAATTTATATCGAACCCAACTCGATTTAGAACGATTACGAGCAGGGCTTTTGTTATGTGGCAAGGCCAAATTTCAAATCACGAGGGAGTTTACCTGTAGTAAATGACCGACTGATTTAAAATTTCAACGCCTCCACAGGGCAACATAACTCGTTCGTTCGCACTATTGTGGGGAGAGATTTTTTCCCAGGGCAAGGCGAAAATGCACGGAATGAGGAAGCTTACTCCCTGTAAGTGACCGATTGAGTACATTTTCAACGCCGCCATGGGGAAAAAGACCCCCATTTCTACTTTTTGTGGGGAGAGATTTTCCCCCAGGGCAAGGCGAAAATGCACGGAATGAGGAAGCTTACTCCCTGTAAGTGACCGATTGAGTACATTTTCAACGCCGCCATGGGGAAAAAGATCCCCCACAATTAGATCATATTGTTCATATCCATAATTGGGAGCATAACTGCTGCCACTACTGAGAGGATTATAACCCCCATAAAAACAATCAAAATCGGATTGATCAGCTTCAAAAACACCTCCACGGCATTATTTAGCCGCAGAGAATAATAATCCGAGACCCGCAATAGCATCTTATCCAATTCACTGGAAGCCTCACCGCTGCCCACCATATGCACTAAAAAGCCACTGCCCACATCCCCTTCTAGCAATGCCTTATGCAGAGTAGAGCCCTGACGCATAGCCTCAGTAACGCCCTCCATTTTGCTGCGCAAGTGGAGATTGGTGACTACAGAGGAGGAGATTTTCAGCGCGGCCAATGCCGGCACACCGTTACTTAGAAGTACACCTAGGCTGCGGGACCAGTCGGCAATATTGGCCATGCGAATCCAGCGCCCAAGACCAGGCATGGTGAGCATAAATTCGTGCCAGCGCTGATTGCGCTGAGGGTCTTTCATGGCCTGGACAAAACCGAGATAAAGGCCAACCAATAGAATTAACACAAATAGCCCATAGCTCTGGGTGAATTCACTGAGATTAACAATGATTCTTGTTATCAGTGGCAATTCACGATTGGAGCTTATAAAAATAGCGGTGATTTTGGGCACTACCCAAACCATCATAATGGCGACGACAATAATCGAGGTGCTGATGAGCGTCGCTGGATAGATCATGGCGCGACTGATGGTCTTGCGGTTTTCTGCACTGCTTTCAAGATCTTCGGCGATGCGCATTAATACTTTGTGGAGATGTCCGCTCTCTTCACCAACACTGATGCCAGCAATAATACTGTCGGGGATTTTGTAGGGGGAGCGGCGCAAGGCGTCGGAAAAGCTCCGACCTTCGATAATTTCACTGCGCCAGCTCTGTAGCATGCGGCGCTGTTTTTCAGTTTCCGCCTGCTCGATGGTCATACGCAGAGCGTCTTCCAAAGGCAGGCCGGACTCAATCAGAATCGCCTGCTGCTGCAGCAGCAGCGATAGATCAAAATTATTAACTCGCGCTTCACGGCGAGACCCGGACTTTTTCGCCGCGGTTTGACTGACTTCCGAGAGTTTTGAGGGCAGCAGTTTTTTTTCTTTTAACAGACGTCGGGCATGGCGCTCCGAGTCGGCGGAGATAACACCGCTTACCTGCTTGCCGGAGAGGTCATAAGCTGCATAGTCAAAAGCTGGCATGATTAGGGGCCTGCATTAAACGCTGGTGACACGAAGCACTTCTTCGATAGTGGTGACGCCGCGGCGCACCAATTCGAAGCCGGCATCGCGGATACTGGGTACAGTTTTGCGAATGGCACTTTCGAGCTCTAATTCGCCAGCATTTTCGTGGATCAGGGTTTGTAAATTGGCATCTACCGAAACCAGCTCAAAGAGCGCCTGACGGCCTTTGAAGCCAGTGTTATTACACTCTGTACAACCAGAAGCCTGAAAAATTTCTTCGCCGGACTGCAGCTGCAGCAGATTGCGATTAAATTCGTTGGGCTGCTCAGCTACCCGACAACCGGTGCAGAGTTTACGCAGCAGACGCTGGGAGACAATGCCTCGCACGGTGGAGGCGAGCAAAAAACTGTCTACACCGAGATCCTGCAGTCGCGTGATGGCGCCAGCGGCCGTATTGGTGTGCAGAGTCGAGAGCACCAGGTGACCGGTCAAACTGGCCTGAGTAGCAATTTCGGCGGTTTCGCCGTCGCGAATCTCACCGATCAGAATCACATCTGGATCCTGACGCAAAATAGCGCGCAGGCCGCGAGCAAAGGTCATGCCGGCGCGGAGGTTAATCTGTGTCTGACTAATACCGGGAAGATCGTATTCCACTGGATCTTCGACGGTCATAATATTGCGCTGCTGGCGGTCCATCTGCTGCAGGGCGGCATAGAGCGTGGTGGTTTTACCTGAGCCCGTAGGCCCGGTGACCAGAATAATACCGTGGGGTCGTGAGACCAGATCCACCAGCTGCGCTTTAGTTTCTTGGGGCATACCCAGATCATCGGTCTTGAGCTTGCCAGCATCTTTGTCCAACAATCGCATCACTACCCGCTCGCCATGACTGGAGGGCATAGTAGAAACACGCAGATCTATACTGCGGCCACCTAGGCGCACGCTCATTCGGCCATCCTGAGGCAAGCGACGCTCGGCAATATCCAGTTTTGACATTACCTTGATACGAGAGATTAGCAGCGGTGCAATTTGAATCGAGGGGGACAGCACTGTACGCAATACACCATCGAGGCGAAAACGCACCAGCGCTTCTTTCTCGTAGGGTTCGATATGAATGTCAGAGGCATTTTCTTTTAGAGATTCGGCGATCACGGCATTGAGCAGACGCACAATTGGTGCATCGTTCTCGGCATCTAACAGATCACCGGCATCTTCTAGTTCGGCGGCAGCAGATTCCATGTCGACGAAGTCTTTCATGTCGGCCATAACCGATTCAGAGGAATTCTGTCGGCCGCTGTAGAGCTGGCTCAACTGAGCATCGAACTCTTGATCGGCGACAGCCTGCACAGCCAAAGCACCGTTATTCATGCGAACAACTTCACTGACAGCCCAATCTGGTGCACCTGGCGCTAATAACAGATCGCTTTCAGCGGTGCGCAAAAGTACTCGGTTGACCCGAGCAAATTCGTAGGGCAGTAGATCGAGCGCTGGTTCTGTCATTGGCACCTCTGTGTTTTTCATTTCGGGATCGCCGTCAGTCATCGCAATTCCTAGGCAGATCTGTAATTCGCGAACTTTATCATAATGGGCTCTAGCGATACATGGCTATGCCAGCACCCCACAACTACTAATTACACTTGCCCGCTAGTCTTTACGCGGCTTGCTTGAGGCCATGGACTGGAACGGAAATGGCCGAACATTGCCACCGGAAGCGTTGGCGCTGGCCTCGGTGATTTTGCAGGTACCCTCTTTTTCCACTTCATCGATGCGCACAATCGACTGCATGGGAATAAAGCTACGCTTGATCCCGGAGAACTCATTTTTCAGTTTCTCTTCAGCGGGATCAACAATCATCTGCGAGCGCTCACCAAATATAAATTCTTCCACCTCGAGAAAGCCCCAGAGATCGCTCTGAAACACGTGACGCGCATAGATTTCGTAGACCTGCCCCTGGTTAAAAAAGGTGATTCGATAGATGGGTTCACTGGACATGAATTTTCTGCCAATTCGGTGCGTTTAAAGGGCGCTAATAATAGCACAGGATGTTTTTATATAGCGCCATTAAATGGCGACCCTAAATAGCGGCTTTATGTTGCGAATTGGGTCTGTGGGGCTATAATGCTCGACCTCTTTAATTGATCAAAGATTAACCAATTTCATGACCGAAACTGCAATTAAACCGATTAAAAAGCTCCATATCGTCACTCATGGCTGCCAAATGAATGAGTATGATTCTGCGCGCATGCGCGATTTGCTCGGCGACAGCCATCAGATGATTGCCACGGACAATGCAGCAGAGGCGGACGTGATCCTGCTCAACACCTGTTCGATTCGCGAGAGGGCCCAGGAAAAAGTGTTTCACCAGCTCGGTCGCTGGAAACATCTAAAAGAAGCTAATCCAGATCTAATTATTGGTGTGGGCGGCTGTGTCGCCAGCCAAGAAGGCGCGGCTATCGCAAAGCGCGCACCCTTTGTCGACCTGGTGTTTGGCCCGCAGACCCTGCATCGCCTGCCAGAGATGATGGAGACCAGCAAAGCCGATGGCACAGTGGTTGTCGATATTAGCTTCCCGGAAATTGAAAAATTCGATCGCCTGCCAACACCTGAAGCTGACGGCGTATCCGCCTTTGTCTCAATTATGGAAGGCTGCTCCAAGTACTGTTCATTTTGCGTAGTGCCCTATACGCGCGGTGAAGAAGTCAGTCGCCCCATGGCCGATGTGCTAGCCGAGATTAGTGCGCTAGCCGATCAGGGTGTTCGAGAAGTTAATCTGCTGGGTCAGAACGTCAACGCTTATCTGGGCGAGATGCCCGACGGTTCAATTTGCGACTTTGCTGAGCTACTGCCCTATGTGGCTGATATTGCCGGTATAGACAGAATTCGTTACACCACCTCACATCCGGTGGAATTTTCCGATCGCTTGATCGAGGTTTACGCTCGTGTACCAGAGCTAGTCAGCCATTTGCATCTGCCAGTACAGAGCGGCTCGGACAAGATTTTGATGGCCATGAAACGCGGTCATACAGCGATTGAGTACAAGTCAAAAATCCGCCGACTGCGAGAAGTGCGCCCGGACATCAGTATCTCTTCAGATTTTATTATTGGTTTCCCCAATGAGAGCGAAGAGGATTTTTCCGCCACTATGAAGTTGATCAGTGATATTGGCTTTGATACCTCATTTAGCTTTATCTACAGCGCCAGACCTGGAACACCGGCCGCAGACCTGCCGGATAGCACACCGGAAGCGGTGAAAAAACAGCGCCTTAAAATCCTTCAGGATCGCATCAGCCAGAATGCCGCCGAAATCAGCCGACGCATGGTGGGCAAGCGTGAAAAACTCTTAGTCACCGGCATTTCGAAGAAAGATCCGGGACAGCTTCAGGGGCGTACTGAGAATAACCGCGTGGTGAACTTCCGCAGCGACAATCACGCCTTAATAGGCACCTTTGTCGACAGCATTGTTACCGAAGCGCTGCGCAACTCACTGCGTGGCGAATTAGCCTAACCAGCCTGTATATAAGTAAACAGGTTAAGGGATCAAGTTGTTATACGATTTGAGCAAGATAAAGGGTTTACCCTGCTTCACAGATCGCGCTATGCTAGTTATAACTTCTCTTAATTTAAGGTACAAAAGCACTCATTGAAAAGATCGGATAATCAACCATCTGCCTCGACGCTCACGCTCGAGCCCAATGATGCTCGCCGTCTAGCCGCACTCTGTGGCCAATTTGATGAAAACATCCGTCTTATAGAACAACGTCTCGACGTTGATATTCGCTCGCGAGATAATTTCTTTGCCGCTTATGGCGATCTTGCAGCAGCCAATCAAGCCACTGCGGTGATTTACAACCTCTACCAACAAACTGCACATTACGCTGAGCTGTCCGCCGAAGAAGTACACCTCAACTTGCGCCAGAGCCAGCCGCAATCTGAGGAGAAGGCCGCCAAACAGCCCTCTAATAAGCCCTCAAACAAACACTCCAGAGAGCAAACCAATTCCACCGGCAAACCATCGCGTAAAGAGGCGTCGTTTATGCAAACACCCCCAGTGAGCAGCTCTGAGCCTGTAAATAGCCCTAAGCCAACAAATAGCCCTAAGTCTGCCAATAGCCCCGAAGCTATAGAAAACGCAGAGAACTTCAGCGTTATTCGTACCAAAAAAGGCAATATCAAACCCCGCGGCCTCAATCAGCAGCGCTATGTGCGCTCGATTCAGACCCACGATGTCAATTTTGGTATTGGCCCCGCTGGCACCGGCAAGACCTATCTAGCGGTCGCCTGCGCTGTGGAAGCACTGCTCCGAGATGAGGTTGAGCGCATCCTGCTGGTCCGCCCAGCAGTAGAAGCCGGCGAGCGGCTAGGCTTTTTGCCTGGAGATCTGGCGCAGAAAGTCGACCCCTACCTGCGCCCACTCTATGACGCACTGCATGAAATGCTCGGCTTTGAAACCGTGGCAAAATTCCAGGAGCGCAACGTCATTGAGATTGCACCCCTGGCCTATATGCGTGGCCGCACCCTCAATGGCGCCTATATTTTGCTCGACGAAGCGCAGAACACTACTCGCGAGCAGATGAAGATGTTTTTAACCCGTATCGGCTTTGGCTCAACCGCGGTTATCACTGGCGATATGTCTCAGGTTGACCTGCCCCGAGGCGTCAATTCTGGACTGGTTCATGCCTGCGAAGTGCTCAAAAATGTGCAAGAAGTGAGCTTTACCCACTTTATATCTCGCGATGTTGTACGCCACCCTATTGTCCAAAGCATCGTAGATGCCTATGATGCCCACGAGAAAACTGAATAAATAACCCATAAATGAATTTATCTATCGACATTCAGAAGGCCTGCGCCTCTGATGATTCACCCGACGAAGACAGTATTAAGCGCTGGGTAAGCGCTGCCATACGTGACGAGCGGAACGAATGCGAACTGAGCATTCGCATTGTCGACGAGCAAGAAAGTGCCGATTTCAATCAGCGCTACCGCGGTAAAAGCGGTGCCACCAACGTTCTCAGTTTCCCCTTTGATGCAGTCACCCCAGAACCCTTGCCGATTCTCGGCGATCTGGTGATCTGCGCGCCGGTTTTAGCCCGCGAAGCCTCCGAACAACAAAAAACCACCACCGCACATTGGGCACATATAGTGATCCATGGCGTGTTGCACCTGCTCGGTTACGATCATATTGAAGATCAGGACGCCGAACAGATGGAGAGTTTAGAAACAGAGATTATGCTGATTCTAGACTTCCCTCCCCCCTACCGGATTCTCGACGAGTCCTCCGACGACCCTATTGAAGTCACGAGCAACTAACAATGAATGAAGAAACAGCCAATGGCACACCCGAAAAATCCCTTTTTGAACGGATTGGTCGGGTCTTTTCTCAAACGCCACGCAACAGTGAAGATGTTGCCGACATGTTGCGCAGTGCGGAGAATGAATCGATTATCGATGCCAGCGTGCTACAAATTATGGAAGGGGCGCTAAAGGTATCTGATCAGCAGGCCCGGGAGATTATGATCCCACGCTCGCAAATGGTCATTATTGACGACGACTTTACTCTCGAGCAGGTGCTTGAAGTGGTTATCAGCTCCCAGCACTCGCGCTTCCCTGTGGTCGGCGAATCCTCCGACGACATCAAGGGCATACTCCTAGCAAAAGAAATGCTGCCACTGCTGCTGTCGGGCAATGACTCATTCGACCTCAAAGCCCTGTTGCGACCCGCCACTATCATCCCCGAGAGCAAGCGCCTGAATGTGCTGCTACAAGAGTTTCGCGAACAGCGCTATCACATGGCAATTGTTGTCGACGAATACGGCGGCGTCTCCGGCCTGCTGACCATTGAAGATATTCTTGAAGAAATTGTCGGTGAAATCGAAGATGAGACCGATGAGCATGAAGTGGCGCCGATAATAGCCACCGCAAATGGCAGCTTTGATGTTGAAGCCATTGCCGAAATTGGCGAGTTTAATGAGTTCTTTGATGTCGGCTTGGTCGACGACGAGTTTGATACCATCGGCGGCCTGGTACTGCATGCCTTTGGGCGACTGCCTGAAATTAACGAGACCATCGATTTTGACGGCTTTACCTTTAAGGTCACAGATGGCGATAACCGCAAAATCACCAAGCTGGAAGTCACCAAAGTTAGTCCATGATACGCTCAACCCGCGGACAAACATTTCTCCTATTATTTGCCTCCGGGGCACTGCTGCCACTGGCGCTAGCGCCGTTTAATTTCTGGCCCATCGCGATTCCCTGCATTGCCCTGCTGTTTTACAAGTTACAGCATCAAAGCATTAAACAAGCCATAGCCAAAGCCAGCGTATTTGGCTTTGCCATGTTCTTTGCCGGCGTCAGCTGGGTCTATGTCAGCATCCATGAACACGGCTTTATCCCCGCGCCCCTGGCGCTAATAGCAACTGCGCTTTTTTGCCTGTTTCTCGCCTTACTCTTTGCTCTGCCCTTTGCGCTCAGCGTGCTAATTCCCCAGCGGTCAGCGTCTTGGTTAGTGGGACTACCGGCAATCTGGGTGCTCAGTGAATGGTTTCGCAGCTGGATCTTTACCGGCTTCCCCTGGCTCTATGCTGGCTATGTTCACACCGACACCTGGCTCAGTGGCTGGGCACCGATTAGTGGCGTGATGGGGTTGAGCTTTATTACTGCACTAGCAGCGGCAACAGTTGCTCAGTTGGGCTCAGCTCTATTTGAAAAGAAACGACCTATCCAAGTAGGTGTAAAGATTTCTTGCTGTATTTTAATAGCTTTAACTATAAGTGGACACTTACTTCAAGCCATCACCTGGACTCAGGAGACCGGCAAATCTCTCTCAGTGGTATTGATTCAACCCAACACTGATCAAAACAAAAAATGGTCTTCCAGCGAGCGCCAGAGCATCCTCGATCAACTGCATGAACAGACTGCACCCCACTGGGGCGCCGATTTAATCGTCTGGCCGGAAGCCGCTATCCCAGCAACACCTAAGCGTGTCAGTGACTTTCTTAAAGACATAGACAAGACCGCAAAAGTGAACCAAACCGCCTTGCTAACCGGTATACCTACTCAAGACTGGCGCAACGGAAACTATTACAACTCGGTATTAGCTCTGGGAGCAGCTTCGGGGCAGTATGACAAAACCCGTTTAGTGCCTTTCGGCGAATATGTGCCACTAGAAGGATTGCTGCGCGGCTTGATTCGATTTTTTAACTTGCCGATGTCATCATTTTCCCTCGGCGCTCAGGATCAGCCACTGCTGACTATAGCCGGCGAACCCATGGCCACGGCAATCTGCTATGAGATCGTCTACCCAGATCTGGTCGCCCGCATCAGTCGCGAAGCAACCCTGCTACTAACGGTCAGCAACGATGCTTGGTTCGGCGATTCGTTTGCCCCACAGCAACATATGCAGATGGCTAGAATGCGCGCCATCGAAAATGCCAAGCCAATGCTGCGCGGCACAAGCAATGGCGTTACCGCGATAGTTGATCATCGTGGCAAGATAGAGAAACAGCTGGAACAGTTTAGTGCCGGCGAGCTCAGCGGTAATATCACGCCAAGAGCCGGACAGACATTTTTTGCACAGACTGGCTCATGGCCGGTGGTGATCATGGCGCTGCTAATTTGCGGTGGCTTAATAATAAGACGGCTCTTAAAAAGAGACAGGGGAACCGAACATGAACTTTAAAACACTGATTACAGCGATCACATTTAGCTTAGCCGCCAGCACTGCCCTGGCATTGGAAGTCGGCGATCAGGCACCAGACTTTTTACTCGAAGCCACAGATGGTAAGTCATACAGCGTCAGCCAATTTAAGGGCAAAGAAGCCGTAGTGATCGCCTGGTATCCGAAAGCCTTTACCGGCGGCTGCACCATTGAGTGCAAATCTCTGGCGGACAATGGCCATCTGTTAAAAAGCTTAGAAGTCGCCTACTTTATGGCCAGCGTCGATCCCATCGAAAAGAATATTGAATTTGCTGAGGCCTACGAAGCGGACTTCCCGCTGTTGAGCGACCCGACTAAGAAAGCAGCCAAGGCCTATGATGTGCTTGCAGTTTACGGCCTGCCTAAGCGCCATACGTTTTATATAGGCACAGACGGTAAGATTTTGTTTATCGATACGAATATTCGCCCTGCTACATCGGCTGAAGATATGGCGGCGAAGCTTAAAGAGCTGGGTGTTCCAGCTCGAGCTGTAGGCTAGCCCGTTATATTAGAAACTGGATCCAGGGTGGGATAAAAACTCAACTTCTTCTACTGTTGAATCCCGCCCTAGGATCTCATTTCGATGAGGATAGCGGCCAAACCGATCAATAATCGCCTTATGCCGTAATTCAAAGTTCAGATTCCCCTCATTGCCATAAGCCTCATACAGTGCAACCGCCTCCTCATGTATTACTGCAGACTCGCTGTGCATAAACGGCATATAGAAAAAGCGTCTCATGCCCTCAGGCACGGCTTTATCCGCCCCCCCGCGAATTGCCTCCTGCGCTAGCGCCAAGGCCAGTGAATCGGTTGCAAATGAGAGAGGCGAATCGCGGTAGATATTTCGCGAGAATTGATCCAGCACTATGATCTCAGCCAAGCGGCCTTCCGCTGTGTCACGCCACTGATAGAGTTCACAGCGAGATGCCTGCCCATGAACGTCTAAAAACCGGCTGGCGATAAGCTGATCGAACTGAACATCCTTTTTCCACCACTGGGCTTGGCTGATTTCTTCAAACCAAAATTTGATAATTTCTTTATGCATACTTTATGCCTCACTGATTTATAACTCATAGTTACCACTGAACACTTTGGTTAATCGTAGACCACAGAAAATCATCGTCCAGCCTGCTCGACACTACCTGCTGCTGAAGAGACCCAAACCTATCTATCTAGCCCCCTGTTACCTTATAATTCGCGCCTCTTTTCAATTCAATAAGCAGTGACTCTTCATGACCATGGAACATCCCTATCTCCCCGCTGAATTAGAGCGTGACGCGCAGCAGTACTGGACCGAAAACAAGACCTTTGAGGTCACTGAAGATCCGGATCGCGAGAAGTTTTACTGCCTTGCTATGTTCCCCTACCCCAGCGGTAAGCTGCATATGGGCCATGTGCGCAACTACACGATTACCGATGTGATTGCTCGCTATCAGCGTATGCAGGGCAAAAACGTGCTGCACCCAATGGGTTGGGATGCTTTTGGTCTGCCAGCTGAGAATGCGGCAATTCAAAACAAGACCGCTCCGGCGAAATGGACTCACGAGAATATTGCCTACATGAAGGCACAGCTGAAGTCTCTGGGCTTTGGTATCGATTGGTCCCGAGAGTTGGCCACCTGCGATCCCGATTACTACAAGTGGGAGCAGTGGTTTTTCACCAAGCTCTATGAGAAAGGCATGGTCTATAAGAAGACCAGCGCGGTTAACTGGTGTCCCCATGATGCCACGGTATTGGCCAATGAGCAGGTTATCGACGGCTGCTGCTGGCGCTGTGACACTCCGGTAGAGCGTAAAGAAATTCCCCAGTGGTTTATTCGCATTACCGATTACGCTGAGCAGCTGCTCAATGATCTAGACGAGCTGGAGCACTGGCCCGAGCAGGTTAAGACCATGCAGCGCAATTGGATTGGCAAGAGTCGTGGCGTAACCATGACCTTTGATCTGTCTTCAGCTGTGGGCGATTACCCCAGCTTTGATGTCTACACCACGCGTCCAGATACACTGATGGGTGTGACCTATCTGACTCTGGCAACGCAGCACCCGATTGCTTTAACCGTTGCCGAATCCAATCCTGAGTTGGCCACATTTATTGGCGAGTGCAAAACCCAGCAGAGCTCGGAAGCCGAAATGGCGACCATGGAAAAGCGCGGCATGGATACGGGTATCACCGCTATTCATCCCCTGACCGGCGAGACGGTTCCAGTTTGGGTCGGCAACTATGTATTGATGGAATATGGCTCTGGCGCGGTAATGGCCGTGCCCGCTCACGATCAGCGTGATTACGAGTTTGCCAAAAAATATCAGCTCGCTATCAAGCAGGTGATTGCCCCCGCCGGGGACGAGCCCTGCGATATAGACAGTGAAGCCTTTACCGACAAAGGCACTTTGGTTAATTCCGGTGTCTATGACGGCCTGAATTTTGATGCGGCCTTTGAAGCCATAGCAGCCGCCCTTGAAGCCTGCGACCATGGCACCATGACCACTAACTATCGCCTGCGTGACTGGGGTGTTAGCCGTCAGCGTTATTGGGGTGCACCCATCCCAATGTTTAATCTGGCCGATGGCGGCGAGATTCCTGTGCCTCTGGACAGACTGCCCATGCTGCTGCCCACCGAGGTGGAGATGGACGGCATTCAGTCGCCGATCAAAGCGGATTTGGAGTGGAAGAAAGATACCCTCGACGGTCAGGCCGTAGAGCGTGAGACCGATACCTTTGATACCTTTATGGAATCCTCTTGGTACTACGCCCGATTCACCTGTTCCGATCTGGACAGCGCCATGCTTGACCCGAAGCGCGCCGATTACTGGTTGCCGGTTGATCAATATGTTGGCGGTATAGAGCACGCGATTTTGCACCTGTTGTATGCGCGTTTTTATCACAAGCTGCTGCGCGACGAAGGTCTGGTTAACAGCAACGAGCCTTTCAAGAGCCTGCTCTGTCAGGGTATGGTCTTGGCTGAGTCTTTTTACAAAGACAATGGCGGCCGCAAGCAGTGGCTGTATCCCAATGAAGTCACTGTTGAGCGGGACGCCAAAGGCAAAACCCTCAAGGCAATTGAAACTGCCACCGGAGAAGAAGTCATCAGCGGCGGCATCACAAAGATGTCAAAGTCGAAAAATAATGGTGTAGATCCACAGACTGCTATCGACAAGCATGGCGCCGATACAGTGCGACTGTTTACCATGTTCGCAGCGCCCCCAGAGCAGACTTTGGAGTGGAGCGACGACGGTGTATCCGGTGCTCACCGTTTCTTGCGCAAACTCTGGACCATGGTTCATAGCCATTTGGATCAGGCTGCGGCTGGCGGCAAACCGGCTCAGCTAAATCCAGAATCGTTTACTGCTAGCCACAAAGATCTGCGTCGCAAGACCCATGAAACTATCAACAAGGTCAACGACGATTACGGTCGCCGCAACACCTTTAACACTGCAATTGCGGCGGTGATGGAGCTGTTAAATGAAGTGGCTAAACACAGCGACAATGATGCCCAAAGTGTTGCCGTGCGCCACGAAGCTCTGAGCAGTGCAGTGTTGCTGCTGGCTCCTATCGCGCCACATATTTGCCACAGCCTTTGGCCCGCACTGGGCAACAGTGAAGCAGTGGCTGATGCCGCCTGGCCAAAACTCGACGAAGCGGCATTGGTACGCAGCTCGATTGAACTGGTGATCCAGGTAAACGGCAAGGTTCGCGGCAAGATTGAAGTGGCTGCTGATGCGTCAAAGGAGAGTATTGAGCAACTGGCGCTGGCGGATACCAATGTGCAGCGCTTTACCGATGGCGTGACAGTTCGGAAAGTGATTGTTGTTCCAGGAAGACTGGTTAATATAGTAGCCAACTAAGCTGTAGCGATGCGAGTGACT
>Ga0307488_10000819_pt1 | contig 25888 bp, 18 predicted proteins | sample SB02metaG_FD_202248 | JGI IMG/M metagenome (GOLD analysis project Ga0307488, IMG submission 202248) | Sea-ice brine microbial communities from Beaufort Sea near Barrow, Alaska, United States - SB 0.2 | ecosystem: Environmental > Aquatic > Marine > Coastal | place: USA: Alaska | collected... | reverse complement strand
GATATGCTAGCTGCACAAAACTCTTACGGAGCAGGTGGAACTTCATATGGTCTTTTTGACAATGACGAAGAGATGGCGTTAAACTTAGGTTTCTCAGGATTCCGTAGAGGTTATGACTTCTATAAGACTGACTGGAAATACTTAAATGACCCGACAATGAGAGGTGGACTTCCAACAGGAGCAGGATCAGGACGTGTAAACGGACTACTTGTACCCGCTGGATCAACTAGTGTTTATGACCAAATTTTAGGTAAAAATGCTAAACGTCCTTTCTTACATGTACGTTACAGAGCTTCAGAAACTGAAGATCGTCGTTACAAGACTTGGATTACTGGTTCTGCTGGTGGTGCTGCAACGAGTGACGTTGACAACATGCAAGTAAACTTCTTGTCAGAGAGAGCTGTTTGTACTTTAGGTGCTAACAACTTCTTTATCTTCCAAGAGTAATAGAGTAAATTAAATAGGGGGTGTCAAAGCCCCCTTTTTTATAGTTATAAATTTTAAATCTAATCAAATGAAAAATACCACAGTGTACGTTGATAAGACGTATAAGTTAACAAGAGAAACGGCCCCACTATCTTTAATACTGGCGTCAAGACATACCCAAAGATTTCCTTTATTACACTTTGATGAGGAGACGGGAACAAATAAAGCTTTACGATATGCAAGAAATCAGAACTCTCCTTTTCAGGAAGATCAAGATAATAATGCTATTCTGGAGCCTATAGTTTTTGAGAATGGTTTTCTAAGTGTTCCAAAAAACAATCAAGTACTACAAAAATTTTTACATTTTCATCCAGGTAATGGTCGAGTATATGTAGAGGTTAATAAAGCAAAAGAAGCCGCGGAGGTGGTAGAAATTCTAAACACAGAAGTTGACGCGCTTATTGAGGCTAGACAACTTACGTTAGATCAAGTTGAGAATGTATCAAGAGTTTTATTTCAGCGAGACGTTACTACGGTAAGTACAGATGAATTAAAAAGAGATATATTAGTTTTTGCTAAGACTCAACCTAAAGACTTTTTGTTATTATTAAAAGATCCAATGTTAAAAATGAATGCTACTATTCAGTCGTTCTTTGACAAAGGTCTTTTGACTAAAAGAAATAGTGATAAAGAGGTTTGGTATAATACTCCTTCAAACAAAAAGAAGATGCTCAATGTACCCTACGGAGAAGAGCCTAGCCATATGGTGGCTTCATTCTTTCAATCAGATGAAGGTATAGAATCCTTAAAACATTTAAGTGGGTTAGCTAAGAACGTATAGTTAAGTTAATAATTCAACAACAAAAGGCATCCAAAACGGGTGTCTTTTTTTTTGGTATCTTTGAGTATTATTAACATCTAAAATATATAACTGATGGACAAATTTTTTAAAGTTAGTACCGCTTCTAATGGTACAATGATGATCCCAGCTTCTGATATAATCTGGGTTAACACGCAAGGTGGTGGATATACCGCGACTGATCTATTCTTAGCAAATAACAGTACGTTTGATGTAGTTACTATAACTCATGCAGCTGATACTTCAGCTATAAAAATGGTTACTTTTTTGCAAAATCAATTAATTCAAGTTGCTCAAAGCAAATGGTCTGAATCTGTATTAGATATAACAGATAATTCACCTCTAGTAATCTCTAACGTAACAATTGCATAAAACAAAGAAATCATGATAAAATATTTTAACATATTTACATTTGCTAATACTGCAACTGTACTACTTAATGCTAACATGGTAAAAAGCATTATTCAAACTGCAGCAACGACTACAGTTCTTAAATACAATTCAGCTACTGATGCTGATCAAATTACTATAACTCATGCATCTGATGCAACAGGAATAGCGGTTCAAAATGCTTTAATAGCGCATCTTGAAGACTTAATGTCTAGTTCATACACAAACGCTGGACCATTATTTACTCTTCCAGTTAATTACGTATCAATTGGAGTTTCTTAAGAATAAATAGTTTAATTTAAAAGAGGGGTCAACGAAAATTGACCTCTTTTTTTTTTGCTTATCTTTGTGTAAAAGAATAACAATGATAAACTCTGTACGAAATACTGTTTTATCCGTATTGAACAAAAACAACTACGGGTATATCTCTCCATCAGATTTTAACTTGTTTGCTAAACAAGCTCAATTGGATATTTTTGATGATTACTTTTATCAATATAATCAGTTAATTAATAAGGAAAACGCTAGACTATCTGGAACAGGATATGCAGATGTAACAAAAGGTTACGAAGAAATTATAGATATGTTTTCAGAAACTAAAACGTTAACTCAAAACTTATTAAACCAATATTATTTACCCTCTCAAACGACAACTCTAGACGACTATTATTTAATAAATAAAGTCCTGTGTTCTAGCGGTGGTATATATCAGGGAGAAGCAGAAAAGGTTTCTAATAGTAAAATAACTATGTTGAATCTTTCTAATCTAACATCACCTACATTAGCATTTCCCGCATATAGTTTGCAAGGAGCATTTATTAATATATTTCCAGTTCAATTTAATGGAGTAGCTGATATTCAAGCGCAGTACATTAGATACCCAAAAGCTCCTAACTGGACTTATTTAAATGTTGCCAATGGAGATCCTGCTTTTAATCAATCTAATCCTGATTTTCAAGACTTTGAATTATCTCCAGATGACGAGACGTCACTTGTGTTTAAGATTTTACAGTATGCTGGAATGTCAATAAGAGAATTACAGGCGGTGCAGTTTGGAGCAGAGCAAGAACAAATGGAAGAACAAAAAGAAAACTAATGGCATATTTATCTGAATATCAATATTATGAAAATGCAGGAGCTGCACCTACTAACGCTAATTGGGGGTCATATCAGTTTTTATCTTTAACAAATATTGTAAATAACTTTATGTTAATGTATTCTGGAAACCATTCATTAATAAATAATGAAGAAAGATACAAGGTTTTATTTCATACCAAAAGAGGTATACAGGAGCTTAACTACGATGCGTTTAAAGAAATAAAAGCATTAGAGCTAAAGGTTTTTGATAATTTAATTTTTACGCTTCCATCCGATTACGTTAATTGGGTAAGGGTATCTCTGTATAAGGATGGATTCTTAAGACCACTTACGGAAAACATACAGGTAAATTCAGCCGCATCATACCTTCAGAGTTCAACGGGCACTTTAAGCTTTAACGCTACCGGTACTGTTGTTACGGCAACTTCTACTTTAGATACTCAAAGGGTTTCGGGAGCACAAAGAAGTATATACCTTAATAAGGATAATACAGGAGATAACTCATTGCCAATAAATGCAGATAACCCAGACGGGTGGAGAGATTACAATATAGGCGCTAGGTATGGTTTAAATACAGAGACTGCTAACTTTAACCCCACCTTTAGAATAAACAAAAAAGCTGGCGTTATAAACTTTGACTCTACAATGGCAAACGAGCAGTGCGTTTTAGAATACATTTCAGATGGTATGGAAGGCGGCAATGATTCGTTAGTAAGTGTAAATAAACTGTTTGAAGAATATTTATATGCATATGTAAAATATGAAATATTAAACAATAAATTTGGAGTACAAGAATATATAATAAATAGAGCTAGAAAAGATAAAAGCTCCTTATTAAGAAATGCAAAGATTAGAATAAGTGATATTCATCCAGGAAGACTTTTAATGAGTATGAGAGGACAAAACAAGTGGCTTAAATAGAATGGCAAATATTCAAAGAAATTTTATCGCAGGGAGAATGAATAAGTCTCTTGACGAAAGACTTGTACCTCAAGGTGAGTATGTAGATGCTTTAAATGTACGTCTTGGTTCTACGGAAGGATCTGAGATTGGAGCAGTAGAAAATTCAAGAGGGACAACAAGGATGACGACTCTTCAATATGAGGAGACGGAATCAGACTCAGGAGCAGTTCCTTTAAGCAGTCAGGCTAGATGCATAGGAGCGTACGAAGACGGTAAGAACGATAGAATGTATTGGTTTGTGCACGATCCAGCATTTACCGTTGGTCTTACTCAAAAATTAGATTTAATAGTTTCGTTTAGTCCTAGCACTCAAAATTTAGCTTATCATGTTATAAGTATAGACGATGGATTTGGATCAAACACAACTCTAAATTTTAATCCTAGTTTTTTAATTACAGGTGTAGATATAATTGGAGATCTTCTTTTTTTTACAGACAATTTTAATCCTCCAAGGGTAATAAATGTTACGCAAAATTATCCTAATCCCTTTAAGAATAATGATGTAGTTACAGCCGAAGAATTAATGGTTATTAAGAAGCCACCGATTGAGGCTCCTATTATACAAAAAAATTTTCAGGGTAATGCTACAGACAACTTTTTAGAAGATAAGTTTCTTTGTTTTGCTTATCGATATCAATATTCAAATGGAGAGTTTTCGGCTACATCACAATGGTCTGCTCCAATTTTTGATCCAGGTGTGCAAGGTTATAGTTTTTTTACCGCACTAAACGAGTCAATGGTAAACACTATTACTGGAATAAATATATTTTTTAATTCAGGTAGTTCGCTAGTTTCTTCCGTTCAGGTTCTATATAAAGAAAGCACAAGTAACGTTATAAAAGTAATAGATAAATTATCTAAAAACCTTGAGGGGTATTCCGATAACACAAACTATTCTTTATCTTTTGATAACAGCAAAATATTCACTGTTCTTCCTCCTGTAGAATTATTAAGACTTTATGACAATGTTCCCTTATTGGCAAAGTCTCAAACTGTAATGGGAAACAGATTAGTTTATGGTAACTATGTTGAAGGCTATGACTTAAAGGATATATTTAATAATCCGGTAAAGCTTCAGTTTACAACAAACCTAGTTACTACGGAGGATACTACATCTAATTTACCGGCAACACTAACCACTGGGACTTATACGTTTGGTCCATCTGGGACTATTACTGTTCCGGGATCGGTATTAAATATAGACTTTAGTTCTTTAGATCAATTTACAGATTTAAAAGCAGGGTCAGGATTTAATTTTTCTATTACCGTTAGACATGCTCAATTTGCGGGAACACCCACTCCTCCAGATAGTTCAAAAACTGGAACTATTCAATTAGAGTTTAACTATTTGTTACCACAAAATTTTACTTCATATTATGAGTTGTTTAATTCTGTAGGTTTTCTTAACTATTTAGGAACAGCAACTAACATAAAGCCTGTATATGATGCTTCTGGAAACACCTCTTGTAATGGATATACCATAAGTGATAATTTAAATTGTTTTATTCCAGATTCTTTATCTACGTCTGGAGGAGATGTTTTAAAATTTCAAAGTGGCATTGTGCAAACTGCTAGCAACGACTCAAAACCTTTTGCGCTTGTAGACAACACACAATCTTCTTCTGTTTTAAAAATACAATTAACAGCAATGAGATTTGTTACTGATCCAGCAGCTCCCCCCGGAGCAGGAGACGTATATGAATATTATGATATTGTAGGTCAAACAGCCTCCTTTAGCACAAGAGGAAATCCAAAAAGCTTACATAGTAATAGAGGCTATGAAATAGGCGTGGTATATATGGATGATTTTTTAAGATCATCAACCGCTTTAGTTAGTCTAGATAATACTATTCACATACCGTGTGGTAATTCACAGAATATCAATGAAATTGAAGTTGTTATTCCTTGGGGACAAAGAGCTCCTTATTGGGCAAAGCGATATAAGTTTGTTATAAAACCCACTAAATCAACTTACGAAACAATTTATTCAGAAAGATATTACGACGATCCTACTTCTACAAGTTTTTTCTTTTTATTAGAAGGAGAGAATGCGGCTAAAGTTGAAACGGGTCAACGACTTATTGTTAAAAGAGATGCGGGAGGAGCTACTAATAATTGTGTTTTTGCTACGGTTCTTGATAAAGATGTATTTCCAGATGATTACAGGGGCATGGCAGGTTTTTTTGCGGGAGCTTATATGGAAATTATACCTGCGGGATTTGATGTTTCTCCAGAATTATCTGTAGGGGGAAATATTCAAACTTCTCCAAATACATCAACATATCCTAAAACTCTTGATGAAGGGTTCCCGATTGCTACAGCTAGTATAGGTTCTGTTTATGACACAACAACAAGTTTGTTTGTAGACTACACTATTCCTGCAGGAACTATAATAAATATTACAATAAATCAAAATAGAGAAAGACCTTTTCGTGTAGCTGGCAAAAACAGTAAAAGAAGTAATTCTTTTAAAAGAACATTTGAAACAAGAATTACCTATACTACCTTAAAAGATTGGTTTGACACTGAAAACATTGGAACTATTATCGCTAACGACAGTACTACTGATCCTAGTACGGGAGCTTCAAAAGTTAGAAACGTTTATAATTCAACGTTATTAACGGGTGCAGGAAAACCAGAGAGTAGGATATCTAGAACACAGTCTAAAGCTGGACCAACATATATTCCTGTAAGCGCAAATCAAAATAATTATCAATTTTATAGAGATACAACAAATAATGAGTTATTCTTTTGTGCTACAGGAACCAGAAGCGTACAAGCGTTTTTGGGAATCGGCTTTGCTGGAGGATCAGATTCAACAGCAACTGTAGAATTTGAAATTCTTAGAGCAAACAGCGGAGGCCTTATGGTTTTTGAAACTCTTCCTACAGAAGCTTTACCCGATGTATGGTATGAAAATGATAAATCATTTGAAGTTAATGAAATTGGTGAGCATGAGGGTTCACAAGGTTGGCAAAATATAAATGCTCAAAGATCTTCCGTAGTAAATACAGGATTTTTTGACTGTTATTCTTTTGGAAATGGTGTTGAAAGTTATACCATTAGAGACTCAATAAAGGGTCAGGCTTTTGCGTTAGGAAATAGAGTTACTACAACTTCTGATCAAGAGTATAAACAAGCACATAGACTTGCAGATCTTACTTACAGCGGTATCTTTAATGATGAGTCCAACGTAAATAAACTTAATGAATTTAATTTAGGATTATTAAACTTTAAGCCACTTGAAGAGTCTTTTGGATCTATACAAAAATTATACGCTAGAGAAACGGATATTCTTGTTCTTCAAGAAGATAAAATATCATATGTTTTATCTGGCAAAGATCTTCTTTCTGATGCAGCTGGATCAGGAGTATTAACTTCAGTTCCTTTAGTATTGGGAAAACAAATTGCTCGATTAGAAGAGTTTGGTATTAGTAGAAATCCTGAAAGTTTTGCAGTTTTTGGACCAGATAAATTTTTTACTGATGAGCAGCGAGGTGCTGTTATTCAATTAAAAGGTGGTGCTTATAATAATGAATCTTTAATTATTATTTCAGAAACCGGTATGCGCGGTTGGTTTAGGGATTTATTTCATGGAACTTTTAACGCTCAAAAATTAGGAGGTTTTGATCCTTATATGAATGAGTACGTTCTATCTTCCAATAACATTGCAGTTCCTTTTGTAAGTGTTTGTGATTTGTGCGGAGGAAGCAGAAATTTAATAATACCCGTGGGTGAGACTGTTACATATTGTGTAAATGTAACTGAAGAAGTAGGAAGTGTTAATATAGATTATGTTATTCCAAGTGGAGGTAACGATAATATTGTAAGTCAAACATCAGAAATAGTAGTTGCAGAAACAAATTCAATTTCTGCTACAGGATCTCAGATTGTAACTCAAAATGCTACAGTAAATAATTCTTATACCATTACTGCTCTTTATAATGGAACAACTACAAGTGTAGTGGCATCAGTAAATGGAACTTTAATTGTCCCAAAAAATTCAGTATATGCTGATAATATGACTATTCAAATTTCCTCTAATAGTATTACTGCTGATACCGTAGAAATTACTGTAAAATGTCCAGAAGCAGATATAATTACAATTACTCAAATTGCAATAACAAGTAATTTTGATCGTAATAAAAAAATACATAATCAGTATCAATGGATAGATGGTCGTTTTAATTCTCCTATACACACCGAACAAATAATATTTAACAATGGAAATAATAATCCTTTAGTTTCTCAGTATAAGGCTTTTGTGGGTTCTCAGGGAGCAGGAGTAATTCCAGATGATGGAGCTACGGTAATTATTAGAAGCAATAAACTGACTCAACAAGGAGATACTTATGATTTTAATTTAGGTCTTAATAATTTTAGATTTTTAAGGAGCAGCACTTTTTATGGAAACATAAAAGCAGACATTGTTAATTTATTAGCAGCATCTACATTAGCGGTTCCTGTAATAAGAAATAATACTGAACCTAATTTGTTTTCAGCAAACTTTGTAATGCCTAATGGAACTAAAGCTGAAAATAATTTATATTTAATTTACGATTATAGAAATTCTACTAGAGTACAGCTTTGTTTTACTGCTGACACAGGCGATGAAGCCGTTGATTTAAATGACGTTTGTTGTGTGGGATGTAATGTTCCAATTCCTCCAGAGCCAGATCCAGTAGATCCAGTTATTGCTACGTGCACAAGCTATACGTTAGCATCTCCTGATGGATGTACAACTTATAGTTTAAGAAATGACGATACCGGTGGACCTAGCACTGACGTTGAATATACTGAGTGCGGAGAAGGAAGCCCTAGTAGAGTAAGAAATTTAGCTCCAGACTTACTTCCTTCACAAGAGCCTATAGTTTGTTCTTCTACAGTCCCAGTTTTTGATAATGGTAATGGAACGGCGCAAACAGGTATTGCGTGCGGCGGAGAATCTAACACATTTAGTTATGTGGCATGCGATGGCTCTAATATACACGAATCAGTTGCTGCTGGATCAACACCTATTGTTAGATGCTCTCAAAATTTACCAGAATTAAGCAAAGGTACAACTGGAATAATAACTACGGGAGCTGTATGTAGTGAATATTATTATAGAGCTGAAAAATGCGGAACTTCCACAACAATATTTTTAACAGGAAGTACGGCATTAGGATTATACGAAGTTGGTAATATTGTTTACTACGACGAGATAAGCTTAAGCGGACCAAATCAAAGCACTAGAAGTTGCGCAACAATTACTAAGATTAATACAGGTAATGGTGCAGGAGGTCAAATTATAGGTCAAGCCTCCGGATGTGAAGATACCACTGTATGCCCATCTTTGGCAACTATATATACTTGGAGATTTGATAATCAGGCTGCTTTTGGCGGAAGTGTTTCACCTGTTTGTGGCGGATCCTTTCCATCAGTAGAAGTCTTTTCTTCTGTATCATCTACTGCTAATATATTTATTCAAAACTCTTTGTTCTTTTCTACTTTAGATTCATCGGGTCGACTTTTACTTCCATTTCAAGGAAACAATTTATACTATGGATTTAAACAACCTGGCTCATCCTCTACTTTTATTGAAGGATGGTTTCAGATAGACAATACGGGTCGAGTAACAGCAAGTCAATTATGCAATTAAATAACTAACTTTACACAATGGCAAGCGCTCAAGATTTTTATATAGACACATTTAATTTTGCAGATGCAACTGCAGTTTTTACTGATGCTGCGCTCACTACATGTGCTCCTGATGGATATTATCAAATGGGTGGAGTTGAAGCTCGTCGACAAGTAGGTTGTGTTTTAGAGCAAGCACCCTACCAGTGTCCCTCGTGTACTCCTCCGTCACCTTCTGCACCCCCTGTTGTTTTAAATGCGTATAACGTTAAGAATACAATAACCGATGTAACGGGTTTTGTTCAAGTACCCCTTGCTACTAGCGCTCAATATGAAGTAGATGAGTTTGTTCAAACAGACATTGATACTCCGGCAAATTCTGAATGTTGGCAAATTTTATCTTTAGTAAATAATTCAACTACTAAAGTTATTACGGGACCTTGTTCACAGACTTTTAAAGAAGACCCTCTTTATCATGAAATTAAAGAGTGTCCAGTTACAACTAGTGGCGAAACGTTCTATAGTTATCTTCCTCAGCTTAATAATCCAGTTGCTAATGCAAAGTATATAATTCAAAATTCATCTAGTACACCAGGGGATGTGGCTGGTAGAACTTTTATTTATCAAGGTGTGTCAACACGCACCCCTATCGCCGGTATAGATATTTTAAATACTGTTTCTTTAACCAGCGAAACCGGTTGTCCTGCAGTTCCTGTTGAGTATAGTTATTGGGAGGGAACGAGTTGTACGGTTGATCATCCAGAAATTAGAACCGATGAAGGCTTTTTTGGTGGAACAAACGAGGCTCAAAGAACCACTACGCAAATTACAATTAGGGCTCCAAAAAATGCGCCATTTATATCAGGAACATCTGTTATAAAAGTAACGGACACTGGGTGGGAAAATATATGTATATTAATAGGTCTTCAGAGATCAGGGCCAAGAATATGGTGGGGTAGTAGTAATGATCCTGTAGATTTAATATATAACGAAGCTGCGGCAGGAACTCCTTACGATTCATGTACTGTTGGAAGCAATCCTTGCTTTGTAATTACTCCAGAGTTTACTGCCTTTCAAGCTGTAGAAATTGATAGTGGAGATATACAAGACGTTATAATTAATAACATAAATTCACAAGATCAAAGAATAAAAATAACTGGAATAACAGGATGTTATCTTCTAACAGGAAGAAACAATAATCCAACAGCTTTAACAATAGAGGGCGATTGTATAAGCCCTCCAGAGTGTACAAGTTATAGTGTTCAGGCAGAAACAAACACATCTGTGTTTCTTCAGGGAGTACAGTGTGACACAGGAGCGTTTACTACTATTTCTGCAAGTGCAGGTGATGTTGGTCAAATAACTAATTGTTTAAAAACTGGTACTGCAACTGCAATTTATGGCACTTTAATTACAAACGCAGGATGTTCTGGAGGTACTCCTAGTTCTGATTATTTTTATTATGAGGCTGTTGAGTGCTCAAATTTACAAGGTGCAGTAACAATTGTAAGGTCAGATTTAAATACAATAGTTGCTGGCAACTCTGTTAAAATAAATAATGGAGCTACTTGTTATCAAATAAATGGAGACTCTAATGCTGAAAGCACTAACGACATAACGTCTATTATTTATGATGATTGTGATGAATGTGCACCACCATCTAATTGTACGGCAGTTTTTGGATCGTACGAAAGCGGAAGTACCGTTTGTGGTTCTGGAAACAACGTTGAATTTTTCCCTGACAACGGAGATTTTGGTTTAGCAACTTATATATATTTAAACAATTCTTGCCAAGACAGTGTTCCAGCGCTTACTGGAGTTTACACAACAACTAGACCTAATGGATCGAAAATATCTAGAACTTGGAACGGGGTAAGTCTTTCCGGAATTACTTCTTGTGATGCTGCAGTAGGTATTACAGCTACTATAGGCTCTATAAATTACACCGGTATTTCCGGAGGCTCTATAGATGAGGCTTATGATTTAGACGGAGATGCTTTTGGAGCTCAAAGGTTTGGAACTCAAGGAGTTGGATATCCAACGTGGTTTTCTACAACAATAAAAATGAGAAACGGTTGGGTAGGAACAGGGCTAAACGTCACTTTTAACCCAACTACATCTACAAGTAATGAGCCTAATGTAGAAATGATCTTAACGGGTACAATAACTAGAGATCCTAGTAAATTTATTTATTCAGTAAAAAGTTGTGGGGGAGATGTTTTTATAGTATCCTCAGATACATCTTTTAATACTGGTACTGTAATTACTTTTATGATAAAAGGAAGTGTAACATATTGCGGAACAGTTGGAGCTCAATTAATAGATGGAACTGTTCCTGATGCTTCGGCAACAGGAAATGTACCGCCAAGCGGAAACTGTAATGATAGTATTTGTTTGCAATAAATAAATTAATATATTCGTATATAAAATTTAATTAAATGAAATCTATTTTTGTACAAATCGCAAGCTACCGCGATCCAGAGCTTGTACCTACTATTAAGAATCTTATAGAGCAAGCGACTCATCCCGAAAGATTAAAGCTATGTATAGCTCATCAATATTCTGAAGAAGACGAGTGGGATAACCTAGATCAGTTTGCTAGTGACGGAAGGTTTATTGTGATCCAGATACCTCATACTGAATCTCAAGGCGTGTGCTGGGCACGTAATCAAATTCAACAACACTATAACGGAGAGGACTATACCTTGCAAATAGATTCCCACCATAGATTTATAAAAGGATGGGATAAAGAGTGTATAAGTACCTTAAATAGTCTTATAAAAAAGGGTCATAAAAAGCCTTTACTAACTTCTCGTGTCCCAGGGTATTTCCCGGCGACTTATCCAAAAGGTATAGATGAAAATAGTTATGGAATGTCTATTAAACAATGGGATCAAGGCGTTCCTTTGTTTAGTCTTTATAATCCGGGGGAACAATTAGAGCCTACAGCTTCTAGATTTTACTCAGGTCACTTTGCGTTTACACTAGGTAAGTTCTGTAAAGAAGTGCCTCATGATCCGTTAATGTATTTTAATGGAGAAGAAATCTCTATAGCTGTAAGAGCTTACACCCATGGGTATGATTTATTTATTCTCAACAAACCTATCGCTTGGCACGACTATGCTGGTGAAAATCGAGCAAGGCATTGGGATGATAACCCCAATTGGGGTGCTAGAGATAATCAATCAAAGTCCAGGGTTCGCCAACTGTTAGGAGTTAACGGAGAGGTATGCAGTCCATGTAACAAAAATACTTTTAAGGAGTATGGCTTAGGCGAAGAAAGAACTTTAGAGCAATACGAATTATATTCAGGAATTAAATTTAGAGATCAAACCGTAACTAATAGGTGTCAACAAAACATTTCTCCTCCTGGAACTGAAAAGGATTCAATATATGAAATTAAAAAGAATTATAGTTTTAAGATAAACAAGAATGATTTTATTTATGATGATTATGTTTTTGCTATTATTATCATAGAGAATTCTAATGGTGAAGTGGTGCACAATGACATAATAAAAAAAGACGAGATTCAAGCGCTCAAGGGACACTCTAAATCATTCGTTCAGGTAAATAGACAGCTTGTGATAAACAACCCTCTTAGATACCTTATATGGCCCTATAGTCAAAGACAAGGTTGGGGAGATAAACTCATCAGTTATTTTTAGTAAATTTGTATAACTAAAGAACATATCATGGCACAAGAATTTACACTTACTTATAGCGAAACTTCAAAGGGATGGCCATCATTCTATTCGTATATACCTGAATTTATGATGGGAATGAATAACTTTTATTATTCTTTTTCTGGTGGTAACCTTCATCAACACAACACCAATATTGTTAGAAATAACTACTATGGAGTGCAGAGCTTTTCTTCGATAACAAGTGTATTTAATGAAGAGCCATTAACCAATAAAGTATTTAAGACCTTAAATCTAGAATCTGACGCGGCATGGAGATCAGTTTTGACTACAGATATTGGGAACAATGGTCTTGTTGATGCTGCTTGGTTTGAAAAGAAAGAAGGAGATTGGTTTGCATTTATAAGATCAGCAAGCAGTTCACCAGCAGCTTTAACGGAATATGCATTAAGGTCTATGAATGGTATAGCTCAGAGCTCATCCTTTACAGGAACAGGTGTTGCTACTGTAATAAACTTTGATGCAACAGTTAATATAGGTGATATAGTAAGTACGGGTGATAATCTTTATTCTGCCATTCCTCCTTACACAACTCCAACTTTAGTTGGAACAATAAAAAACATAGAGGTGGATTTATCTGCTAATGTTAATCGTATTACTGTAGATGCAACAGTCTCTGGAGGCGCAGTCCCTGTAACTCAAGACTCTTTTATTTTGTACATAAAAAATCAAGAAGCAGAGTCACACGGAGTGCTGGGACACTACATGGAATTTACACTTCAAAATAATTCAACGGTAGCTACAGAGCTGTTTGCTGTAGAGTCTGAAGTCATGAAAAGCAATCCTTAAAAATTAGTATCTTTGTTACTAAATGGAATTTAACATAAGACCGTTAGGGGAGACGGACTATGAGGATATCCTCGTAGGCTGGTGGAAGGACTGGAAATGGACTCCACCCCTTAAGGACTTCCTGCCAAGTGATGGCAAGGGAGGCGTAATGGTTTTAGATAATGATATACCTGTTTGCGCAGGTTTTGTATATATGACAAATTCAAAAGTAGCTTGGGTAGATTGGATCATCTCTAATAAGGAGTATAAAAAGAAACCACAGCGTCAACAAGCTTTAAGTTTACTCATTAAAACATTAACAGACACATGTAAAAATAGCGGGAATAAGTTCTGCTATGCACTGCTTAAAAACAAAAGCCTCACTAAAACATATGAGGATCTTGGATACATAGCAGCAGACAGTTACTCACAAGAAATGATTAAAAAATTATAGTATGGCAGCAATAACGTCAGCCGTTATAGGTATTGGAAGTGCAGCAGTATCTTTTGCACAAGCAGCAAATCAAAAAGGAATACAAAAAGACGCAGAAAAAGCTGCGGAGGATGCGCTTAAAGATGCGAGATCTAAATTAAATCAAAACTTTTATGAAGGTCTTGATTTAAATCTTACTGCTTATGATCAGGAGCGAGATGCGTTAGCTGGTGTTGCTTCAGCAGCTATACAAGCAGGTCAAGCAGGAGAGCGAGGAGCCGGAGCAATGGCCGGAAGAGTTCTTCAGGGTGTTCAGCAGGGTGAGCAAGATATAACCAATAGACAGGTAGGTAAAATGGAGCAGCTTGAAAAATTGGTAGCTGGTGAAGAGTCTAGGCTTAGAGATGCACAAGCTAATATCGACATGAACATAGCGACAGGAGCGCAAGAAGCTGCGGCAGAAGCTGCAATAAATTCTGCATCTGCTTTAAGCGGAGGTGTTCAAGGACTTGGAGATGCTTCAGCAGGTTTTTTAAAAGCCTCTGAGCTTTATGGTGACAGTGGAATTGACCCTATTACTGGTAATCCTAAAAGTTTTGGCGATTATAAAAAAGTTGGAGGAGAAATGTCAAGGAGTGATTTTAAAGGTATAGGAGGAGGAACTGAAGTTGGCAAAATATTTAATAAAGCCGGAGAAGGTCTTAAAAAAATGTTTGAGGGTGTAACGGGTATATTTAATTAAAAATAATGGCAACATACTTTAACTACAAAGGAAGAGAAGGTAAGGATCAAGTAAACTGGCAGGGTATTACTAAAGGCATTAGTGATAACATTACTAAGATTCAGGGTGAGCGACAGCAGCAGAGAGTAGATATTGATAAAAATATTACAGAAAGTTTAGAATATGCAGCAAATAAACCTCAAGGTCAAGACACTTTACAAAATGGAATAATATCAGACTTTGCCTCTCAAGCTGAAGCAACACTACTACAAGCTCAAAAAGACTTAAAAAGCGGTAGAATAAAGTTAAGAGACTTTACTGCTCTTACTAATAACTCTGTTTCAGGAACTAAAAAAATGTTTGCGCTTTCTGAAAAATATCAACAGAATTACAAAACAAACATGGAGAGGCTTCAAGCGGATCCAAAAACTGGATTAACAGCAGGAAGCGGAATATCAGCTGTTCTAGGTTCAAACCTGGAGGCCATGGGGAATATGGTTAACACCAAGTATTTTATGGATCCTAAAACAGGCGAAACTTTTATCGCACAAATGGCTAAAGACGGAGACTCAAACACTAGAGTTATAGACGGAAAAGCTATGTCTCTTATGAATATTTCGGAAGCGGAAGGTCTTATAACTAGACAGATAGACAGATACCAGGCGGGGACTGTGTCGGATGGATTATCAGAAGCTTTAGGTCGTGATGTTGCGGTTGTTAGAGGATTGTACCCAGACATAAAAACAAATGAAGATGCTTTTTCTAAGCTAATCACTAGAAAAGCTGATGGGACTATAGACTATGATAACCTACCCTCTGCTGGTAAAGCTATAATGTTAAATATTCAGGGAACCATGAGTGAAGATATACAAGTAGCAAGCATGCTATTTGACACTATGGATGGGTATATTATGGTGGGTCAAAACCAAGACGGTTCATTTATTAACCTCAATAAAACAAGAAATGATAAGGGGGAGATGGTAAATGAAGTAATAGATGAGCTTACAGACAAAACTGTTCTTATGAAACAGGATGATCGTAATCAGTATCAACCTGACTTTAGCGGAGAGCGAGGCATGAGACAAAGGAGAGCTGCCGAAAATGGAGTTCTATCCATGATGGAAGACAACCTAGACACTATAGAGGTAGCGACTGTAGATAAAGGAATGAATGATGCTCAGAAAGAAGCGGCTAGACTTGCTAGAGAGAAACTTAAGCTAGATAAAGAAGAAGGAAAGGGAGGAGAAAAAACTGCAATGTCAAATCTTACTAAACTTTTTTATGGAGGAGAAAAAGATGCGGCGGCAGCAGCTCAATTTATAAGAGGTTTAGATAAAAATGAAAACTTACAAATAAAATTAGATGGAACTAATATGATTCTTACTAGAACATTAGAGGATGGAAGTACGGAAGTCGAAACAATATCAAAAGAAGGTGGTATTAGAAACTTTATCGAAAGTGCATCTACTTTTTTAAATTTAGGTATTGATGATGTTCAAAAGGCAATGTCTGCATCGGGGGCTTTAACAGATAAAGATGGAAATGATCTTGTTATGAATCCAATTTCATTAGATTCTTCTTCCGTTATAAATAAAAAAATATCTACTATAGATCAAATACAGGATAAAATAAACACAGACGTAAATAATTTTGCAATAAGTGCGAACCAAGTAAAAGACGAATCTAAATTAAGAGAAACCTTAGCGCCATTAGTGGCTCAGTATGGAATTCAAGTTTCTGAAGAAGAACCAGGAAGCGATGTTATATCATTTACTATATCAGGAAGAGAGCCTTTAACAATACCATTAAAAAACGTTACTCCAGAAATAATAAAAGAAGCCATTAAAGGATTAATTAATAGTGATGTAAATAAAGATACTCTTTTAAGTTATAAAGCTAAACTCCGAAATACTACAGCAGTTCCAGCTGCTGGAGGAGCTGGAGAGACCGGTGGTAACGTTAGAGGAGATTAAAAGAATAAAAAAAATGGATGAACAGTTATTAAAAGATCTTTTAGCAACAGCTCAAGAAAATCAATATGATTGGGACGTAATAATGCCAAAGTTTCCTGAGCTTGCTAATGTAGATCTTCAAGTTTTAAAAGATTACGCAGAAACAGCAAAACAAAAAAACTATGACTATGGAGTTATAAACCCTTTGTTTCCAGAATTGTTTTCTGAAGATCCTTCAAAAAAAAAACCCGATTTGGAATCAAATGGGGTCGATGGTTCTTTGGAGCAACTTACAATTACTGAACCCGAAACTGCTATTCCTGTTGATCAGGAAGAATTTCCCGTACAATCTGAAATAACAATAGCTACTTCTGATTCTGCTTTAACACAACCTGCACAAGTTGAAGAGACAGAAGGAACTGAAAGCATTACTCCTGATTTAATGACTTATGAGGAAGAGTTTGTAGTTCCTAAATTAAATTATGAGTATGGCGATCAAGGGTTTACTTTTGAAGAGTCTGGCCCATTAGGTGATTCAATGATTGTTACAGCTAATAATAATGAAACTTTAGAAGTTAATCTAGATGTATTTAGAGACTCTAGTAAATCTTCAGAATCTGATGCATTAAAAGAATTTATAACAAAAAATAAAAGTCAACAAGGATTAAACCAGATGGAGTCTGAGTATATGTCTTCCAAAAAGAAATTCTATAACGAGAAAGAAGTTGATAATGCTATCAAAGATATAGGAGAAAAAACGACGGCGTATGCACAAGAAGTGCAACAGTATCTAGCAGATAAATCTTTGTTAGATCAGGAGATGGAAGCAATTTCTAATTTAACCAACGCTCAAAGAATAAAAAAAGACAACGAAATAAAACAAATAATTCAACGCTCAAAAGAATTAGCAAAAACAAAAAAAGCATTAATTAAAGGTCAATCCGTTCTTATAAACAATGAAAGAAATTTAAAGGTTGCTGCCGGTAAATACTTTGATATGTTATCAGAGCAGGGAACCGTAGGAGGCGCTAGTTATAATGCTTTCTTAAAAGGTGTCGGTAGAATAGCGTCAGGAACAACAAGTTATGGGGTTGATGCATTAGTGTCAGCGCTTCCTTATGCCGGAATGAAACCAGAAAGCTACAGACAAGAGTTTGCTAAAATAGCTAGAGAAAAAGGTTTAGATGTTCCTGAGAATATAAATGAAATGAATGAAGAGGAATTAAAAAATTTCTATTCAGAAGTAACTAGAGTAGAAGATCAAACAACACAATCTACTACCGGTCAAACCATTAAAGTTGGTGAAAAAGAAATAACATTTGGTGATGACATAGAATCATTGATATACGATAAAGCTAAAAAAACCGTTAAGTTTTCAGATGATGTTGGTCTAGGAAAAGGCCAAGGATTATTAGAGGACATTAGAAATGGTGCTGTTGAAGCTCTTGGGGACAAAGGGGTGTCTGAACAATATGATCAATTAATGCGCGAAGGTTTTTGGGGCGGTGCATGGTTAGGTCTCATGGAGTCTATACCTGCTATGATTGCGCCCGGAGGCGCAGCGGGAATGGTTGCGCGTACTGCAATGATGTTTAGTCAAGTTTCGGATCATTATGATGAAGAGATGGATAACAACCCAGAGTTTAAAGATATTACCGAAAACGAAAGGGCTGCATTTAAACTTCCAGTTGGTATTGTAATTGGCGCTTTAGAGGCAATAGGCTTGAGAAACGCATTAAAACAATCTGGAGTTTTAAATAAAATATTACTTCGTATTGCGGGCAAAACACCGAAAAATGTTTCGGGAAAAGGTTTTACGGAAGTGGTTCGTAGTGAGATTGATAATATGTTAGCTAGAGGCACATTAGTAGTCACTGCTGCAGGGTTAGCAGAGTTTGAAACTGGAGCTGCTCAAGAAATAGCGGATATAGGAGCCAAAGAACTTTACAACTCTTACAAGGAAAAAGAAATGTTTGTAACTCCTAAAAGTTTTGCAGATGGTGTAAGTCAAGTTCTAGTAGCGGGAGCGCAAGAAGCTGTAGGTGGTTTTGTTATTGGAACTCCAGGAGCTATTGTTGCTGCTGCAACAAAAAAAGATTTTACTCAAGTAGATGACGCTACATTTAAAATGTTTGAAATATTAACTGAACAGGATGACAGTTCAAGATTTACCTATGCTGAGTATAAAAATAAAGTAGCCAATCCAAACGATAAGATGACTAAGGAGGAAGCTGAGGCTGAAATAGCTTTATTTAAAGAAGTTCAGGGATTAGTACGACAAATACCTACTGATTTATCAACTGAACAGAAGAAAAAATCTTTAGGGTTAATGTTAAATCGACAACAATTAGAGAACTCTAAAGCTGGAAAAGATCCAAGTTTAACTAAAAAGATAGACGAAAAAATTGACAATATAGACAAGCAATTAGATGGCATATTGTTTACCAAAGAAGCCGAAGTTGCGGATGATGCTATTCCTGATATGGAGCAAAAGGATGATAGCGTAAAACAAACACAAGAAAATAACTTAACAGAAGATCAACAAGATATAGATTCATTTTTTGGAGACGAAACAGAAGAAACAACCGAAACAATTGAATCTAATCTAAGCATTAACCGAGCGGGTGAAGTAATTGAAAAGTCTGCTGATAATATATCTCGCGAAAATACTGTTATAAAGCTGGCTAAACTAGGAGCTAAGTCTATTTCAAAAATACTTCCAAACACTAGAATAATATTGCACGAATCAAACGAAGAGTTTGAAAAGTATGCTGATCCTGGAAGAGCTCAAATTATAGGAGACACAATTCATGTTAATCTTTCAGAAGCAACAAAAACAACAGTTCCTCATGAAATATTTCATGCAGTATTTTTAAGCAAAATTAAAACGGATCCACGCGCAGCTATAGTTGCTGAAATTATGATGAAGTCTGTTAGAAAAACTTTATCTAACGATAGCAAACTTGCTAAAAGGATCGATAAATTTGCAGCATCATACGCAGACAAAGCTGAACTGCAAAACGAAGAAAGATTAGCAGAGCTTTTTGGTATTATGTCTTCTGAATATAAAACTTTATCTAAACCACAGAAAAATGTTGTAATTAAGTTTATTGAAGACTTAGCGAGTAGTATTGGAATAGAATTAAATATATCAGAGTTCAGCAAAAAAGATGAGGATGTAATTAATTTACTTAACACTTTAGCGTCTAAGGTTGGAACAGGACAGGAGATAACTGAGGCAGATGTTGAGGTGCTAGAAGATGGTACTAATCCAATAGGAGTGCCTACAGAAATTAGAGTTCCACTAAAAAGAAATCAACTAGACTTTAAGCCTAGTTATCCTTTGTCATTGGTAACGCCAGATAAAAAAATAGATATAATGTCTTTAATAAAAGATATAAGTTCTAAAAATCAAAAAGTTTGGTTTTGGGTAGCGGATCAGCTAGGGGTTGGAGATTACAATGGTATAACTTTAGATGCTGGTCCTAGCTATGCTCTTGATGGAGAAGCAGTTTGGGCAAGTTCAAAATCTAAAAAAAGCATAGAAAAAAATATAAGCGCAGCCGATTATCTATTTATAATTAGCGGATCTCCTCAAAGAAGTTTATTATTCAATAAAAAAGTTTATGATGTATTTACACAAAAACTTGGAGACTTTAATAAATTTAAATCAGATGCATTAGAAACTAAACCTACTAAAAACATTAGAGAAGTTCTTAATAATTATGAAAGTTGGGAGTCTTTAAGGGATAGTCCAGATAGAAAAAAATTATTAAACGCAATAGTGGATCAACAAAATAAACCAAACACTTTTTTTCATAAATTAATAAAAGATAAAGATGGATTTATAAATACAGAAGAATTAAGAGATGGATTCTATAAGGAAAATTCTTTTGAGATAAATGATGTAATGATAGTTATAAAACCGACATCCGCAAGAGAAGGGTCTCAGCATTCTACTTACGCCAATGAAGTTTTAGGAGAAGTTGTTGGGGTTCCTGATATGAAAATAAGCGCTTTTGATATTATGCCAACAGAGATGGTGGAAAAATATCAAAAACAATTAGGGCCATCAGAGCAATCTCAAGCCGTTGCGCCTTACGGATCTGGAATAAGAAAAATATCAACTCCAAGAAAAAAAAGACAACAAAGATCTGTTATTGATTATGTTAATGAAGGGAGAGACGCAGGGTTTAGAGATGAACTTATTATAGATTACTTGCGTAGAGTTCGAAGATTAAAAATAAAAGATATCCGAGAGGTAATGGATATACCTATGGGTATTTCTATGTCTCTACCTAAAAGTTTTACAAATATAAAAGGAGGTTCGGTGGCAGGTCTTAAACTATTTAAAAAAATAGAAGCTTTTAGAGATAGAGAAAGAAAACTTAATAAAAAAAGAAAAAATAAACTGTCTGAAGCTCAGATAATGACCAAGGCAATTGAGTTCTTACAGTCACAACCTGAATATAAAAACGAGGGTGACACGTTTGTTTCTAAGGGAAAAACTAAATTTAAAGCTGGTATTTCCACACAACAAGTATTAATGGAAAATGATCTTCAAAAAACTTTAGATCAAAGACCAACTCAAGATATGGCTCTTAGGTTAAAACTTGCAAGAGCTATGATAAAACAACGCGCAAAAGGAAAAAGAGATTTGCAGGCTATCAAAAGAGAGGTGCGTAATTTTATTAGAAAAACATTACCTACAGATGTTTATAGTTTATCAGAGATTAAGTCCTTAATAAATGAAGTAACTGAGGCTACGGAGCAAAACATAGAAAATGTTTTAGATAAAGTTGTAGATTTAGCTACAACTAAAAACAATAAATCGTTAGACTCTAAGATTAAGAAACTTTTAGCTAATAAATTTATTACAACTAATTACGGGAGAAAAGTAGGAAAGACAGTAGATCAATCTACTCGTGATCGTTTAACGGCTATTAAAAAATCTTTAGCTAATGAAAATGCAACGGGACAGGAGATAGATAAAATAAATGAATCTTTAAATAAAAAATTTAACGAACTATTATTAGACCCTGATCCGTCACAAGACGTGGTTAATAAAATGATTGATCTTCAAATAGCTATTAATATTAATAATGCTCAAAAATTAGAAGACACAAACATACATAAAACTGAAGCTTTAGACTCTGCGTTAGTTGAGCTTGTGGCTTTAGTGGGTCAGGGTAGAACTCTTTTACAGCAGGAATTAGACACGGCTTCAAAAGGATATAGAGACCAGATGAGTAAAGTTTATGAGGCTATTACTGGACAAAAGATTGATTTAGAATCAGAAGATGCTACTGAAATACTAGAAAGACAAAAAAATATTAGGGTTAGCGAAAGAGAAAAAAATGAAGTTCAAAAAAGAATAAGAACATCAATAAAAAATATTTTTAGCAAAATAGAAGAGTATGTATTTGGAAGTGCTGAAGCTATTGATGGTCTGATGGATAGAATAGATAATCTTCCCGGAGATGTGTTTGGAGGGATTACGCAAAAATTGGTTACCGATAAAGTTGATGCTTCTTCAAGAGCCTATAAAGGTAGAATGTTAGGCTTTGATAATTTATTGAGAGATACTCTTAGAGAATACTATGGAAAAGACTGGGCTAAAAAATCCAGAAGATTTAGAAGGGATAAATTTGAATTTGAAATAAGTCAAGGAATTGTTAAGCGCTACACTCAGGACCAGATGTATTATCTCTATAATCAATATAAAGATCCGTCATCTCATCCAGCATTCCAAAATATGTTTGGCAAAGATTATGCTAAAGTAATGAAAGAAATAGAAAACACTTTAGAGCCAGAGGTTAAAGAGTTTGCGGATTGGCAAGTAGACGTTTATTTCCCAATGGTTTATTCTCATTACAATAAAACGTATAAAAAAATATACAGAACTAATATGCCTTGGTCTCAATATTATTCTGGTAGATTATTTAGAGAAGGAATAGAGCCTACTCCTATGGACTTGTTGGCAAATAGCAGCGTTTATAATACAGCGGTTGGCTCTCCCTCCACATTATTAAGGCAAAATTCTAAAGCAAAAATACTTCCAATGAATGGGACTGATGCTCTTATAACATACACCAAAGACATGGAGTATTTTGCAGCTTACGCAGAGACTGTAAGAGATATAAATAAAATATTTGATAATCCATACATAAAGTCAGCTATTAAAGAAATACATGGAGATTTTACATTTAAGCTAATAGATGACATGATAAAAAAAGTAGCTGCTAAAGGACGCAACGACTCTAAAGTCGCTTGGCTTTTAAACACTATGAATACTGCATTTATCTTTGCGCGTTTAGGACTTAGCCCTGTTATTATGATAAAGCAGCTTACATCTATACCTACTTATGCCATAGATATAGGTGCAGGGAATTGGATAAAGTTTGCAGCTAAAAATAAAAGTGAACAAGCTAAGGTATGGAAAGAAGTAAGAGATAACTCAGTCTATATGCAAGATAGAAGAAACAACAGCATCTTAAGACAAATAGAATCTTACAGTGAGTCAAGTAAATCAGAATTTTTGCCAGAACAAACAGGAATTTGGATAGAAGATTTTTTAATGTGGACTACTAAGTTTGGCGATAGAATGGCTATCATGTTAGGTGGGCTACCTAACTATTCATATTATAAGTCTGAATTTAAAAAGAAAAATCCGAATGCTACTGAACAGCAGGCTATTGATTACGCTATTATAAAGTTTGAAAGAGACACTAAAAGAACTCAGCAGTCAAGTGATTTGCAAGATAAAGACTATCTTCAGACAAGTGACCTAAGGGCTTTCAATATGTTTATGACAACTCCTAAGCAATATTTAAGAAAAGAAATAAGAAATGTTAGGAATTTAAAAAGAAAACTTACAGCAATGGACCGTAAAGCAGGAAAAGGCACTTTTACTCAGAATGCCTCTTCATTATTAATGTATCATTCTGTAATGCCCATGCTATTTCAATTTATCACAAATGGTTTGCCGGGTTTACTTAGTGACTGGGATGATGAAGACAGCTCCGACATGCTAAGAGCTGCAATGCTAGGTAATTTAAATGCTATAATTATAGGCGGAGAGATTTTAGCATCAATTGCTGACTCAATTCAAGGAAAGCCTTGGGCAAATGAAGTGACTTCTATCCCTATTTTTGAAATATTTAATGATTTAAAAACAAAAGTTTTTAATGTAGTTGAGGCTAAAACTAAAGAAAAAAAAGAAAAAGCAACTTATGAACTAATTCAATCTATAGCAACAACAGTTGGAATTCCAGCTAATCAAGTTAAAAGAGCTTTAAATAATTATCCTAAACTAACAGAATCTAAAGACTTCGGAGAATTTATATTACGTCTACTAAACTATTCTGACTATCAAATTAGTGGACCTGCTAAAAAGAACACCAAAAAAAAGAAGCAAAGTAAAATGACGCAGCGTGAAATGAAGCTAATGTTTCCAGATTTATATAAAGAAACGAGAGACTTAGAAGATCCAGATATGAAAAATATGGAAAAAGAAATGAGAGATCTAGAAAAAAACATGTTAGAAGATTTATATAATTAACTATGCCATTTAGAAGTCAAGCACAAAGAGCGTACATGCACAAGAACCTACCAGAGATAGCTGAGAAGTGGGAGAAGGAGACAACCTCAGGGACATTGCCTAAGCGCATACATCCTAAAGAGAAAACTCCTAGCCTACTCACGCAGCGCAGGAGACGTAGAAAGGTTAGGGAATAGCTAAGTACAATAAATACATAATGATCATCATGAACATTACTGCTACTAAATATTCGTAGTCGGGTTTAAATTTCATCGGTAACTGATTCGCTAACACCCTTAAGTCTTCTTGATAATACATTCACTGAGGTCTTTACTTTAGAGTAATCCTTATCAATAAGAGACTCGTAGATGTCGTTTAAGGAGCCGTGTAGATCTTCCATTACAAAGTTGATGCTCTGTATCCGTTGCTTTTCTACGGGTGGGATATCATTCATGCCCTCTAAGTTATAAAATTTTTTATTAATAAAAAATACATAGGCTACGCTTTAGTGACTACCATATTTTTATTATAGTAGTCTAGGTATTCATCTGAGCTTATTTCTACTAAGTACTCAAAGACCATGTGGTTTGTGTTGTCTATACTCATAAGATAGAAAAAAGGATCATCTCCTCTTGTAACACCGCAAATATCAAAGCATTCATCTGGTGCGCTAACGTAAGCATTATCCACAAACTTTTCTATTTGCATAACAATTTGAACAGACTTAAACAATTCTAAGTTCATTAAGTCTAAGGCAAAATTACTATCAAAAGTATATAAGAAGCCATCTGCCGTTTCTCTAAGCGCCTCTGAAAATGTCTGCTTTGAATCCATGTTCTCTTAATTCTTTTATTCTATACTCCTGGAGCTTTGATACGCGCCCCTTGCGTGTCTTTACTTCTAAAAATAATATTTCCTTGTCAGGATGCAGCGCTAATAAGTCAGGTATACCGTTCTTGTTGGTCTTAATTAACTTAAGCACATAATATCCTTCTGCCTCTAGCTCCTTAATCTTTTTAGATTGAACTTGTTGTTCGGTCATTTATAAATCTTTCAACCATGAGCTATCCCACAAATCATTGTCAGTTAGATATTTAGGAGACAGAAGAGGATAAAAAACTGTTGTCGGTTCTCCATAATACCATTCTGTTTTTATTGTATAGTCACTATCTCTATCTAATACTTTGCCTACCATATTCTTCTTCTCGTCAACCTGTTGGACAAAATGGTTAATTTAAAAATCTCATAAATAATTTCTGTGGTTGTAGCCCCAATTGTAAAATAATCATTAATAAACAATTCATCATCACGCCAATATTTAAAGTAAAGACTACTAGTTCCTTTGTAAAAATCTAAAAATAAAAAATTAGTGTAATCGTATAAACCTAAATATGCGAAAACATTTAGTATTTTTTGAT
>Ga0307488_10000817_pt1 | contig 25945 bp, 23 predicted proteins | sample SB02metaG_FD_202248 | JGI IMG/M metagenome (GOLD analysis project Ga0307488, IMG submission 202248) | Sea-ice brine microbial communities from Beaufort Sea near Barrow, Alaska, United States - SB 0.2 | ecosystem: Environmental > Aquatic > Marine > Coastal | place: USA: Alaska | collected... | reverse complement strand
AATAAATGCGATTTAGTGCTGAAACAGGCAGTCGGTTTTAATGTCAGGAAAGATTAACCCCATGTTCGCACAAAATGAGCTCATTATAATTATCACCGTGTTTTTTCAGCTAATTTGAACAGATAGCTGACAGTGGCGTCCAGTATAAGTACAATGCGCCCCCTTTTTATTTTTCATCTTGGATTTTTAATTATGTATGCAGCACAGGAGTTTACCGTTGGGCAACGTTGGTTAAGCAATACAGAAGCTGATTTGGGCTTAGGTGTTGTCGTAGCAACCGACCACCGAACGATAGATATGCTCTTTCCTGCAGCTAAAGAGGACCGCACTTATGCGATTGCTCAAGCACCTATTACCCGGTTGATTTTAAGCGAAGGTGAATTAGCCCTTCATAGTGACGGTTGGGACTTGAAAATCACGAGTGTCGTTTTACAAGACGGACTTTATATTTATTCTGGTGTGCGAACTGACAATGCCGAAAAGGCATCGATCATTGAAGTATCGTTGGACCACAACGTCAAACTAAACCAACCTGAAAAACGCCTATTTAGCGGCCAGCTTGATTCCCCTAAATGGTTTGATATTCGTCACGAATGCCTGCAAAAACAATATGAACATGCAACGTCTGGCGCCGTAGGTTTGGTTGGTGCTCGCGTTGAGCTTATACCCCATCAGCTGCATATCGCCAATGAAGTAGGCAGCCGTTTTGCTCCCCGTGTGCTGCTAGCAGACGAAGTTGGCCTTGGTAAAACGATTGAAGCCGGATTGATCCTACATCAGCAATTGTTAACGGGCAAAGCCAAACGTGTACTTATTATTGTGCCCCCGAGCTTAGTGCATCAGTGGTTAGTTGAAATGCTGCGCCGCGTTAATCTTCCGTTCTCAGTATTTGATGAAGAGCGTATGGAAGCGATGGCAGAAAGTGGCGACAACCCTTTCGAACAAGAACAATTAGTGCTCTGTAGCATTGACTTTATTAAACAAGAAAAAGTATTAGGGAAAGCCACCCAAGCAGATTGGGATATTATGATTGTTGATGAAGCCCATCATTTACACTGGTCGACCGAGCATGTTTCGGAGGAATACAGTGCAATTGAACAACTTTGTCACATTAGTAAAGGCGTTTTACTATTGACCGCGACGCCTGACCAACTTGGTCATGAGAGCCACTTTGCACGTTTACGCTTACTAGATCCGGCGCGATTTTATGATTATCAGCAGTTTCTTGAAGAAGAAACTCATTATGGCGAACTGGCAGAAGCAGTTGCACCTCTTATTGATAATGCACATATGGACCAAGCGCAAATTAACAAGCTAAATGCAGTCGTCAAAGATGAAGAAATAACAGATGCAATGTTAGCTAGTGGCGAACAGCGCCATACATTGCTAACCAAACTAATCGATCAACATGGTACTGGTCGCCTATTATTCAGAAATAGTCGTGCCAGCATAAAAGGTTTCCCTGAACGTCTTGCAATGCCAGCGCCATTGAAGTTACCGAAAGAATATGCGGTGTCGATGTCGCTGGAAGAGGACGTTGTGCTCAGTTTACACCCTGAACGGGCGCCTCTGGTTAACGACAACTGGACTAAATATGACCCACGTGTCACTTGGTTAGTTGATTTACTAGAAAAAAATAAAGATGAAAAGGTGCTCGTTATATGTGCCTATGCGTCAACAGCGCTGCAATTAGCTGAATACTTGCGTCAAAAAACAGCAATTCGACATTCTGTTTTTCATGAGGGAATGAGTATTATTGAACGTGACAAAGCAGCTCATTTCTTTGCTACCAATGAACAAGGGGCGCAAGTGTTGTTATGCAGCGAAATTGGCAGCGAAGGTCGAAACTTTCAGTTCTCACGTCACTTAGTTTTATTTGATTTACCCATGGTGCCTGACCTTTTAGAGCAGCGAATTGGTCGTCTTGATCGTATTGGCCAAAAATCTGATATAAATCTGCACATTCCTTACTTTGAAAATACGGCGCAAGAAGTATTATTCGATTGGTATCAGGATGGATTAGGCGCTTTCGAATCCACCTGCCCAGTTGGCAGCGATGTGTTCAAACAACTGCAATCAGATTTAATGTCTGCGCTTAAAAACCCTGAGGATACTGAGCTAAAGCTCGATATTATCGGCCAAACTAAAGCACTGACAAAAGACCTCAAACAAAAGATTGAGCAAGGTAGAGACAAATTACTTGAATTAAATGCGTCTGGTTTTGGTCGTATTGATAGTTTGCTAGACAAAATTATTGCTGCTGAGAACCCAGTTGGTTTACTCAATTTCATGAGCCGATTGTTCGACGCATTGGGCGTAACGCAAGAAGAAAAAGATGACCATAGCTATATTCTTCGCCCAACTGAGCAACTAGTACATCAAATTCCTGGCTTAACAGAAGACGGTTTAGAAGTGACATATCAACGCAATAGCGCAACTAAATTCGAACAATTACAGTTTTTAAGCTGGGACAGTGACATAGTCAGTCACTGTATCGAGTCAGTCATTACCGATGTTTTGGGTAAAAGCAGTATTGCCTTTACAAAGGACCCTACGCTGCCGACCGGCGCGTTTTGGATAGAAACAACGAGTGTTTTATCTGCAAGTGCAGAAGCTAGTTTACAACTATATCGATTCTTACCACCGACCCCAGTTCGGCTTTGTCTTGATGCTAAAAACCAACCTGTAGAAATCGAATTTGAACAATTATTTAAGGTCAAACGCAAAATTGCAATACAACTATTGCAAGCCCTTGCAGATCCCATTACCGCAGGTGTTGAGGCGAGCTTGAAATTAGGCCATGCTGATCTGGCTGAACAGCAATCAGTTGCTGTACGTGCAATGCAATCTGAACTTAGTGGTGAAGTTGCCCGTTTACGCTCCCTACAAAAAACCAACCCGTCCATTCGAGACGAAGAAATCAACTTTATCGAAGATCAAATGGCAACGCTTACCAATATCATCACCAATGCCGAACCCTATTTAGATAGTTTGCGCGTTGTGGTAAATAATCCGTAAATGCCCATTTCTCACTATTCTCCGCCGACACATCCTTATCTAACGATATTATATAGCGATGAGGATATATTGGTGTTAGATAAACCTGCAGAGCTACTCACCGTGCCCGGGAAATCGATAGAACTCAGAGATTCACTGCAAGTTCGTGTGCAACGCGTTTTCCCGACAGCAACTATCGTTCATCGCCTCGATATGGCCACATCAGGCATCCTCATGATGGCGTTGAATAAACCAGCTCACGTGCATCTATCTCGACAGTTCGAAAACCGTGAAACATCAAAAATTTACTTTGCTAGAGTATTTGGTCATGTTGAGGGTGAGTCAGGTCACGTTGATTTACCGCTTATCTGCGACTGGCCAAATAGACCGAAACAAATGGTCGACCATGAAAGAGGCAAACCTTCACTAACCCAATGGCAGGTAGTGCAGCGCGACTGTAATTCAACACTAATGGAATTAACTCCAATTACTGGACGGTCTCATCAACTGCGGGTTCATATGTTAGCAATGGGCCATCCCATTTTAGGTGATCGGCTGTATGCCCATCAAGAAGCAATGGCAAGCAATCCCCGACTTTGCCTACATGCGCAAATGCACTCATTCTCGCATCCGGTGAGTGGTGAAAAGCTACGATTTGAATCCCCACATTCATTTCAAAAAGAGTTATAAATAACCAAAATAAATATTGGGTATGTGCGCGCAATTATAAGCTTAATCCATACTCACCCACAGTAAATTAACAAAATTATAACAAAAATAGTCTTAAATTACTGTTGCTTAGCCCCTAAAATACGGTTATTGTGTTAGGGCTCGTAACAATTGTTTAACATCGGCGTTACGTTAACCAAGGTGTGAAGCGAACGAACAAATGGCGATATAGGGTTAGTGCAACTACGTAGTTACGAACGGGTAACTTATAAGCTCTTAATCTTATGCTCGAATAAAAATAATAATTTTCCCGTAATATGATGAGAACACACATGACTCAATATTTACCTGTCAATTTTAAAACCAAACCCCTAGCACTAATTGTAGCAATATCATTAGGCTTTATGTCTAACAGCGCATTGGCTCAAGATGAAGCTGAAGAAGAATTTGAAACAATCGTCATCACAGCGTCAAAACGTTCAACCGGTTTACAAGAAACCCCAATAGCAGTCACAGTTACTAGTGCCAAAGACATTATGCAAACGAAAGTATTGGATATAGGTGACTTACAAAGTCTAGTACCAACTTTACGCGTGACTCCATTACAACGTTCAACCAATACTAACTTTTCTATTCGTGGTTTCGGCAACGGTACCAACAATACCGGTATCGAACCATCAGTCGGTGTTTTCATAGACGGTGTCTACCGTTCTAGAGCTGCGGCTCAAATTGGTGATTTACCGCGCCTACAACAAATAGAAATATTAAGTGGCCCGCAAAGCACATTATTTGGTAAAAATGCGTCCGCTGGCGTAATTAACGTGCGAACTGAAGCACCGTCATATAATCTTGAAGGTAAAGTTGAAGCTACATTGGGTAACTATAACCAACGTATTTTAAAAGGTTTTGTGACCAATGCGATTACTGATGAGCTAGCATTTAGTCTGTCAGGTGGCATGAACACACGCGATGGCTACACCGAAAGTGTCGTAGGCTTGGGTGATATCAATGACCGAGATCGTTGGAATCTAAGAGGCCAATTCTTATTTGAACCGACTGAGGATGTTACGTTCCGGTTTATTGCTGACTACAGTGAAATAGAAGAATCTTGCTGTACAGTAGCCGACGTTATTAATGGCCCAACAACCGCAGCAGTTAGAGCTCTTGGTGGTGTAGTTTTAGATGAATCAGACCCATTTGCATATGAATCTGCACTAAATATCGACCCAACCAACGGAATTGAAGATGGCGGTATTTCATTACAGATCGATGTGGATTACGAAACGTTTGCATTCACCTCAATTACAGCTATGCGTAATAATAAATCAAATTACCTCAGTGATGTTGACTACACTTCGTTAGATATTTTGACTGAAGAGGGCCATACCGATATAGATACTTTCACCCAAGAATTTCGTTTGACGTCAACTGGCGACAATACGTTTGACTGGATGGTAGGCGGTTTCTACTTTAATGAAACGGTAGATACGGGTGATAATTTGTATTATGGAGCTGGAACTCGGAGTTTCTTTGACGTCCTAGGTTTTGCTGCATTATTTCCAAGCATAGAGGGACTTTACGGGTTAGCACCAAATACCTTTTTTGCTGCCGACCAATATATCAATAGTGAATTTTTGCAGGATAACGAATCTTATTCTTTATTCGTCAGCCTTGATTACGACCTAACTGACGCACTAACTGCGACCTTAGGTATAAGCTATACGAATGACGAAAAAGAAGTGAGTATCGAATCAGACAATGCTGAAAGACTATCAGCTATTGATTTTGCAGTTACGCCTACTGTATTTGGTGTGCCATTGTCATCCATACCTACAGCTGCTCCTTATATACCCACTTTACAAAGTGTGCAATTTTTACCACCACAACTTGTATTTCCAAATTCGCTAGAGAGTGGTAAAAGCTCAGACAGTAAAACGACGTGGAGCTTGCGTTTAGCCTATGAAGTTAATAAGAACGTGAATGTTTTTGCAACTGCAGCAACAGGCTTTAAAGGCACGTCATGGAACTTATCGCGCGACACCCGTCCATTCCCAGGAGACCAAGCCGCACTTGCAGCTGCAGGCTTATTGCAGGCAAACCAAAGCTACGGTACTCGTTTTGCGGGTCCTGAAGAATCGACAGTTTACGAACTGGGTGTTAAAACTAGATTTAAAAATGCGGCTATTAATTTAACTGCGTTCGATCAAACCATCAAAGGCTTTCAGTCAAGCACGTTTGTTGGAACAGGTTTCGTGTTAGCTAATGCGGGTCAGCAATCGACTAAAGGGGTGGAATTTGATTCTACTTTCAATGTTAGTGATAGTATTGATATTACCTTAGCCGGCATGTTGCTCGACCCAATCTATGATTCATTTATAGGTGCATCAGGCTTAAATGGTCCAATAGACTTATCTGGAGAAAAACCACTAGGTATCTCTGAGCGTACTTTAAACGCTGGCATTACTTATAACTTTGAATTTGATAATGGTATGTTCGGTTACATTCGCACAGATTATCAATACGAAAGCGAAGTAGGATTGGTAGCAAACGTACCACCAGAAATAACGCGCGCTGTGAGCACAATCAATGCGAGTGCTGGTTTAACGATGGAAAATGGCGTAAGTTTCCAAGTCTATGTGCGTAACTTGACCAATGATGAGTATTACTTATCATCATTCCCACCACCAATTCAAAGCGGTAGTTTCAACGCTTATCCAAATCAACCTAGATTGTTTGGTGCGTCGGTCTCTTATGAGTTTTAAACTAATTAGAGCGTAAAAACCTCTAAGCACTAAAAGCAGCCTTTCAGGCTGCTTTTTTTTATCCTTCAATAAATCAGCCATACTTCTTAAACATCTTGTGAGCGGAGCCGATAACCTTGATATTCAATGTCGATGGTGCGAACTTATTGCGATGCAAAAAAAAATCAAATGTGCACTTACTTCATCCCTAATTGGCTTTTTATTGCTAACTAGCGATGTGCTGTTTTACGTTGCAGCACAATCAGATTCATTTAGTGAAACAACTAGCGCGGACATGATAAATCAATTGCACCGCGACGAATTCACGCTCATCAATGTAGGTGATAATAGCGTTCCTATTTTAATTTCATTGTCTGAACAGCCTATTACAAAAGGAGTTATGCTAATTATTGGTGACGCAGAAATGCCTGTAGGTCGACAAGATTCGCTCACTCATATTGCTAACTATCTACCAGCCCTTGGCTGGACCACCGTAGTAATGCCGTCTTTGGGTTTAGGTTTTGGTTCAAATATCGAACTCCCTATTGAAAGTGGTGATGACCCAGTCGCCATCGATAAAGATTTGCAACCTGAAGCTGTTGATAGCAATGTGGATGCGAATGCCAACAATACGCCCACCGATGGAGGGGCGGTGACAGATAATTCCTTAGAACGAGTATCAAAAAATGCAATCCGCGAGAAAGTAACGGAGACAATAAACAGCAACTCAATTGTATCGGCCATAAGTGAAGCGCAACTGATTGTTTACTCACAAGATGTAGAGGCCTATATTTCTGCTACGCTAGCCCACATGGAAACGACTATGGGGCATCGTATTTTGGTCTCCCAAGGCATTACTGCTGCAACGATTGCCAAACTGGTTGCTGATGGTAATCCCTTGATGCAGCAAATAGACACACTCGTCATTAATAATCCATATTGGCCCATTCGTAAGTTGAATAATAAAATACCACTGGTTATTGCTCAAATTCCTATCCCCGTTCTTGACCTCACCAGTCACTGGGATAATAGTTGGAGTAAGCAAACTGAGCGAACGCGAAGAATAAAAGCAACAACAGAACTTAAAGAAGTCTACCGACAAGCCGAAATTACTGGACAACGTTTGGATCAAGCTCAAATGAAATATATCAGCCGTCAAATAAAGGGATGGACTACTTATTTAGGCTGGTAATACTATTTTCTATTTTTAATTTTTTGTATATATCCATATTATACAGTGTGTTATGAATTTATTATGGTATTTTTCCACGCATTTATTTTCGCGACCTATACTTTATTCATACCTAAATATATTAACGTTGGCGGATTACTTTGTTGGTACAACATTTTATTGATCGTAAAGCACAGCAGCTTACTTTTTATATGCGTTCTTACTGGCGGGACGAACTCCCCTATTCGGAGCTCGAATGTTTTTTGTGGGACACGTTTGAGGAATGGTCACAAATAAAAAACCAGCGATCACAAGCTTATAGCCACAAAGAGAGAATATTTTGGCACGTACTGTACCAAACTCATTATTGGAAGGAACCCTTGATCCGTTGCGATGAGTCTATTAAAACTCAACTATCAATGTGTATTTTATTTTTAGAAGGGCAAGGTTTTTGCCCATTAGATGTCGTCGGTATAAGGCCATAAGGCGACTAAGATAAACTTATTCAGATTTCTCATGGGATAGCACGACCCTATTGCATCCGCTTTCTTTAGCTTCATAAAGTGCTTTATCAGCTCCCTCAAGCCAAAGTGCAGCCTCTCCGTATTCAGTCGTAAACTGCGCTATTCCTATACTAATCGTATATTTTATTTTTATATCTTCATATTGTACAGTGTCCAAAGACACTAGCTTACGCAATCTCTCTGCCATAATTTTAGCTGTTTTTTCAGTTGTATTCGGCAAAATTATCGCAAACTCTTCGCCACCATAGCGGCCGCAAATGTCAGTTTCTCGAGTCGCTAGCATAATTAACTTAGCTAATCGTTGTATTACTAAATCGCACGCGCGATGGCCGTGAGTCTCATTTATATTTTTGAAATGATCAATATCGAGAATAATGGCACAGACATCTAGATCTTGGCGCATCGCCATCTTGTACTCATGCTCAAAGCGCTCTTGCCAATAGCGCCGATTGAACAATCCCGTTAAGTTATCAACTCTACTCACTTCCTGTAGCCTTTCATTCAGGCCCTCTATATTCTTTTTAGCAATTGCCTGATCAGTAACATCATAAACTAGGATGCAAACTCGGTTTACTCCTCCGCTAATAGAAGCTAGTGGAAATATGGTAACATTTTGATACATGTGATCAGATGCCGAAGTAATAGGTCGGCTCGTACCAAATTTGAATACATATGGACGTTGCTCCCAAATAATGAAAGCCGGACTTCCCATATTAAAAACGGGTTCGCATTTACGTTTAAACCACACTTCGTCTATTTCTGGAAATAATGAAAAAAGGTTTTTACCACATATTTGGCTGGGCCTAACGCTGCTATGGTTTTCCATAAATTGATTCCATACGGCAACAGTAAAGTCTTTCTCTATCACCACAATACCCACTTCTATAGAGCCAAGAAGATCTTGTTGCCAGTACAATTCAGCTAATTCTGCGAGATCATTGCTCATTATCGCTTCTCTTTGTCTAGATCAATTTATCTAGATTAGTTTATATAAACACCATTTGTGCAATTCAATTTATGCAGTTCGATTTTTTAAATTAATCTTCCTTAAATGAGTTTTATTAAAATCAATATCTTACAAACTAGTTTTCTGTAAAACAAATACTTATAAACTGGGCTGTTGAAAAACTAAGCGGTTAAATACCTTATCAACATCTTGGTCTGGTATAAGAATCAATAGCTCAAAATTAATGTCGTGTTTAGAAATAGCGTAGGCAATCTCAATTGCTAACACCCTGTTCCATCGGTCAACCGGGTTATTCATTAGGTCGTATAAGTCGCAATGCATACCTAAAATGATAGGGGAATTGTGCGTAAACTTTACATTCAATTGGGCTGAAAATGCATTTAAACATGCTCCAATTAAGATATTGGACACGTCCATTAGAACTTCAATTTCGCCACTACCCTCTTTGCTTGAAATATCATCACCAAGCAAAAGAGCCATATTTTGTACGTTGCTGTCATTAAATAAAATAATTGCTTCGCCACTAATCCCGTTGCTAATAAAGCCTTTCGACACCGCTGACATTTGCTTATTACGATTAACTTCATCCAATGCCATGTGTAATTCATTCATGTGCAGCAAACTAACATTGGGTATCGGTAATACGATAAATTCATTGAGGATTTTAGCTAAGTTTTCTCCAGCTTGGCCCACTGCAACATTGGCTAACTCCCTAAAAGCATCCAGTTTTTCAGCCTCCGTTGCATTTTCAGATAGTAAGTTTGTTTGTTCGCGCTTTTCAGTTGTTGTTTCGCCAGTGTAGATGCCGTACTTCTCGAGAATAATAGTAAGTTTTTGATTATCAATAGGTTTGCGAATAAAGTCGATAGCACCTAGTGCCAAAAGACGCTTGCGCGCTTCTTCTTGGACATCACCAGATACAACGATGACTAAGGTGGGAAGATCTTCATTACGAATAATTTCCATGGTCTGAAAACCATCCAATACCGGCATATTAAGATCAAGGAAAAGAATATCGCCCTTTCCTTGTTTAATCATATCAATAGCCTGTTGGCCATGTTCGGCGAACGAAATATCGATATTCCAACCATCGGGTAGCGACCTAGCCATTGCTTTTTGAGCAAAACCAGAGTCATCACATATGAGCACTGATACTGACATTGATAGCACCTTTAGACAAAAAATTAACCTATGTGTTGACGAAAAATGTCAATACACTGACCGGTGTCATTGTCACCGCCAATTAACTATTGAGTATTTTTATCTAGTGATACGCAATATGTCGACACTAGCAATACTCAATTTACTATAAAACATTACACAGAAAAAGGGTAAGCAATGGCATCGTAATGCTCATAACCTTCAACTATGAAGTCGTTTGTCGTTACCCATGTTTCAATGTCTGACAGTGACTTAATTTTAGGGTTTATCGTCAACGTAGGATTAGGTAGTGGCGTTCGAGTCAATTGCACATCTCTCATCAATTCGAATTGATTCTCATAAATATGTGCATTAATGATTTTATGATACGCTTTTTTGGGGTTATTACCGGTAATTTGAGCTACCAAAGCGAGCATCACATATACCTGAATTTGGTTGAAGTTTAAGCCAAGCGGAACGTCACAAGAGCGTTGATAGCTGGTGAGATATAAATCCTCTCCTAATAATGAAAAGGTATGCGTGTGCATGCATGGACGTAAACAGCCAAGCTCAAATTCACCTGGATTATAAAAGGTGACAATTTCACCACGATCATCGATACCTTTAGACAGGTTATCGATAACTTTGCCAAGTTGGTCTAGTGCGGAACCGTCTGGCTTCTGCCAAGTTCGACCCTGAACACCATATACTCGACCCATATCGTCCTCACCTTTACGATGCGGGTTGGCCAACCAAGCTTTGTTTTCGTTTGCGTTCGCATTCCAAGTATTACAACCTATAGAACGGAAGTCTGCCGCGTTTTGATAGCCGCGCAAATAACCCAGCAGTTCAGCAATAGCAGCCTTGTAAAAACTTTTACGCGTTGTAACTAGCGGAAAAGACTTATTTTCAACATCATATTCAAGGTCAGCATTAATAACTGTTAAACACTTTTGGCCTGTGCGTTCGTTGGTTAACCAAGTTCCTTCACTAACAATGCGCTGACATAGTTGCTCGTACTGACTCATAATGATCGTTCCCTACCCTTGATTTAATACCCGACATTTTTTTATAACGTCAATTACGCTTTTTCGCTTTTTTTGAAGGCATAAGCAATCAATGCGATACCAGCCAATATCATGGGAATACATAACATTTGGCCCTGTGATAATCCAAGTGCATTCAAATCAAGATGAGCGTCTGGCTCTCGGAAGTACTCAACAAAAAACCTAAATGCGCCATAACCTAGCAAGAACAAACCGCCCACCGAACCAACTGGGCGAGGTTTCGCTGAATATAGCCATAAGATTACAAATAGTAGCACCCCTTCAAGCGCGAATTCATAGAGTTGTGATGGATGACGCGGCATCGCCCCAGCACCAGGAAATACGAAAGCCCAAGGTATGTCAGTCGTCCGGCCCCATAACTCGCCATTAATAAAATTGCCAATACGACCTGCGCCCAAACCAATTGGCACTAGTGGAGCAATAAAATCACCGACGCGTAAAAATGCCCAACCTTGTTTTTTAGCAAACCAAAAAGCGGCAACAATTACGCCTAAACAGCCCCCATGGAAAGACATTCCACCTTCCCAAATACGAAAAAGATACAGCGGATTATCGAGAAAAACGCTAAAATTGTAGAACACCACATAACCAATACGACCGCCTAATACAACGCCCATGAAGCCCCAAAATAGCAAGTCGCTTAGTTGTTCTTTGCTCCAATCAGTGCGTGACAGCCGCCTATTAGCGAGCCAAAATGCAGCTAAAAAACCAATTAGATACATAACGCCATACCATCGCAGTGCCAGTGGGCCTATTTCGAAAATAACAGCGTTTATTGTTGGGAAATCCAAATGCGCAGGGATATTTTGTGCTGAGATGGTCATGTATTACTCAATTCCTATGATCATGCGTATGCTGACTAAAACTAAGAAAGCAGCGAACACTTTCTTCAATTTAGCAGTATCTAATTTTTGCCCAAGTTTAGCACCAATTGGCGCCGTTAGCATAGAAGTTGCGATAATGCCAAAGGTTGCAGGCAAGTATACATAACCCAACGACCATTCTGGTAAATCAGGATTTTTCCACCCCATAATAACAAAATTCAATGTACCAAAAATTGCGACTACTATGCCGCTAAAGGCGGCACAACCTATCGCTTTTCTGATATTAACCTGAAACCACATTAGTGCAGGAACAATCAATGCACCGCCACCAATCCCCATCAGCGCACAAATAAACCCCGTACTGACACCGATACCACCAAGTCCCGCTTTACCGATAGCATGTTGCGAGGCTTTTCGAGAACCAAATACCATTTGTAGCGCAATCAAAATGACCAGCACCGCAAAAATACGCTGGAGTAAAACGCCTGATATAGTACTAGCAAACTGCGCGCCCAATGTTGCACCAATCGCAATACCAAACGCACAATACGTAATAATGCGTTTATCTAAGTTACCCAATTTATAATGACTTCGTGCTGAAGATAAGCCCGTCATAATGACAGTAGATAACGAGGTGGCCACTGCAATGGGCATACCAATTCCAATATCTATTTGTAAAAAGAAATGCAACAAAAACACCATCGCTGGAACGATTAATAGACCACCACCAATACCAAGCAAACCCGCTAACACACCCACAATTGAGCCCAACATGGCGCACAATAAAAATATTTCGAGATTTGGATCCATTTACATTTCACTCATTATTTATAAACATCTGTGCATGATAAAAACGTCAAGAACCCGCCCTAATTAGTCCACCTAGTCCTCTGATTTCAAGATATTGGTCCACTATCTGTTTAACTTGCTCAGGACCAGCACACGACAATATTTGTGATAGTAATGCCTCTAGCTCAGCAATAGCGACGTTGCGAATAACCCAATTAATCTTACGCAAACTATGCGCATTCATACTCAGCTTTCGATAGCCCATTGCCATCAATATGAGAGCGCCGCTAGGCTCACCAGCTAACTCGCCACAGACCGTTACAGGAATATTGCAAAGCTTAGATGTTTGCAGTATTTGATTAAGTGCGATTAATACCGACGGATGATAACTTGAATATAATTGAGCGACACGAGAATTATTACGATCAACCGCTAAAAGATATTGAGTCAAATCGTTTGTACCCACGGAAAAGAAATCAACTTTTTTTGCTATCTGCTCTAATTGAAATATCACTGCCGGGACTTCTAACATGACTCCAATAGCTGGTTTGAATAACACTTTATTAGTTTTTATTGCGTCTTCTTTTACCTCATAAAAAGCTTGTTTTATGAGTCTATTTGCTTCGTCAATCTCGCTAATGCTAGACACCATGGGTAACAAAATCTGTAAGTTGGTTAAGCCTATACTAGCTCTTAGCATCGCTCTAATTTGTATCAGAAAAATTTCTGGATGATCCAAAGTCAAACGAATGCCACGCCAGCCCAAAAACGGATTTTCTTCTGATATAGGGAAGTATGATAAAGGCTTATCGCCCCCTACATCCAATGTACGCATCGTCATTTCTTTATTCGGATGTGCACTTAACAAACTATGATAAAGCTCAAATTGCTCCTGTTCTGAAGGAAAACGTTCTCTCAACATAAATGGAATTTCAGTACGGTATAAACCTACGCCAGCACCCTGTTTGTTTTGCTCCATTTCTAAACCCGCAGAAAGACCTACATTTACTAACAGCGTCATTTCACAACCATCCACACTTTTCGCAGGTTGATCAGATTCACTTTCAATACGTTCGTTCAGCGCCTCTTCTTCCACAATTAACTGCAAAAATTCGGTACGAGCTTGTTGTTCGGGCGCTAAAATAACCTGACCTGAGTAACCATCAACAAAGAGTTCTTGATGATTTAACATACTAAGCGGAACACCGCCTAAACCCATGACAGCTGGAACCCCCATAGCGCGGGCCAAGATAGCCGCGTGAGAGTTGTTAGAGCCTTGAATCGATACGATAGCCTTTAGCTTGCCAACTGGAAACTCGGCCAGCATAGGTGCCGACACTTCGCGAGCAACGAGAATCGCATTGTCAGGTAAAGTTCGCTCCGTATTTATTGGTGAGCCTGACTCATTCATGATGTTGTGTAATATACGATTCGATAAGTCGATTATATCAACTGCTCTCTCTTGCATATATGGGTCTTGCATAGCTGCAAACCTAGCAGCATAACTCTCTACAACTAATTTCAATGAAGATGCTGCATCCCAATACTCTCTGATTTTTTGCTCTACTTCTCTTCCTAGACTGTTGGCATCAAGAAGTTGGTCGTAAAGTTGAAATATGGCTTTCACATCTTCGGGTAGGCTATCGCCAAGATTATCTGACAAACTAGCAACTTGAGTTCTCGTGAGTTCAACAGCCTGACGGTAACGTTCAATTTCTTTTTTTTGGTCCGTGGTTTTACGAACCATGAGTTGACTAAGTTCGTGCTTCATATTAAGCACGACAGCTTGCCCTAAAGCTAAACCCGGTGCACCAGGAACACCACTGATACTCTTATGCGTGTCAACAGGTCTTGAAGAGTCTAGGTCTAGCACACCTCGAATTTCTGCATTTGCAATCTCTAATCCGATTTGGGTAGCAAGTGTCACTAAAAAGGCTTCTTCGTCTTCGCTAAAACGGCGAATCGACTTTTGCTGCATCGACATAACGCCCAGCAATTTACGCTGGTGGATTATTGGAGTACCGATAAATGCAAAAAAGGCGTCTTCATTCACTTCAGGATAATTTTTAAAACGGGGATGAAGAGGTGCGTTTTCAATATTAAGTGGCTCTTCTCGCTGACCAACTAAGCCTATAAGGCCTTCATTGAAACCTATTTTAACCTTATTAATCGCGCTTTTTTCAAGTCCCTCGGTCGCTTTTAATACAAGCACTTGATTTTTATAATCAGCCAAATAAATGGAGCATGAATCCACTTTCATGGTTTCTCTGACCAACATAGCAAGGCGAGCCAGAGCAGGCTCTAACCCTGGAATTTGGTTAACCTCTTGAACTATTCTTTTTAGGGTTGTTAGCATGAATAGGCTCCGTTGCAGTTAACAAAACGAGTACAGCAAGCTTAAAGCAATATCTGCCTTTGCCCTATGATTGCGGCCTTGGTCGACGCCGTTTATTTTTTCGGTTGCTGTTAGGTAAATTAGAATTGTTTTTTTGCGCAGGTAATACTAAAGGCGAAAATTCTTTCATAACTTTTCGATAAACATCACATTTAAACGACACCACATTGCGTATGGGATACCAGTAACTAACCCAGCGCCAATCGTCAAATTCAGGATGACCTGACTGTAAAAGATCCACATCTTTTTCATCACATTTTAAGGTAAGCAAAAACCATTTCTGTTTTTGACCAATGCATACCGGGCTAGAACCCTTCCTTACAAGGCGTTTAGGCAATTTATAACGAAGCCAGTTGCGTGTCACTCCAACTATACTTACGTCTTTCTCAAGTAACCCCACTTCTTCGTGAAGTTCCCTGTACATTGCCTGTTCAGCTGTCTCCCCTTGGTCAATTCCGCCTTGTGGGAATTGCCATGAATGTTGGCCATAGCGACGGGCCCAAAATACTTGACCCATTTTATTGCATATAATAATGCCAACATTCGCGCGGAATCCTTCGGCATCAATCACTTAGACTACCCAGCGCATTTATACTTTTATATTGGTCCATTCTTCCATAAACTATGGGTTATGCAAAGCAATAGCGTTAATTATTTAATAAGTGAAGCCTAAATTACATGCGATCAATACAAACACCACAGAATCCTCCCTCATCGATAGAGGAACTAATGCAACGAGCAAAAGGTCTCGCCGGTCTGACTCTAGGTGATTTAGCGGGAGCTGCTAACATTGAGATACCTGTTAATTTCAAAACTCAGAAAGGTTGGACAGGACAATTAATCGAACTTTGGTTAGGCGCTAGTGCCGGATCTAAGCCAGAGCAAGATTTCCCAGAGCTAGGCGTTGAATTAAAAACACTACCTCTGTCATATCAAAACAAACCTCTTGAAACAACCTATGTCTGTTATGCACCGCTCACTAATAACACCGGTGTTAATTGGAAAAACTGTAACGTCCGTAATAAATTACAGTGTGTTTTGTGGCTGCCCGTGCAAGGTGAGAGAGAAATACCTCCGGGGGAGCGCATCGTAGGATTTCCCATTTTGTGGCGACCGACCGTCGAGCAAAACGCGCAATTGCAACATGATTGGGAAGAACTGATGGATATGATAAGTTTGGGACACGTTGAGCGCATCGATGCCACGGTTGGAAGTTATTTACAGCTTCGACCTAAAGCAGCTAATGGCTCTGTGGTTACTGACGCTGTTGGTGAAGATGGGCAATTAATAAAAACACGTCCAAGGGGGTTTTACCTTCGTAAAAATTTCACTCAACAAATTTTAGAAACTGCCTTTATAGATTAAAACTTTAATCTATGCATTCTCACACAAGGATTTCACCTGCTGATTAATACTGGTTAGTATTTTCTTTGGTGCAAAGGAATTTGCATTCGCTTCTGCAATATCAATTTTATAACCTTCAGGTATACAATCTTTTAGAAATCCGCTTATTACCATATGCGGAAATATCTCATCGTAACGCTTTACCTCTTGCTGATTAACCCGTCTAAATATATGTGTACGATTCAGCTCACAAGGTGACGCGAGTCCGGCGCTTGAGATGATATCAACCGTAGCATGCACTGTCTTTTTATGAAACTGATGCACTCTTATCGCTTTATTGGCAGGTATAAGCCCGGCAGACAAAGATGGGTCTTGGGTCGCAACTCCTGTTGGACATTCATTTGTGTTACAAGATAATGATTGTACACAACCTAATGCTAGCATCATGCCTCTGGCGCTGTTACAAATATCCGCTCCTAAAGCAAGATTTTTGACCAAGTGGAAGCCTGATATTATTTTACCTGAGGCTATAATTTTAATATCTTCTCTGACCCCAAACCCGACTAAACAATCGTCTACAAACGCCAAGGCTTCACGCAGCGGCGAACCAATAGAATTCGAATATTCGAGTGGTGCAGCGCCTGTTCCGCCTTCACCTCCATCGACAGTGACAAAGTCTGGCGTGATATTGAGTTCAACCATGGCTTTGCAAATAGCGACAAACTCACTGCGTCTGCCCAGTGCTAATTTTATCCCTATTGGCTTTCCCGCGCTAAGGTCTCGTAAGGTTTGTATGAAAGTAATAAGCTCAACAGGCGTTGTAAAGGCACTATGCGTAGATGGTGAGTCAACTTGAGTACCCACTTTGACGCCCCGAATATCAGCGATTTCTTGTGTGTTTTTAATTGCCGGTAAAATTCCTCCATGGCCTGGTTTTGCACCTTGGGACAATTTAATTTCTATCATCTTAATAGATATGTGTGAAGCTTGTTGCTTAAACTTATCTGGGTCGAAACCACCGCTATCATTTCTACAACCGAAGTAGCCGGTTCCTATTTGCCATACCACATCAGCCCCATATTCAAGATGATAAGGACTAACACCACCCTCGCCTGTATTGTGATAAAAACCACCTAATTTGGCGCCTTTATTCAACGCTTGTAATGCCGGTTTACTTAAGCTACCAAAACTCATTGCTGAAATATTCAGGATGCTAGCAGAATAAGGTTGCTTGCAGTGGCGACTGCCAATGGTGACTCTAGGCTCTAAGTCGATATCTTCGACATTCAGAGCAGATAAAGAATGACCAATCCATTCATAGCCAGTCTTGTAAGTATCAATTTGTGTACCAAACGGAATTGTATCAATGCTATTTTTCGCTCTCTGGTAAACAATATTTCGAAACATGCGACTAATAGGAGATCCACCAGTGTCTGTCTCTAATACGTATTGCTGAACAAAAGGTCTTACACTCTCAATAATCCATCGCGCTCTTCCTATCAAAGGGAAGTTACGCAATATTGCGTGTTTTTCTTGCCCACTGTCGTGTATAGCAATCATTAACAGGGGTAGTGTGATGGTCAAAAACCAAGCCATAAGTGGCGCAAAGAAAGAGATCAGCAATATAAATAAGTTGATACTAATCAGTATCTGAAAAATAGTTTTACGCATGATGTTCCTTTTTAAAATGAGAAGTAAATAAGCTCAGCAAAGAATTAACATCCCCCACATTAAATATTCATTACTACCTACGATAAGGTTTGCTTGGTATCGCTGTGCTCTGGATTATCGAGTAAAACGTCAACAGCATCGCCATTATTACTTTTTAACTCGCCATTCATTTGTTTCTCGGCTAGTTCGTCACGAGCATCACAAGTAACCGTAATGCTATATGTGAAAACCGCTCCCAATAAAACCACAACCCAACTCAAATAAACCCATATAAACAAAATAGGAATGACTGCCAAAGCACCGTATATAACCTCATAAGATGGAAAGCTGGTAACATACAATGCAAATCCCTTTTTAGAAAGCTCAAACAATACGGTAGCTAATAGTGCTCCACACAGCGCGTATTTAGCTCTAACTGGTCGATTGGGGACGATCATGTATAGAATTAAGAACGAACCAATGGCAGCAAAACTTGGCACCAATTTCAGAACGAAGGTTCCCAGACCAGGCGTATATTCTTCAGCAAAAGTGGCAAGCCCTGCTAAGTAAGAGCTCACTATTATACTAGAGCCTATTAGAAATGGACCTAAAGTGATAACCATCCAATAAATAGCGAAGGTATAAATGATCGGCCGTTGGACTTGGGTTCGCCATATATGATTAAAGGTTTTATCGATGTTGGATATTAACAAAAGTGCAACTACCAGTAATGAGACAATACTGACAGCGCCCATACCAGATGCATTAGCTACAAAATCAGTCATATAATCTTGCACTACATCGCCAGCTGTGGGCACAAAGTTAGTGAATATAAAATTTTCTAGTTGTTCTCTCACTTCGGCAAAGGCTGGAAAGGCTGACATGATCATGAAAAAAACCATGATCACAGGGACGAGGGAAAGCAAAGAGACGTAAGCTAAGTGACCAGCCGAAATAGTAATCCTCTCAGACCGAATATGGTCAATAAAAGCCTTACCAATATCGATAATTAGCGGTTGGTAATAACTTATCTTTTTAGCGATACTATCGGGTAGATTCAACTCAGCAAGCTCCACTTGTTGCTGTTAATAGCGTGTTTTGAAGGCTCAAAATAAAAAACAAAACAAACTACGCAAGGGTTATAGTTTAACCCTAACAGCATCGAACTTAAACCTATCTTGCAAAAATGCCTACTTTTGACTTCGCAAACCTAGCATATGGCATATGGCGTAACTCAACTCACAACGGTTTAACGTATAAAAGTGAAAGTGCTTAACCCCTTCTTTTGCCAACACTTTAACCATATCCATAGCAATGTTTGCACCCATCAAGTTTCTAGTAGCTTGATCGTCAGCTTCTAAGCCATCGTACATTTTATGTAACCAATTAGGTACGTGCACATTAGTGAATCCGGCAAATCGTTGGAGTGTTTGGTAATTAGTTACGGGTAATATACCAGGCACAATATCTAAATCGATGCCGGCCGCAGCAGCCCTATCCCTGAAACGCAAAAAGACGCTAGTATCAAAGAAAAATTGGGTAATCGCTTCATTTGCGCCGGCTTCGGCTTTACGTTTTAGATTCAACAAGTCAAATTGTGCATTCGGCGCTTCCGGATGTTTTTCTGGATATGCAGCAACCGAGATATCAAAATCAGCAACGCCTTTTAACAAACTCACTAGGTCGGAGGCATACATGTCGGTTTTATCAACACCCTTTGGCAGATCACCACGCAAAGCCACAATTCTTCGGATGCCAGAATCCCAATAGTCTTTTGCTATTTGCTTTAATTCATCCGGAGTTGCATCTACACATGTCAAATGAGGGGCAGTTGGGACACCCGTTTCTTTATAAATTCGTTTCACTACGTCGTGGGTTCTGTCTCTTTCACCACTATTAGCTCCGTAAGTAACAGACATGTATTTAGGTTTTAGTGGTGCTAAGCGTTCAACAGATTTCCATAATGTGTTTTCCATCGCCTCAGAATTTGGTGGAAAAAATTCGAAGGAAACATCTATATCTCGTAATTCAGATAGAGATTGATTTAGTGCATCGATGCCTTGGGCATATGAAACCATTGTTTTGCTGCTCATTTATGGACGTTTAGACGTCTAAATTACGTTTTATACGCTTAGACGTCAAGAAGTTTACACTTCTAGATTGATATTTTCCCTAGACCAGTTAGAATTTTGATATAACAAAAATAAAAGGATTCTCATGGCTGAGTGGAATGGTAAATATATACACCCTTATGCAGAGCACGGCAAAAAAAACGAACAGGTTAAAAAAGTCACCGTTTCGATTCCCATTAATGTATTAAAAGTGCTAACTGATGAGCGCACTAGGCGTCAAGTTAACAATTTGCGTCATGCCACCAATTCTGAACTGTTGTGTGAAGCATTTTTACATGCCTTTACAGGTCAACCATTGCCTTACGATGCTGATCTGAAAAAAGATAATCCGAATCGAATTCCTGAGTCAGCAAGAGATATTATGCAGCAGATGGGCATTGATATTGACGCGGTAGAAGCGGAGTGAAGTTCAGTGGATGAGACGTTACTCGCGAAACGATGCAGCTAGATTAGAGAGTAGCATGCTTAGGTGCATGAACCCGAAAAGTGGGCTCTATTGCAAAGTATTAGCTAGCCTTTGATGCTTTTAATAAAATCATCCGATTGCATGATAGCCGCGTTCATTTCTTTTATTAAGTGACCTACATCTTGCTTGATACTATTAAACTCGCCCTGAAGCGCACCAATAGCGTTTGCATTTAAGTTGTGCTTTAGTGCTAGGACATTGTCCTGTAGTGCAATCAATACGGGGGTCATACTTTTCTCAACTTTTCTCATTGAAACCAGTAAAGAGGAATATTTTCGTTTAGTCTCGGCTAATTTGCGTTGACTGTCGCGCTTTAAATTAGTACTTGAGATCATATCGATTTCGTTTTTCCACTCCACGAATAACGCGTTAGCCACCCCCTCAACTTTCTCTATTCGCTCACTTACTGAGGCAGCACTTTTTTTGCTAACCGCTAGTTGATCACTTAAATTGGTGTAAACATCTTCCAACTCCCCGCCATCAAAGTTAATGAGAGCACTAAACTCATCTAAGGCTGACGCAAATTGTTCCTGCGCATCTTTTTGGGAATCTTGAGCGTCTTCAACACGATCCACTAATATATCTCTTTTTTCAACACCCAGTTTCTGCCACATACCATAATATGCATTGTCTACTGCTGATTGACAGCCTGATAGGGATAGTAAGCAAATACAAAAAATTAAACGAACCATATGAATTTCCTTTTCTCTAATTTGAAAATCGTAACTTGCAAAGACCCTACTACTTCACATAGGATAAGATGCATAGAACTAAGCGGCTACTAGGCCAAACTTTGATGCGAACTTTAATTTTATAAAATTTATTAAATTTGCGGCAATGCTTGCTAAAATAATACGTTATGATCGCAATATTGCCAACAAATTAAAAAGAGACCACTGAATGTTAATCCGATTTTCATCTTTCAAAATAGCGCTTTATAGTGATTAATCCAGTGCAGCATATAAGCCGATGGTTTCACAATCACGCTGTTTACGACTGTCAAACCATCGATGTTTCCGGTGGGCATCAACTGTACGTTGAACAAAGCGGAAATCCAAAAGGTATCCCCATTATATACATGCATGGTGGCCCTGGTGCTGGTTTATGTGAGAACTACCAATGGCCATTTAATCCGCTAAAGTATCGCATTATTGGTGTCGATCAGAGAGGCTCTGGACGCTCCACTCCATTTGGAGATACCGATAATAATATTACGCAGTTATTAGTTCAGGATTTTGAAACTATTCGCCAACATTTGGGCATTGCTCAATGGGTAGTGTTTGCTGGATCATGGGGCTCAACCCTGGCATTAGTTTACGCTATTCAATACCCTAGATTTGTTATCTCAATGGTTTTGCGTGGGGTATTCCTTGCCCGTCAAGAGGATGCAGACTGGTTTCTATCCAGGTCAGGAGGCGCAGCGCAGGTATATCCGGAAGCCTACGAACAATTTTCAAGATATATTAGCGATACATCTTCATCCGATGCAGTCTGCGAGCAATTTATTAGCTTATTCCAAAGTAATGATCACAACGTCAGCAGCACAGCATTAAAAGCATGGTTTGACTGGGAAGGCTGCATTTCTCGGTTTATTGCACCAAATGTAATGATGAGTGATTCAAGCGCTGATAAGAAAATAAAGAGCTTGGCCCTTTTAGAGTGTCATTATCTCCTCAATAAATGTTTTATTGAGGAAAACTATATAATGGACAATATTGCGCATATTAGAGATATCCCATGTCATATTGTTCATGGGCGTTATGACATGGTTTGCAAATTAGAGGGGGCTTATAGTTTGCACAAGTCATTGCCTCAATCGACACTAAAGATCGTTGATAATGCTGGGCACAGTATGTCCGAACTTGCTATCGGCACTGCAATCACGAATATAATGGATGAGATGTTCGAAACAGGCACCGGTTTTTGAAAGGCCTAGTGCAAAGGGTAAAATCAGCTTCTGTAAGCATTAATGAAGAAACAGTGGCTAGCATTGGCACTGGTATTCTACTTCTGCTTGGCGTTGAGAAAGATGATAATGGGTTACAGATCCAAAAAATGGCTCGCAAGGTTTTTAATCTTAGGATATTTACTGATACCGATGGTAAAATGAATAAAAGTATTTCGGATGTCAACGGCGAACTTTTGGTCGTATCGCAATTTACCTTAGTCGCAGATACCACAAAAGGTAACCGACCTAGCTTTTCGAAAGGTGCTACCCCAGCCCACGGTGAGTTTATCTATAGCTCTTTCATTAAGCATGTGTCGACTGAATTCAGTGAATGCCAAAGCGGTGTTTTTGGCGCAGATATGGCCGTAAACCTGGTCAATGACGGGCCAGTGACTTTCTGGATAGAAACCTAAACTAAACGTCATCGCTATCTTTGTGATACAAGCTTACAATCCTGTTGGCTAGTAGTTACGTTTACGCTATTCGGGCTATACTATTCCAGTTACACTGTGCGATTACTAAAATACAATGTCACCGCTAAAGAATGAGACGAGGTTAGCTATTGTTTACTATATCAACACCTAAATCAGAACAAGAACTCAGTGACTATTTTAATTTCAGATGGCGATGGCTTCGTGAGCCTTGGGGTTTCCCTTTAGGTTCAGAGAAAGATGAATATGAAACAGTTAGCGAACATAGGGTTGTTTTAAGTCCAATGGGTCAGATTGTTGCATGTGGTCGAATACATTTAAATTCGTCTGAAGAGGCACAAATTAGACACATAGCCGTTGATAAAGAATACCGCCGTAAAGGTGTTGGTCAAATTATATTGGGTGCGCTGGAAGCAGTAGCTCGCGATTTAGGCGCTAAACGAGCTGTTACAAATTCCCGTGAAACATCGCTGTCATTTTTTTCAGCATGTGGTTTCGAAATTGAAAGTAAAGCGCCTTCCGAGCTTGATAAACTAAAACGCACGCACATGTTCAAAATATTAGTGGACAATAATGTACTCGTATTACATCCGAAATGGTGCAAAGAGTTACAAGATACGTGGCATGAAAACATCCCGATTACAGAGCACATGGGAATAAAATTGCATCAGTATACCGAACGCACCATAGAAACAAGGGCGTCATTAAACAGAAACATAAACCTGCATGGTTCAATGTTTGCGGGTAGCATCTTTTCGCAAGCAACACTTACGGGTTGGGGAATGATATTTTTGCAACTAAAGCAAAAAGATTTAGAAGGCGAAATAGTGTTAGGCGATGGCAATATTCACTACAATAAACCAATTACGATGAGCCCTCGGGCGATTTGTAATATTGAGTCAGTGAAAGCCCGCTTTGATTTACTAAAAAGAAATAAAAAGTGCCCTATTGAACTCACGGTTCAAATTCACGATGGTGACATTTCAGTAGCCAGCTTTACTGGCAAATACTGGGTTATTCCACCTAACAAGGATAAATGAATTCTCACAACAACTTGGCCAATTATGCTACTGCATCACTATGCTAAATTGTGCTTGCGCCCAAGCAACCAATTATCTACGCTACATTGTCCTGCACCTCTTGATGATAAGACTAACAGTCCAGCCATAATTCCCATGTTTTTGAAGAAATTTTGCGTTTCATGTATCACATCGCCGCCCTCGGGCAAGTTCCAGAAATTATGCATATATAAACTAATAACAAGTGTCATGCCTGCCAACAAAAAGGCAGATAGCTTAGCTTTAAAACCGATAATAATAACGAGTCCCAGCAAAATTTGTAATACGATGGTTAGCGGGAGTAATTGATTAATAAATGGGACGCTGTGTTTAGACATGTACTGTGTCATAAATTCATATTGGGTGATCTTTTGAACGCCAGGTATAATGAAATAAATCCCAAGTAAAAGGCGGCCTAATAATAAAGTGGGTAACTCAAGTAAATCGGTGTTTTTGTGCATGGGGTTAATCCTAGTTTATCTTCAGGTTAAGGACTGGTGGTGTTACGAAACACAAAAAAAGCGCTTATGTTTCCATTAGCGCTTTCTTGTTTGTTCGTTGTAAATAGCAATGCTGCGAATGGCTATCTAGTTTATTAAGCCATTGCTGCCTGGAGTTTCTTCATTGCATTCTTTTCGATTTGGCGAACTCGCTCAGCTGATACCTGATACTCGTCAGCTAAATCTTGCAACGTCATTTTGTCGTCCGACAACCAACGCGTTTCTATAATATGCTGGCTTCTTGCGTCAAGCGTCTTAATGGCTATATGCAAGCTGGTCGATGCATTTTTATCATGATCGCTATTGATAACGTCCATTTCAACATCGGTTGTCTTATCTTCAAGATATTGGGCTGGAGCAAAAGTGCTTGACTCATCATCGTCAGCTGATAAATCGAATGAAGCATCATGACTACTCATACGAGCTTCCATTTGTAATACTTCCTTGGTACTCACACCAAGTTCCTCAGCTACTTTTTGTACTTCTGCGTGCGTAAACCACCCTAAACGCTTCTTAGACTTGCGTAGATTAAAGAACAATTTACGTTGAGCTTTAGTTGTCGCAACTTTTACTATGCGCCAGTTCTTTAATACAAATTCGTGTATCTCTGCTTTTATCCAATGCACAGCAAACGATACTAAGCGAACACCAACATTAGGATCAAAGCGTTTCACTGCTTTCATCAAACCAATGTTACCTTCCTGTATCAGGTCAGCTTGTGGTAAGCCATAACCTGCGTATGATTTTGCAACATGCACAACAAAGCGCAAGTGGGACATAACTAATTTACGCGCGGCTTCAAGGTCGCCGTCGTCAAAAAGACGTACCGCTAAAGAATTTTCTTCATCTGCTGTAAGCATATTGATGCGGCTCACGGCTTGAACGTAGCTTTCGATACTGCCACTGCGCGGGACGCTTAATGCTAATGTTTGCATTTTTGTACTCATTTTTACCTCGTTACTTCATTCTAAAAGTGTACTTTCAGCATGTCTGAACTAACCATGCATTAATAGACAATAGACTAGAACAAAAGTTCGATTAAACTATCCTATCAAATATAAGCCCTCTCACTTAAATTTCAAGTGTAAAATACGAAATAGTTTGTATTTTGTATAATTTCTTTCTAATTAAG
>Ga0307488_10000816_pt1 | contig 25948 bp, 25 predicted proteins | sample SB02metaG_FD_202248 | JGI IMG/M metagenome (GOLD analysis project Ga0307488, IMG submission 202248) | Sea-ice brine microbial communities from Beaufort Sea near Barrow, Alaska, United States - SB 0.2 | ecosystem: Environmental > Aquatic > Marine > Coastal | place: USA: Alaska | collected... | reverse complement strand
GTCTAACCGCTTGATTTTTATTGTCATATCGCCCTCGAAAGTTGAGGTGATATTGTACTAAACTGGGGATCTTGTAGGAAATATTATAAATAGAAATAATTCAATTTTGTCTGATCAATGTGAGATACATTAAAAACATCAGTGAGTGACAATCTTTATTTATGTGTTAACCGACACACGACTTTGTCTAACAGAAGTACGTTTATCAAATCGGTGGTAGCCAATTATTTGCGTTAATCATATTGTATGCGACACATTTGATCCTTTTGAGCACTGAACCCTTAAGCACCAGTATTCATATTCGTCCATGTTTATAAGGTTTAAAGCTTAAATTATGCCACCTACTGTAAAAATATTAGGCTATGCTGGTTTACTGCCTTTCATTACCATGGCTATTGTATCCATTGTGCTGTCCGAAAACCTACAGGTGAGAGACGCCCTAGCCCTCTATTCTTTTGGTATCTTCACATTTTTATGCGGCGCTTGGTGGCCAACGACTGATATGCAGCACGCAAAATTCTGGCGCATTGTGCTGAGTAATGTTTTGTTTTTGACCGCGTTTTTTTCATTCTTACTGTTACCACATCAATGGTTGGTCATAGGTGCCTGTCTATTTAACCTTATTTGGGCGATTGAACGGTTTAGTTCGTTAATCCCTCCCCCCCCTAATACCTATAGCAGGTTGCGCACAGTCCTAACAATGACTGCCAGCCTAAGTATGATAACAAGCTATTTATTTGGAGCAACATAACGTGGCAAACCTGCAGTCGGTTAAAATTGATCCTAAGGAAGTAGCCTATTATGAAAAACTGGCGGATACATGGTGGGACGTAAATGGCCCTTTCTGGCCATTACACAAGCTTAATGCATTAAGGATTGAGTGGATATTGGCGCAGCTTAAAGCACAACATAACGAACCACAGCCATTAGCTAATATGAAGGTGTTAGACATCGGATGTGGCGGTGGCATTTTAAGCGAATCCTTGTCTAAACAAGGTGCAATGGTCACCGCAATAGACGTAGTTGAGAAGAATATAAAAGTAGCTAAAGCACATGCAAAACAGAATGGACTGAACATTAATTATCAGTTAATCAGCGTTGAGCAAATGGTTGCAACCAAACAACAATTTGACATTGTTTTCAATATGGAAGTGGTAGAACATGTGGTGGATGTAAATAGTTTTATTCACAGCTGCAACGCCTTAGTGAAACCTAATGGTACACAATTTATTGCCTCTATCAATCGTAATTGGTTAGCCTTCATCATTGCTATTGTAGGTGCAGAGTATGTCACTGGTTTATTACCAAAGGGCACACATCATTATCATAAATTGGTTAAGCCAGCTGAGTTAATTCCTTTGTTGCATGCCGATGGCTTTGAGTTAACGGCCACCACAGGCGTAGCAGTTAACCCCATTAAACGCAGTATGAAATTAATCAAACCCACTTGGGTAAACTATATGTTAATGGCACAAAAGAACCGCAGATAAACAATATTCTGCATTCAAAGCTGGCTTGCTCAATCAAACATTGATTAATCACAGTTTCGAATATGAATAATAATTATCATTCTTCAGCTAGCCAAGCCTATCTTATGCATTCATATTGTGACGATAGGAAACTACAAACCAAATTTACGCTTTGTTTAATCTTACATCACTTATCAACGTTTAACTTAGCTTATTAACCTTTGATAAAGATCAATTAGCTTCCATAGATAAGGATAAAATGGTTGACGCTTGGGGTCTACTCACAGACAATAATTGTGAATGATATGTTTAATTTTGATGAATAAAACGTATTGACTTTTAACGACATAAGAGACCGCGTTGCATGATTTTAAATCACCTGTGGGGATTATATACCCATCCAAAAGAAGAGTGGCATGCAATCGACGAACGTCATGAGAGTTACTTTTACAGTTTGAGTCATATCGCTATCATTACCTTAATACCTGTTTTGATGAGTTATTATTCTGCTGCCCACCTTGGTTGGAGTATAGGTGTAGGTGACATTATTAAATTAACGTCTAATAGTGCCATGCTGATGAGCATTGGTATGTATTTTGGTTTAATGACGGGCGTGATTGCCTTAGCTATATTAATTCATGAACTAGCCAAAGCATTCGATGCAACGCCAACCTATACACAATCACTTGAACTCGCGGTTTATACTGCCACGCCTTTATTTATGGTGGGCTTTGCCGCTTTCTTTCCAGTGTTATGGTTTGTTATGCTTGTTGGTTTGGTTGGCTTAACTTATTCGGTATATTTGCTCTACGCAGGCACGCCCATTTTGATGCATATTCCAGAGGGAAAAGGGTTTATATACGCAAGCTCAGTGGTCACTTGTGGTTTGGTGTTGCTAGCGATATTGATGGCCACTTCGGTTATTTTATGGAGTATGGGCATGGGACCTGTTTACGTGGGTTAACACTGTTTGTAGCTCTTATAAAAAAAGCCACAGTTTATGAAAAACGTGGCTTTTTTTATAACTTTTTATGAGTAGGCTTGACTTAATCTTGGCTCATATTGTGCATTTCTAAATTACTCAACTCTGTTTGCTGACCTTCGTTTTTTGACTCTTCATTTCGCATATTATCTATACGCTGCAAATACGCATTATCCACATCGCCTGTAATATAATTTCCATCAAATACCGACGTTTCAAAACGTTTAATCTCAGGATTCAACTCACGAACGGCATCCTCCAAATCATTGAGGTCTTGGAAAATCAAACCATCTGCACGGATTAAGTCACTGATCTGTTCTATCTCACGGCCATATGCAATTAACTCATTGGCTGATGGCATATCAATGCCATACACATTAGGAAAACGAATTTCAGGGGCTGCAGAGGCAAAATAAACTTTCTTAGCGCCAGACTCTCGTGCCATCTCAATAATTTGCTCTGAGGTAGTACCTCGCACGATAGAATCATCAACCAAGAGCACACTCTTATCTTTAAATTCTGATGGGATAGCGTTTAATTTACGACGCACTGACTTACGGCGCATGGTTTGTCCTGGCATAATAAACGTACGGCCAATATAACGATTTTTAACAAATCCTTGGCGATAAGGTTTATCTAACTCAAGGGCTATTTGAAGAGCGACATCGGTAGACGTTTCTGGAATAGGAATAACCACATCAATATCTAAATCAGCCCATTCTTTAGCAATTTTTTGCCCGAGTTTACGGCCCATATTTACCCTCGAAGCATAAACAGAAATACCGTCAATAAACGAATCTGGACGAGCAAAATAAACAAATTCAAAAATACAGGGAGCACTAATGGGTTGATGCGCACATTGCTGAGTGTGCAATTCGCCTGATTCAGTCACATAAATAGCTTCGCCAGGTGCCACGTCACGGATAAAGGTAAAACCAACCGTGTCAAGTGCCACACTTTCAGAGGCCACCATATATTCATCACCGAACTCGGTTTTGCGTTTACCTAAAGACAAGGGGCGAATACCAAAAGGGTCTCTAAATGCCAACATTCCGTTGCCAATGATAGCGGCGACAACAGCGTAAGCACCTCGGATCTTTAAATGTACCTTGGAAACAGCTTTGAATACCTCTTCAGGTGTAAGATGTAAACCTGCACAATTTTGTAATTCATGAGCAATAATATTTAACAATAACTCTGAATCCGAAGTGGTGTTGATATGCCTTTTCGCTACTTTCGCCACTTCATCTTTCAGCTCATGTGCGTTAGTGAGATTACCGTTATGAGCGAAAGCAATACCATAGGGAGAGTTGACATAAAAAGGCTGTGCTTCTGCCGAACTCGAACTACCCGCAGTAGGATAACGAACGTGACCAATACCAAATTGCCCCGTTAATCTTTTCATATGACGGGTATGAAACACATCCCTCACTAAGCCATTGTCTTTTCTGAGGTGGATCACACCGTCATCGACAGTGACTATACCAGCAGCGTCTTGGCCTCGGTGCTGAAGCACTGTCAATGCATCATACAAAGCTTGATTGACTGGGCTTTTACCCACGATTCCGACAATACCACACATGCTATTTACCTTTTTAAACTGGCTTTATAAAACTTGAGTTATTTTGTAAATATTCAAAAAACCACTCAATGATTAAACTAAATTCTGGAATAAGGACTGAAGTACCCCACCATGCTGATGCAGACATAGGAGTAAACGTATCTAAGAAAAATAACAACGCACTGACAATTAAGATGCCGCGCAAAGCACCAAAAACTAGCCCTAGTGCGCGATCTGTACCTGTCAGCCCAGTAAACTGTACTAACTGAGAAATCAAATAATTGACTAAGCCACCAATCAATAAAGTAGCGACAAACAATATAGCAATGGCCACACCGTTGCGGATCATCAGATCATCAAATTTTGTGAGATAAGTGGCAAGATCGGCATAAAATTGGCTGGCAATAAAAAACGCACTAAACCAAATTGCCAAGGAGATCGCTTCTTTTACAAAGCCTCTAATTATGCTAATTACGGCGGAAAGTAAAATCACACCTAGTATGGCATAGTCAATCCAATTCATAAGATTCGTTTTTACCGCTTAAATGATGGAATATTAAGATGAACTAGCCTTTTACATCATAGAATTAATTCGAGAGCATTCTACCAAAAGGAATGGCGAAAATCCTGATAATTTTCTAACAACATAGAATAACTGTGAACCTTTAAACTAATTAGCTATTGAACAGTAAAGGGTGTCACCCTACCCTGTAATTTTGTTAATTCTTTTAAATGGGAAAGTGCATCATCTAAATTACTTTTTTGCAAATCAGGACCCACAAACACTTTCGTTAACGTCCCTGAATTGGTTACTACAGGCCGACTAAAAGCACGATAACCCGCTTTTTCTAAGCGATTTAACAGCTCTTTTACGTTCTTCTGATGGCGAAAACTGCCTAATTGTACCACCCAACCTGCACTAGCCAATAGTCTCTCAACATCTTGTTCTACCACAGTTTGCTGCTGTAGACTGCTCACCTTTGGCTTAACCGTTTTTGAGGCTTGCGCCACCGATACAGATTCACTTTCTTGGTATATATCAGGCACTTGAACATCAATATTTCGACTTTCAGCATTTCTCCCAGCACTTAGGTTAGACGCTATATTATCATCCACTGCCTGCTCAGAAATAATTTCGACTTTGCGTGTCGCTGCTTCTTTAACGCGATCAGTGTCAAAGGGAGAAGGGGATTGAAGCGTCTTCATGGGTGGTTTTTGAGGCAATTCAACAAATAAGTTACGCTTTGATTCTTGTTTCCCATCTAATAAGTCAGGTAAAAAAATCACAACTATAGCAACAACTATGGCGGTGCCTACCAAGCGATTTTGTAATGCGGATGACACTTTTCTACACCTTTTCGTGAGGGGTTAACGCCGCCATTTTTAATACATTTGTCACAGTAAAAAAAGATCCAAAAACGACCACTAGATCATCTTTTTTGGCTTTTTCTAAAGCACATCTATATGCGGCTTCGACTGACTCATATTCTAACACTTTTTGCTTTGAGCTTAATACAGCAGAAACGAGTCTACTTGACTGCGCCCCTCGAGGAACACCTAAAGTAGCGCAATACCAAATGGATACAACAGACAACATTGGGGCAAGTGTTGCCTCAATATCTTTGTCCGCTAACATGCCCACAACTGCGATAACCCGTTTATATTTCATATTATTAATATCAATAGCTAATAAACCAGTAGCTTGTGGGTTATGTGCTACATCCAAGATAACTGTGGGGGTGTTGTGAATAACTTGGCGTCTTCCAGGCAAACGGGCTTGATTAATAACCTGCGCCATCTGTCTATTATCTAACTGCAATCCTAAAATGTCGATGACTTGCAGTGCTGTTGAGGCATTTTGGACTGGAATATTGGGGACAGGCAAATGCGCATAACAACGATTCACGCCTTGCCAATGAAATCCTTCAGCATCTATTTGATAATGAAAATCACTGCCTTGCCATAAAGGTTTGACCTGATAATTTAAGGCCGCGTTAACCAGCGTTGTTGGAGGATGAGGCTCACCAATAACGGCTGGAATATTGATTCTAAAAATACCCGCCTTTTCAATAGCAATTAATTCTTTAGTATGACCAAGCCAATCTTGGTGGTCTAAATCAATACTGGTTATCACCGCTATAGTGGCATCGACAATATTAACCGCATCTAAACGCCCACCTAAACCTACCTCCAATAACAAATAATCTGCATGGGAGTCTGCCATTAGCTGCAGTGCTGCTAATGTACCAAATTCAAAGTAGGTTAATGAAGTGTCACCTCGTGCCTGATCCACCTTCAAAAATGCCTGACAGTGAGCTTTTTCAGTCAACATGGCTCCCGCAACTCTTAAACGCTCACGGTAATCTAAGAGATGTGGTGAGCTAAAGACTGCGACTGAATGTTTTGACGTCAACAGGGCTTGTTCGATAAAGGCACAGGTAGTGCCCTTACCATTAGTACCGGCAACAGTGATAATGGTTCGCTGGCTGAGATCGAGCTGTAAATTGCAAAAAACCTCAGCAACACGGTCTAGTCCAAGCTCGATATTGCTTGGATGTACCTGCTCGAGATAAGTCAACCAGTGGTCTAATAACCAAGCCTCTTTTTCAGAGGCTTGGTGGGGGGGGATATGAGACATTAACTAGTGATGTTGATGGTGCAGTTTTGACAATAAACTAAATAATTTGTCACGCATTTCACGGCGGTCAACAATAATATCGATCGCGCCTTTTTCTAACAAAAATTCACTTCGCTGAAACCCTGCAGGCAAGGTTTCACGCACAGTTTGTTCAATCACTCTTGGACCTGCAAAACCAATCAATGCTTTAGGCTCTGCTACATTCACATCACCCAACATGGCTAAACTTGCAGACACGCCGCCCATAGTAGGATCAGTCAGAACTGAAATATAAGGCAATCCTTTTTCGCTCATTTTTGCTAATGCAGCACTTGTTTTCGCCATCTGCATCAAAGACAAAAGCGCCTCTTGCATACGAGCGCCTCCACTCGTTGAAAAACAAATAAGTGGCATATTGTGTTCCAAACACGCATTCACTGCTTTAACAAATCTAGCCCCGACTACAGAAGCCATCGAACCGCCCATAAAGGCAAATTCAAACGCTGCCACGACAACAGGCATACCATTAAGTTTGCCCTGCATGATAACAATTGCATCTTTCTCTTTTGTGGCTTTTTGTGCGCTAATTAATCTGTCTTTATATTTCTTCGAGTCTTTAAACTTGAGCAAATCTTGCGGCTCTAAATCGCCGCCCAGCTCTACTCTGTCACCTTGGTCTAAAAAATGATGAATTCGCGAGCGAGCGGTAATACGCATATGATGATCACATTTAGGGCAAACACCTAGCTGCTTTTCTAACTCTGATTTATATAGTACTGCTGCACATTCACCGCATTTAGTCCAAACTCCTTCTGGCACATTGCTTTTAGTCGATGATTTAGTGCGGGGTAGTATTTTTTCAATCCAACTCATATCAAATCCTGTTATGTAATTTGTTAAACTTAACAAATTGACAATATTCAACGGTTAATTTATTGATCATTTTAGCCCTGTAGGCTGAAAGAAACCCTATTAAATCACATCAAGCACACATCAAGAATATAAAACTGGTCTTAGAAGTATCAATCAGGTAAAAATAATGGCCCCAAAGGTGAAATCGGTAAATCAAATATTTCGGGGTAGGTGACATGTACTAAGTATAAACCATTAGGCTTAGCCGTTGATGCCGCTTTAGTGCGATCTTTACCTTCTAACAACGTCTTCATCCAAGTCGTGGGTTTTTCTTTTTTGCCAATCGTCAATAGAGAGCCAGTAATATTACGTACCATATGATGCAGAAATGCGTTCGCTGTGACATCAATCATAATGTAATCACCAAATCGGCTCACATTGATATGACTCATCAGCCGCACTGGGGTATTAGCCTGACAGCCCACAGCTCTAAAAGCACTAAAATCATGCCTGCCTAACAAATATTGAGCTGCTTGATGCATCAACTCATGATCCAACTCATTATGGATATGCGTTACACCTTTAGGTAAAATACTGTTGCGTAGACGATGATTATAAATAACATATCGGTAACGTCGTGCAGTAGCAGAAAAACGAGCATGAAACTCGTCATCGGTATTTTTCACCCATTTTATTGCAATCGAGTCTGGTAAAAAGCGATTCATACCAATAGTCCATGCACGGTCAGGCCGCTCAATATTGGTATCAAAATGTACCACTTGGCAAGTAGCATGCACCCCTGCGTCGGTTCGCCCGGCACATACTGCCTTTATAGGTTCGTCGGCTATAGTCGTTAACGCTTTTTCAACGTGCTGCTGCACACTGGCCACAGTTTGTTGGCGCTGCCAACCATGGTAGGGTGCACCGTTATATTCAATGCCTAGAGCTAATCGCATTAGTCCACTTTTGTTATTCAAAAAAAATCGCGTTATTGTAAGGAACTTATCAGTAAATAACAGTGGTTTTTAATCAAACCTTATTAAAGTGCCATCTTAAAATCGAACCGAACATTCAGTCTCACTTAAAATCGACCGAGTGAAGATCATGTTTTTTCATCAACTTATGCATATCTGTTCGATTTCTACCGGCTAATTCTGCCGCCCTTGTCACATTGCCATCGGTCATTTTAAGCAACTTCAATAAATACTTCTGCTCAAAAGCATCCCTTGCTTCAGTCAAGGTTGGCCATTTTTGCTCTGAAGCAGATAAAGCTTGTTCTACTAAATGCGATGCGATAACAGGTGTTTGGGTTAAAGCAACACATTGTTCAACTACGTTAACAAGTTGCCGGACGTTTCCTGGCCACAAACAAGTTGTGAGTAGTTGCATTGCATCATCAGAAAATCTATTGACCTTCACCTGATGCCGTTCTGCGCTTGTTTTTAACAAGTGGCGTGCCAGTAATGGGATATCTTCAGAGCGCTCTCTAAGTGTAGGTAAAGTAATATTCACTACATTGAGTCGGTAATACAAATCTTCTCTGAAATTGCCCTGCTCCATTTCCTTATTGAGGTTTCTATGGGTCGCGGATATAACTCTCACATCAATCGGAATTTGTTTACTGCTGCCCACAGGCCGGATAGTTTGTTCTTGCAGTGCTCTAAGTAACTTAACTTGAAGCGGGATTGGCATATCGCCAATCTCATCTAAAAATAAAGTGCCACCATCTGCTTCTCTAAACAGTCCTTTATGTTCGTTGACCGCGCCAGTAAAAGAACCTTTAGCATGACCGAACAGTTCAGATTCGAGTAAGTTTTCAGGTAAAGCACCACAGTTAATCGCCACAAAAGCTTTGTCTACTCTTTTACTGGCTTTATGAATGGCACTGGCCAACAGTTCTTTACCGGTGCCACTGGCACCACTTATTAATACGCTAACGTCGCGTTTGGCAACACGATAAGCTTGATCAAGCAGTTGCTCCATTTGCATTGAACGGGTAATGATTTTTTCGCACCACTGTCCTTTTTGCGCCCCTTGGCTTTGACTCACAGCTTTTTTCATCAAACTACGCAATTCATCATGATCTATGGGTTTAGTCAAGAAACCAAACACACCTCTTTGGGTTGCTTCAACCGCATCTTGAATCGTTCCGTGGGCGGTCATTAAAATAACGGGCACATCTTTTCCAAGCCCCATTATCTCTTCAAAAAGGTTTAAGCCGTCTAATCCCGGCATACGTAAATCACTCAATACCATGTCAAATTTTTGAGTGTTGATTAACCTTAATGCTTCTTTACCACCCCCAGCACTTTGCACACTATAACCTTCCCCCTTCAACCTAATGGTCATTAAGCGTAATAAACTTTCATCGTCATCAACCAACAGTACATTAGGATCTGATATGTTCGACTGACTCATTCTTTATCCTCTTCGATACTTTGGATGATAGATGCTTCAATATTAAGCAACTGGTCAATTTGACTTTGTTGTTTTTTTAAGAATATTTGTTGTTCGTCAATTTTGAAAGATTGTTGAGTATTAATTTTACTTAACGTCACTAACGCAGACTCTAGTTCTAGCAAGTCCTGACTAGGATGATAGATTGCCACTAAGATAAAACGCCGCATCGGTTGACTTAATTCTGGTAAAATTGACTCAACCCAACCTTGTGCTCGCAAACGATCTTGAAATGGTGTGCTTTTACCTTGACTAAGCAGTACTTTTTTCAATACATCAGCATCTTGTTCAGATAATGTATCTATTTGCTTTTTACGTTCAGGCCATGCAACATCTTCTATCTCATACCAAAATTTTAACCAATATTCGATTTGACAATTATTCTCTTGTGAAGAGGTTTCCCATACACAAAAAGGTCGATTGCTTTGAACTTCATGGCTGGTTTGGGGTATTTTTAAAGGCTGCAGTAACTCGCAACTAGTAAACAAAATTAAGCTGCTGAATACGACTAATAATTTCGATTTCATATACTCGCTTCTTTACTTGGGATCTGCACACGAATACACACGTCAGCATAATCCACTGCAACCATTTCGGCTTTTCCAAACATCATTCTGGCACAATCAGCAACTATGGATAATCCAAGTCCTGAGCCTATGACTCTATCATTTCGTAAGCCCTCACCACGACTAAAAGGCTGAAATAGGACATGACGTTGCTCCTCGGCAATTTTTTGACCACTATTAGCGAAATCCAATACCTGCATATTGTCTTGCTGATAGAGACTGATAATAATAGGCCTACCTTTACTTCCATGGGCAATGGCATTTGACACCAAATTATCCAAAATTCTTCTAAACAATTTCTGGTCAGCAAAAATAGTAGATAATTCTATTTTCATATCTATTTGGTTATCATGTTGTTTAATAGCCAAACTATTTTCGGTCAAAAAATCCTCAAAAAACATTACGGTGTTGATCTTCGAAAACACGGGTTTAGCTTGTTGAAGCAACAAATTGTAATCAAGCAGCTGTACAATAAGTAAATTTAACCTGTCTGTGCTGCTATTTAACAGTGACAACACCTCCTCCTGATCTGCATTCAAAGGGCCTACAACTTGCTCTGTCAATAATGAACAGCCTTCTTTGATACTTGCCAAGGGCGTTTTTAACTCATGGGATGCATGACGCAATAATGCATGGCGTAAATTTTCCAATTGAATTAAACGACCGGCTAATCGGTGTAATTTCTGCTCTAAGACAATTAGCTCCTTTGGACCAGAAGTGGCAATTTCCGGTAAGATATATTCCTGTCTCGACATGGCGGTAATAATGCGTTCAAGTCTAGAGACAGGTGTTAATATTGCCTTGGAACCGAGGGCAATTAATATAAATGAAGCGCCTAACAAACAGGCGGTTAACCAAAATTGTGTTTGCTGTACCGAACTCACATAGATTTGTTGATCCTGGATCCTCTTGTCAAGACTTAGATCTACTTGTGCGGCTAAATTATATAAGTTTTGTTTAAATTCTGCTAACTGTGCGTCCAACAACAATTGGTCATCAGTAACAGAATATTGGTTAATCCAATCAATACGCTCAGTTAAACTGCTACAGTTTGTTTTTTCCAAAAGCTGCTCACAAACAGGTATTTGGTATTCAATAAACCGCTGAGTTGATTTTCCTATCAAAGGTTTAAGCGCGTCCTTCTTCACAATATGGTATTGGCGCACTAGTCGCTCAATATCAACCGACAAACCTTCCATTTTGCTGACTCGCCTAACTGTGTTAACAGAATATTCAGCCTGATTTGTGGCTATTTGACCAATTTCACTCAACTTAATTTGACTGTAGCCGACCAGCAACACCAAAGGCACAAGAACAACAACAAAACTAATAAGTGTTAACTGCCGCAATGAGCCAAGTTGCATGGCCACTCCCATTTATATTTTCAATTTATTGTAGCGCCAGCATAATAAAAAAAAATCGGACAAGTCGATCTTTTCTGATTTTATTTTTGAAACTTTATTTAGACTTATTCATATTCTTTTCTTCAGTCAGTGCTACTTTTACTTTGGCAAGCTCTATTGAACTGAGCTTGCCGTTGCCATCCGTATCTATTTTCCCAAATGAGGCAAGAATAGCCGGGTTTGCAACCGCTTCTTTAATTGTGATTTGACCGTCTTTATCCAAATCAAGCTTTTCTATCAAGTCAGTATCAGCCTTTGCTGATACTGAGATTAACAACTGGATAGATGCGACAAGAAACACAAAAGGAGCAATGTAATCGGTCTTTTTCATATCATTATCATCCTTTGTTAAATAAGATCTGATAAGTGATTTTATAAACAAACCTCAAAAAATCATCAAATCTAATTAAAAGAAGGCATCCATGCCATCAGTGATACAAATTTAAATTCATATCAAGGATAATAGTACTATTAGATGCAAACGCCATCGCAGCCAATAACAAAACCAGAAATGCACTAATATCCTTCACCACGCTCACTGTCCATAAGTGATAACTGAGGAACCAGTCAGGTTGAATGTGATTACGGTGTAACTTACTACACGGTTCGTATTACATGATTTGTGCCAAGAATATATTTAATATATATTTCAATAAGTTAAAAAAAAATTAGATTAATAGAAGTAAATAACCATCTCTCCTAAAATAAAAGGTCTTAAATTTGAGACACTCGGGCTACTGGGTTAAATTATGTATTTTAAATCATACAGTTAGAATGTCTTTTATTTAAGACACTTATAAAACCCATTCAACTTCATTTGAAAATGATTTCATTGGAAAAGAGGGGCTAAAATAGCCAGCCTAATCAGGCTTGATTGACAACTTGCTTTGAATAAATTGGCTATGGGGTATGTAAAGTAAATCGGCTATTTTTCTAATGGTGTAATCTTCATCAGGACTGAGTTCATGATCAGCGTAGGCAACTGACCATAATGAATCAAGCACCGCTCTTTTCTCGTCTGCCCCATAGATATCATTTATGACTCTTGTGAACTGTTGATAGTCTGCAGCGCCATCTGCTTTGGATTGACTCATCTGGCAAAGGGTTTCTAGCTCGGTCCCACTCAAAGAGAAATGTGTCTCAAGTTGTTTTCGATAACTATCTTGCTCTAGTTGTTCAAACTTATGGTCGGCACGCATGACTTCATACAACAGCACAGCTGTCGCCAATTCGATTGAATGTTGACTATCATTGTTATTATTATTGATTTCTAAATGACTTTTAAACCACTCTTGAATACTGGCAATCATAGTACTTTACTCTCCCATTATTATTGCTTGACTAAGTGTTAGAGCCGCTTCGTGAGCTGACTCTATCGTGGCACCAAAACTCCAATCACCCCCGGCATATATCCCATACTCATGTTGATTTAATATGCCTAACGGCTTTTGCCCCTCCCGAGGTCTTGCATAACGCCAGTAATGTCCATAGGTATTCAAAACAGACGTACTAGATAAATTAAACAATTCGCAAAGTCCCTTAGTGGCAATAGATATCGCTTTGTCTTTGCCCTCCGTGCCTAAATCATATGACAACTTGTTAGTGAGTTGAGCAACCCAGATGTCGCTTTTTCCTGATGTGTCTGCATCGAATATTTGAGGTCGTAATGGTTTGCCTGAATCCCGGACCAGAGTGCATATAGATTGATCCTTCAGGTAAATTAAATCAACATCTGAGACGACCAATTGGTCTAATTTCAAAGCAATCGACCAACAACTAGTCCAGGATTGCGAAAAGTCAGGCAGTGTTATCGATAACTCAGATTGTTCAATTAACGTTTGGCTTTGAGGCCAAGGAGCAGTCAAAACCACTTTATCAAATAGTTCTGCCTGCCAGACCCCATTTGATTTAAGTTGCCATCCCTTACCAACAATGTAGCGAATTTGGCTAATTAAATTATTGGTTTGCAAATTAGCATTTTTTATCCAGTATTGACATGCGGCGTTCATTTTGTCGTTAAAAACGTAATGTTTGTTGTCACCAACAAAATTCTCTAATGGTTGCTTAATACCTGTATTTTGTTGCGATACATATATGTTCTTAGGCCATTGACTAACAATATTTTGATCACACAGACTTTCCATAAAATGGATAAAGTCGGCTTTTTGGGCAGACACTAGGGGGGCACCTAAATCAAACTGCCCCCAATCGGTTTTTTTTGTGCTAGCCCGCCCTCCACAGCCACGTGACTTTTCAAAAATACTGACATCTATACTATTTGAGTCGATAAAATGTGCCAACAAACAACCCGTGATCCCAGCCCCTACAATTGCTACTTTCATACATCATCACCGTTATCTGCAAACACAATAAGATGTTCCAAGTCTAAACGAATACCAATAAGCTCATTTAATGGGTGATCATGATGGCTCAGTGCTAAACACAACACCCTGGCATGGCCAAGGTGTTGTAATTCCAGTTGGTACAAAATGTGAGAACCTTGAAACGATCTATCCACCACTTTTGCTAAGGTTTCACTTTCATCATCATGAATAATGTCGTCTGGACGCACTAAAAATACGACCTTATCACCTTGCTTAAATCCACTATCAGGCTTGATAGAGAAGACGCCTAAATTGCTATTTAACTTAAGGTTGTTATCTATCTTTGCACCCAAGAACACCCCATCGCCAACAAAGGACGCCACAAAACGATTAGCTGGGCGATGATAAAGGGTGTAAGCATCTGTCCATTGCAATAAACGCCCTTTGTTCATTACACCTATTACATCTGCCATAGCAAAGGCTTCGTGTTGATCATGGGTAACCATAAGAGCAGTGGTATTTTCGTGTTTCAAAATAGCTCGGAGTTCTTTGGCTAGCTCATCTCTCAACTCTGCATCTAAACTAGAAAAGGGCTCGTCTAACAACAATAAATCGGGTTTCGCAGCCATAGCTCTTGCTAAAGAAACTCGCTGTTGCTGACCTCCTGATAGCGCGTGAGGATATCTGCTGTCATAACCAGGCAATCCCACTAACATGAGTAATTCAGTGACTCGCTGACGCTTTTGTGGGCTGCTTTGCTGATGCAAACCAAAAGCAATATTTTGCGCAACAGTTAAATGGGGAAACAATGCATAGTCTTGGAACACCACAGCGACTCGGCGTTTTTCAGGCTCCACGTGACTATGCAAAGCGCTCACCAACTTATGACGTAAGCATATTTGTCCTTCTGATATTTTCTCAAATCCAGCCACAGCTCGCAAAAGCGATGTTTTACCACATCCTGAAGGCCCTAATAAACAACCTATTTGCCCCACGCCTAATTCAAAAGTAACGTCTTTTACGGCTTCCATTTTTTGATAAGCAACAGATACATTATTGAGACTTAACATAACTTCCTTAATTGACTTGTGAACTATGTGAGCTAGGTTTATCCATCAACATAGTCAACAAAATAACAGGTAATATACCCACACTGACAATAGCTAAAGCAGGTAATGCCGCGTCCATTAAGCGTTCATCTGAGGCAAGTTCAAATGCTCTGACTGCTAAGGTATTAAAATTAAATGGGCGTAAAATTAAAGTAGCGGGAAGCTCTTTTAACACATCCACAAATACTAACAATAAGGCACTTAATACGCTGGTTTTCATTAATGGCACATGAATAGTTTTGAGGATATGTAAAGGTTTATATCCTAAGGAACGAGCCGCATCATCCATACTAGGTTTCACTCTAGACAAGCCTGTATCAATGTTATGCATGGCTACCGCTAAGAAGCGACTACTATAAACTAAAATCAGAGCAAATAATGAGCCTGAAAATACTAAGCCAACACTGATGTCGAACCAATTTTCAGTTAACGTATTAATTTTTATATCAAGCCAACTTAATGAAAGCATTGCTCCTATAGCGATCACAGTTCCAGGCACTGCATAACCTAGGTTAACCACGCCAACTAGCAATTGAATCGGCTTAATGGGATTAAGGCGTTTTCCATAAGCAAAAAGAAGCGCCAATATCACTGCGGTTATGGCTGCAATAGCTGCCAAATAGAAACTATTCCATAATAATAACCAAAACTCACTGGTAAGTTGTTTGGAGTATGTCATTGACGCCCATTTTAACAATTGCAAAACAGGTAATATAAAACCAAAAAACACAGGTATCACACATAAAAATGGCACCCAAAACCCTTTACTACCGGTTAATTTTTGTCTGTTGACTGGCTGCGATCTTTGTCCTTGAAAATAATAGCGAATTTTTCGCCTAGACAGATATTCAAGAATAAGTAACAGCACCACAAAACTGGTTAACATGGCAGCTAATTGTGCGGCTGCAATACCATTTCCTAAACCGAACCAAGTCCTAAAAATACCTGTGGTAAAAGTACTAAGACCAAAATATTGTACCGTGCCATAATCTGCAAATGCTTCCATCATGGCTAAGGCCGCGCCCATTAAAATAGCAGGACGAGCCAGAGGTAACACCACTTTAAACAAATATTTACTAGGGGAGACGCCTAGGCTTCGTGATACTTCTTCTAGGCTAGATGGTTGCTCGCTAAAAGCCGTTCTGGCTAACATATAAACGTAAGGATAGAGCACCAAGGACAACATAATAATGGCTCCTGGCAAAGAGCGAATATCAGGAAAATAATAATCACCATATTGCCAGTTGAATGATTCCCTCAATAACGTTTGTATTGGGCCCGCAAAGTCCAACAAACCGGTATAAGTATAGGCAATAATGTATGCGGGCATTGCCATTGGCAACAATATCAACCATTGTAATTGTTTTCGGCCTGCAAATTCATATCGTGCAATACACCAAGCTAATGCAGTGCCAATCACAATAACGAAGAAGCCAACACCAAAAGCCAATACCAGAGAGTTAACAATATAATCAGATAAAACAGTTGAATATAGATGTTGCCATATTTCAGTTTGTGGAAAAAAAACACTCACAAAAACCAAACCTACTGGAGCCGCAAGAATAATGCAGCCTAAGGCGATGCTTACAAACCAAACGTTGAACCAGCTATACAGCCAGTTTATGTGTTTCATAAACTGGCTTACTTTATAAAAAATGGGTTAGGAATATTAACGCTCACTTCCACCCCGCACGGTCCATCATCTTTACAGCTGCGGCATTTAACATACCTAACTGCCCTAGGGGGACTTGTTCAGTCTTGAATGTGCCAAATGACTGCAGTAGTTCACTCCACGCAATATCAGCTGAAATAGGGTATTCATGGTTGGTTGTGGCATACCATAGCTGTGACTCTTTACTGAGTAAAAAATCAATTAACTTCACTGCAGCGTTTTTATTTGGGGCATGTTTCGCTAAAGCCACGCCAGAAATATTAATATGTGCGCCACGGCCAGCTTGATTTGGCCAAATAACCTTTACTTTTTTAGCTTGCTGTTGGGTGGTTTCATCTTCAGAACCCAACATACCTGCAAGATAATAAGTGTTCGCGATAGCCACATCACATAGACCTGCTGCTACGGCTTTAATTTGATCTCGGTCACCGCCTTGTGGAGGACGAGCAAAATTATTAACGAGACCATTAACCCATTTCTGGGCTGCGGATTCGCCCAACTGAACAATCAACGATGCCACCATAGATTGATTATAAATATTACTCGAACTGCGAATACACACTCGCCCTTTCCATTCTGGACTAATTAAATCCTCTAAGTTGGCGATGGTTTGAGCATCAACTCTATCAACTGAGACCATCATAGGCCGAGCGCGCAATGATAAGCCTAACCAATGCCCCTGCTCGTCACGAAAATTATTGGGCAAGGTCGCAATTGCCGCTGATACCGAAATAACCTGAGTTAATCCTTGCTGTTTAGCGCGGTATAAGCGACCTACATCTGTTGTTAACAGTAAATCTGCGGGGCTGTATTTGCCCTCACTCTTTAAACGAGTGATGAGGTTGTCTGCCTTGCCTGTGACTAAATTGACTGAGATACCCGTTTGTTGGGTAAATTTATCTAATAAAGGTTTTATCAGCGCTTCTTTGCGCGCTGAATACAAATTCACCTGCTCGGCCATAACTAATGGAGACAACATTGTTGTTATAACAAACATACATGAAATGATATTTTTCAAGAATTATTCCTGCTAGTTAAGACAATGACGAAGATAGAAATGGGATTTTAATCTAATTGAGAATTATTCTCAATACCAGTTTATTATTCTTCGTACATCAAATAATGGGTTGGCTGCATGCCCAAAGATTCGTAGGTTTGTTGGGCGATAAGGTTTTCTTTTTCTACGTATAATCTAAAACCACATACATTCTGTTGTTGCTCAGCTATCGTTTTAACTTGGGCATATAACTGTGCATAAATACCTTGGCGCCTAAAGTCTGGCGTAATATAAACGCTTTGTACCCACCAAAAAACACCATTACGCCAATCACTCCATTCGGTGGTCACCATTAAACTTCCCACCACTATGTCATTTTGTTCAGCCACCAAATAAAAGCCTTTATTGTCATCGACAATTAAGGCTGATACCCCCTTAGTCAAGATGTCTTCGTCTAATTTTTTTTGTTCGGTTTCCCATGCCATTAATTGATTAAATTTAACCAATGATTTTACATCACTGTGTTTGGCCACCCTTATATTAATTTTTTCCAACTTTATTCACACCTTAATTCACAACTTAGTTAAATTTTGAAAACAACATCTACTGTATTGCCTTTGTTCGTATACTTTACAGATTCGCACAGTTCTTTTACCAACGAAATTCCTCGTCCATAACTTTTTTCAATGTTTTCAAGTTTAGTCATATGCCCCTGTTTAAAGCCTTTACCTGAGTCTTTTATCCTAATTACTAGGGCATTTTCATGAGGCTGATACTCTGTAGAAATAACAATACTGGCAACCTCTAAGGCCAAAAGTGTCTCTTCACGTTTAGTAAAATATTCAAAGAAACCTTCTTCGGATTGCTTTAATTCTGAATCAAGTTCTAATACACCATGCTCTAGCGCATTATTATATAACTCACTCAATACCGTAAAGAGTTCAGAGTGAATGCCGTATAGACTCAAATGTTTGGTCAAAACATTGACTAAATCAACAACAGGATCAGCGGACTTGATATGTTTAGCGTTCAATTCAATCACAATTTTGATAGGGATTTTGGAGGTATTACCCTTTTTTTGAACCTGTTCTAATGGCTGACTGGTGAAAATAACCAGAGTAATGTCGTCGTTACGCTGCATTGAACCAAGATATTCTGTTGCTTTGTCGATAAGGCCATCAACATTGATGTCTGGTTGGCTGTTTAGCCACTTTTCAATGCCTTCGTCACCGAGCATTGTATGTTGTTCATTCTCAAGTTCGACCACGCCATCACTATAAGCAATCAATCTATCACCAAATTGCATTTCATAACGTTCAACTTCAGATTCAAACTCGTGGCTTTCCAATATCCCTAGAGACATATGTCGAGAAGCAAAACGTTTGACTATTTTCCCCCTAGGATCTTGCAACAACAGGCTAGGCATCCCACCATTCCAGATATCTATTTGTTTTCCGGTGTTATTAATTTCGACAATTGCGGCAGCAAAAAACATGTCATCTGGGAGTAACATCAATAAAGTTTGGTTAATAGTTTCAGCCATTTCCATTAAAGAAAGCCCTTTCTTCGACATCGTTTGAAAAGCTTGTGATACGGGTAAAGCACCAATAGCCGAGGCTAAGCCATGGCCGGTAAAATCACCAATTAAAAAATACATACCGCCAGTAGGACTTTCATTGGCTAAGAATAAGTCTCCATTAAAGTCACTAGCAGGGTTTAGGGAATAATCGAGATATCGAGTAAAAGATTTATTAACGGAAAGTGCATTGGCAAAAATATGCTCAACAATTTTATGCTCTCGCTCTATGTCGTTTCGATAAAAAGAAAGTTGTTTATTCTGCTCATAAGCTTTCTTACTCAATAACCGAGTGCGAGCATGGGCACGAATTTTTGCCGCCAAAATAACTTTATCAAAAGGTTTGCCAACAAAATCATCTCCACCAACCTCTAAGCACCGAGCGAGTGATTCTTCATCTTCAAGGGCAGTGATAAAAATAATAGGTAAATAGATATCACCGGCTAACTTTTTTAATCTTGTTGCAACTTCGTAACCGTCCATTCCTGACATGACAACTTCAAGCAATACAAGATCAGGATTGACACGTGTCGCTAATTCAATCGCCACTGCCCCATCCTCAGCTTCAAAGGTATCCGTATAACCTTGTTGCTCAAGCATATTTACTAGCAAAAAGCGATTAAGCGTGTCGTCATCAACCACTAGAATACGCATAATGAGTTAGGAAGGACTATGCAATGTTGAATTTTTTGCCAAAACGAGCAATCTGCAGAATTTTTAAAACTTGCGGGCGACAATGGGTGATTTTAAATGATTTCACTGAGTCACTAACACTTTTTTGCATGTTTAATAACATACCCAATGCAGAACTATCCATGTATTCAGTATTTTGTAAATTAATAACGATGCTATTTACCTTTTCGTTACCTTCGGAATAAGCTAAGCGAAAGTCTTGGACTTTACCAAAATCGAATTTTTCATCTAAGTAAATAGTTAATTCTTTCCCATCTTCAGAAAACTCCCTGTCTAAACTCATGTATTCCCCCTAGTAAACAATAAAAATTATCAGAGTATCTGACATTAACTTTATGTTATTGATAATAAGTTTACAGCTTTGCCTACAAAGAATCGCATTTTTTTATTAGAATGTGTTATCTACCCACTCAGCATCAATATAGTAGGAGATAAAGATGAGTGAAAATAGACTGGTATACAGTACACAAACTGGGCGTATTCATACTAAAGATCAAATTAAACCATCTATAAAAACAGATGGCGTGGTGCGTATTCGCCGTGAAACCAAAGGGCGCAAGGGTAAAGGCATGACCACAATAGCTGGTTTGGACTTACCTGAAAAAGAGTTAAAAGACCTGTGCAGCCAATTAAAAAAAATGTGCGGAACAGGGGGCGCGATAAAAAACAATATAATTGAAATTCAAGGTGACAACCGCGATAAAATTAAAGCAACACTCGAACAACTAGGACATAATGTGAAACTAGCAGGTGGTTAATAGCCAGCAGCAATACAAATTAGGAGTCTCAATGCACCGTCTCGCTTTGTCAGAAGTTAGTATTATATTAGTCGAACCTTCTGATACACAATGTAAAATCATAATTAAGCAGTTAGCAGCAGCCGATATTCATCATGTCGAAGCAGTGGGTAGCGTTAAACAAGCTATTGAAGCGATTACCAAACATGGTGCAGATTTGGTTGTCAGTGCTATGTACTTTGAAGACGGAACCGGCGTAGATATCATTAAATATCTTAAGAATGACGAGTCCTATGCCACGACTCCTTTTATGTTGGTTTCCAGTGAAAACCGAGTCGAAAAACTGGAAGAGTTGAAACAATCTGGTGTGGCGGCTATTTTGCCTAAACCTTTTACCCCAGAAAGTTTAGCGAAAGCATTAAAAGCGTCACTTGACTTAATGAACTCTGATGAGCTGGAACTAGAATTGTTTGATGTGCAAGACGTGAGAGTATTATTAGTTGATGATAGTAAACTTGCACGAAATCACATTAGTAGGGTGTTAAATAGTTTAGGGCTACAAAAAATTCTAGAAGCAGAAAATGGCGCACAAGCACTGACCATCTTAAAAGAGAATACCTTCGATTTGGTGGTCACAGATTATAATATGCCTGAGATGGATGGCAGGGAACTTTCTGAATTTATTCGCTTTAATCCTGAAACTGCACATATACCTATTATTATGGTTACCAGTGAATCAAGCTCTAGTTTGCAAATGGCAAATATTTACCAAACGGGTGTTAACGCATTATGTGACAAACCCTTTGAAGTGAATGATGTACGCAAAATGTTAACCTCATTACTCGGACAATGAACAACAGAATAAGACGTTATTCGTTATTCGTGAGAAACAAAAAATTGTGTTTAAGCAAATCATTGACATTTAAGTACTGGCTTTATAAATTCTTACACATAAAACAAGTATTTAAACCTCCCTTTCAAAAGGTTTTTTTTGAAACAATAAGTGGACATCATGTCATCATCAGAACTAGAAAAACTTAGAGTCAAAATCACTGAACTTGACACACATCTTCTGACTTTTTTAGCCAAAAGGCAGCAATACACTCATCAAGTCGCTGAAACCAAGATCAAAAACCAAATCCCTGTACGTGATCAAAAACGTGAGGAACAATTATTGATTAGGTTGATAAGAGAAGGTAAAGATCACGGACTAGATGCCCACTATGTCACCCAATTATTTCATGTCATCATTGAAAACTCTGTTTTAAATCAACAAGCATTGTTAGCTGCAAGAGCCAACCCAGGAACTAGCCTGCCACTGAATCGCGTCGCTTTTTTGGGCGACAAAGGTTCTTACAGCTACCTGGCCACACAAAAATATTTTTCTAGACGTTCTGGCAAACTACTTGAAATAGGCTGCCAAAGTTTTTTAGAAATCATTAAAAAGGTGGAGAACAAAGAAGCCGACTATGCTGTATTGCCTATTGAGAACACCTCTTCTGGCAGTATCAATGAAGTATACGACCAACTGCAACATACTCATCTTTCGATCATTGGTGAACTCACTCACCCCATCAAACATGCCTTATTGGTCAATCAAGAAACCGATGTTAGCAAGATAAAAATCTTATACGCCCATCCGCAAGTATTTACTCAGTGCAGTCACTTCCTTGCAGAACTAGGTAATGTAGAGGTTAAACCTTGCGATAGTACTTCTGCAGCTATGTTGAAAGTGGCCGAATTAAATCGCGATGACATTGCGGCAATGGGCAGTGAAACGGGTGGCAGTTTATATGGTTTGCATGCAATTAAATCAAACTTAGCCAACCAAAAAGAGAATCATAGTCGCTTTTTTGTGGTTGCCCTTAAGCCCGTCAACGTGCCATTACAAGTACCTGCAAAAACCACTTTAGTCATGTCAACCGTGCAAAAGCCGGGCGCCCTAGTAGAGGCATTGATGGTATTGCGTGACAATAAAATTAATATGACCAAGCTTGAGTCTAGACCTATAACTGGCAACCCTTGGGAAGAAATGTTTTATCTTGATGTAGAAGGTAATGTACAAGATGGGCCTATGCAGCAAGCATTAGAAGAGTTACAGGCCATGACACGATACTTTAAAGTATTGGGTTGTTATCCAAGTGAAGAGATAAACCCAACAAAGGTGGCCGCAGTAAGTGCTTTAGCCGAACAGTCGATTCTATAAAAAGTCACTCTCACAAAATACGGGTCAGCCAAACTGTACCCGTTTTTTTATACATCATAGACTGTCTATACTTTAAAGCGATCTACCAACTCATGAGTATGGGCCGCTATTTCGGCGAGGCTTTCTGCAGCCGTACTGGTTTGCTTCGAACCTTCTTCCACATCCCCTGCCAGTACACTGATCTGTTTGACACTGATAACTACCGATTGAGAGGCTTGATTTTGCTCTTCTGTTGCTGATGCCACTGTTTCAGTTAATTGTAAGACTTGTTTAAGGTTTTCAGATAACTCATCCAAAGCAACCGTGACCAAATCTACCAAGTGTATGCCTCCACCTGCTGCTGCGGTAGCCCGTTCCATGGAATTCACCGACTTAGTTGCGGATTGATTCATCACTTCAACTAGCTTAGAAATTTCGACTGTGCTCTCTTGTGAGCGCGTCGCTAAGGCTCTAACTTCATCAGCTACCACTGAGAAACCTCTGCCTGCTTCACCAGCCCTAGCGGCCTCTATTGCTGCATTAAGAGCCAGTAAGTTAGTCTGATCGGCAATACTGGTGATCACATTAAGAACAGTGTCAATTTGATTGACTTCGTTTTTCAGACTCATAATCACCTTGCCTGAGTCATCAATTAAGTTTACCAACAGCTTAATATTATCAGCGGCCATATCCGCTCGCTGCATATTTTCTTTTAAACTTGCTTGGGCTTCAATACTTTGCGTATTGGTCTTCTGTGTTGATTGACTGACATCTGCAACTGCCAAAGACAATTGCTGCATTGCGGTAGACACCATATGGGTCTGGTCACGCTGCTCTGTGGTTTTATTGACACTGTCTAAAGTAATCACACTGAGCTCTTGAGACGCGGACGACAGACTATCGGCATCAACTTTCACCTGTGAAATAATATCGCGAATTTGTCTAATAAATAAGTTAAAACCATTAGAAATACGGTCTATTTCGGGAATGCCACAGGGTTTAATTTGAATGGTCAGATCGCCCTCACCATCTGATAACTCTTCACATGTTCTTCCCAAATTGTCTAGTGGTCGCACAATCCTAGCAGCAAATAACAGCACCACTACGACTGACACACCAAGGATTAGAAGTGCCTCAATCAAAGTTGAGATGATTAAATTATTTTTCACGGTAGTGGCCGACCTTAACGCCTCTTCCTCATCTAATTCAGCCATTAATGCATAATTAAACTCACCGATTTTAAGCGGGGCATAAGAAGAGAAGACTTCAACATCTCGGTAATCAACTATTTTTTCAAACCCGGTTTCACCTCTTAGTGCTCGTTTAGAGGCTTCAGAGTCAACAGGTTGGATCCCAATCGTAGTGTCTCTTGATCTGATCTCTTTAGCCTGCAGGGGATATTTACTGTCTATCGCTTTTAAATAATTAGATTTGTCTTCGACAAAAAACCGACTTTCATTTAGTAACACACCTCTGCTGTTGACTAAATATGTTTCTCCAGACTCACCGAAACCCTTTTCTGACCATAATGTTTGATGGGTTAATAGTTGATTAATCCTGTCCATAGGCATTTGAAATATCAGTACTGCGATCGGTTTACCTTTAGAATAGATAGGCGTAGAAGCGAAACCGGCGAGTGCGTCATAAGAAGGTCGATATTGATTAAATTCACTAAAAAACACATCACCTTTTTTAGCATTACTTGCAGCAGAAAAAGCTTCGCCAATGCCGGAATCGGTGTATGGCCCAGTCCTGATACTGGTGGCATAATCCAACTCTTTAAATACACTGTAAACAATATTGCCGTTGTCTATATCTACTATAAAAATATCATAATAACCAAACTCCTGCAGAAAATGACGTATCTCAGGGTGATATTTATTGTGCAGTTGAGCATAGGGAGAATTGTTACCTAAATCTACTAAGCTATCTTTTTCACCCAAGTCAAAGGATGAGCCTGCAATAAAGTCATACTGAAAAGCTAAGGTCGTTTGACTCAATCCGTTTAAAGCATTCCCCCTATCAACTAATGATTCTGGGTTGCTGACGTTATATTGTTGAGTAAAATCTGATGAATAATACCTTTCCAACTGCCTTTTTTGAGCGGGATTAACGTTACCTCGTTGCGAAACATACTGGTTAAACGCGGGGATAAAACCCTCTGCCGCATCTACCAACGAAACGTTAAACGCCTTAGTGCGAATTTGTGATTCAATAAAATTGAAATATTCACCAATGGCTTCACCAGTTTGCACATTTTGTGAAATCAATCGCTCTTTGACTGCTCCAGTAAGGGCTGCATTGGATTCACTTACCGCAACATTTACGGACACTACCCCCATCAAAACGATGGTACTCAATAAAATAAATATTATTGCAATCAGTAATCTTGCTTTTAACGACATTCAGTCCGCCTAGTGTGTAAACCAACAGTTGGTTTTTTTAAAATTAAAAATCCTGAGTTGAAATACGAAAAAGAGCACCAATTAGATCAAAAAAAGTTTTCCCAAATAGTTAGCCATCTTCACTTAAAGAACGATCGTCGTCGGCTTTGAGTAAAAGTTTTCTACTATCAACTAAACATTGTTGGGCATAATCACCAAACCAAGAGCCAATTTTTAAAAATTGCTTTATGAACTCACCTTTATTGTTCGTTGCAACCAATGACAATGCTTGATTAAATTTCACACTAAATTCAGTTAATAAAGCAACACTGTCCTTATTATCAAAAATGATATCGGCGTATAG
>Ga0307488_10000815_pt1 | contig 25968 bp, 25 predicted proteins | sample SB02metaG_FD_202248 | JGI IMG/M metagenome (GOLD analysis project Ga0307488, IMG submission 202248) | Sea-ice brine microbial communities from Beaufort Sea near Barrow, Alaska, United States - SB 0.2 | ecosystem: Environmental > Aquatic > Marine > Coastal | place: USA: Alaska | collected... | reverse complement strand
ATTCAGAGCCCAGCTTACACAGCACTAAAAGCGGCGGTACGCCCTATGGTGCCAGCCACGTAGAAGCCGAAAACCTTAGTAGTGACGAGATTAGCCTCTGTCGAGCACAGGGCAAACGCGTCGCCCATTTAGCCGCGCAACTTAACGGAGCGCAGTAACATGACCTTAGAACAAAAAATTAATTTTTCCCGTCCCCTCACCCACGCCAGCTTTTACCTGATGCTGGCGGCCATGACAGCCAATGCATGGATTCAGGGCGCGCCGGGCATTATTTATTTCCTCTGCCTGTTCCCATTGGTAATCTTTATTCCCGGCTTGATCGTCAATAACACTCGCACGTTGATCTGGATCTGCTTTGTCATCCTAATTTACTTTGCCACCGCCATCGACAACTTGGCCGGCCCGTCACCTCAGGTACTCGATTGGGTGGAACTGGCACTCACGGTGATCCTGTTTAATGCAGCCATGATGTACGCACGCTGGAAACAGCAGCGCGGCAAAGCACTGCAGGAAGAGTACGACAAGCAGGAAGCACTTCAACAAGAGCAGCAAGAGCAAACTGCCAGCTAGAGTCTATACTCTCAGGACGCAGACGGCATTCAGCATTCCAGTCGAGCAGAGACCCTTATTAGCTTTAAGTAGCAGAGTGCTGAGAAACAATGATTGAAGGGACTACCTCTATGAGTGAAAAGAAACCAGGCTTTATACGTAAATTTTTTAGGTTTATCGGCAACGTTGTAAGCGCCATCCGCTATATGATTAGCCTGGTTGTAGTATTGTTTTTTATCGCCATAGTCGCCGGCATGTTTGTCGATGATATCCAGCCAATGCCAGAGCGCGGCGCACTCTATTTAGCCCCCAGCGGGACATTGGTTGACCAGCGTTCCTACATAGATCCGGTGAACGAAATATTTTCGCAGCCAGGCCAGCGCGACGCTGAAACGCTGGTGCGGGATATAGTCCAGGCCCTAGATCACGCCCAGTACGATGAGCGCATCACCCATGTACTGCTAGACACCAACTATATGGCTGGCGGCTCTATTGCCAAACTCGAAGAGATCAGCAGTGCCCTGCAGCGCTTTAAGCAGAGCGGCAAACCGATTATTGCTATTGGCGACAACTTTTCTCAGTCCCAGTATTTTCTCGCCGCTCACGCCGATGAAATTATTATGAATCCTCTGGGCCGCGTTATGCTCACAGGCTTCGGCTTTTACAGCAACTACTACAAAGAAGCCCTGGATAAACTCAAAATCAATGTCCACGTCTTCCGTGTCGGTAAATACAAAAGTGCCGTTGAACCCTTTTTGGGCAAAGGCATGTCAGACGAAGCTCGTGCCGATCGACTGTACTTGGTTGACTCCCTATGGCAGTTTTACACTTCCAGAGTAGAGCAACTGCGCGGCCTACCCAACGGTGCGCTGAATGATCTGGCAAATAATATGCACCTCAGGCTGGCCGAAGAGAATGGCGACATTGCCGCACTGGCACTCCAGCAGGGCTTAATTGATCGCATTGCATCACGCAGCGAAACCAAAGCTCACTTGCTTCAGATTCTGCCCCACAGCAATGGCGACTTTGATAGCGTGTCCATGGCCGCCTACCTCAATCATATGAAGCTGGGTTCTCTGAAATCGGTTAACAAAGGCAGACCCGAAATAGCTGTTGTAGTTGCCAGCGGAACGATTCTCGATGGCAATCAACCCGAGGGAACCATAGGTGGTGACACCCTAGCCGAGATGTTCGCGTCAATTGAAGAAGAGGATCAGGTCAAGGCTGTAGTCTTGCGCGTCGATAGTCCTGGCGGCAGCGCCTTTGCCTCAGATGTTATTCGCGACAGCATTGCCTCGCTGCGGAAAAACAATATTCCAGTGGTTATCTCCATGGGCAGTTACGCTGCATCCGGCGGCTATTGGATCGCCACCGAGTCCGACAAAATACTGGCCATGTCTACCACCATCACCGGTTCAATCGGTGTGTTTGGTGTGATCCCAACCTTTGAGGATTCACTCAGTGCAATGGGTATCTATTCAGACGGTGTTGGCACCACCAATATCGCCGGCATGTTACAGCTCGACCGAGCCATGACCTCAGAGGCAAAAATGATTATGCAGTCTGGTGTTGAACATGTTTATTCCCGCTTCTTGACCCTGGTAGCGGATGCTCGTAACACCACACCCAGCGCTATCCATGAAGTCGCTCAGGGACGTATTTGGACTGGTAAGAAAGCCTTAGAGTTGGGCCTAGTAGATGAGCTCGGCGACTTAAATGACGCCATCGCCAGCGCCGCGACACTGGCCGGTGTCAGCGACTATAAAATTGACTATCGCCGCAAACCACTGAGCTTTATGGAGCAGGTGATGATGGAAATTAGCGGCAATGTGAATGCCGCGGTGAGTGCTATGGGCTTACAGAGTTGGTTGCCTATGAGTCTGCAGCGCCAGCTGGCATCGGCGCTCAAGCCACTGCAGTTTATCGACACTCTGAGCGACCCAAATCATGTCTATCTGTACTGTGAGAGCTGTCCGTTATAAATCAGAGCTGGCAATAGAAAGCACGTAGTACAGAGCTCGGAGTTACAGAGCGCTAGATATCCAGAACAGCCTTCACAAAGGGTAGCGTCAATCGGCGCTGCTCGCGCAGCGACACTCCATCTAACTTTTCCAGCGCTTCCATCAATACATGGCTGTTGCGCGGTAATCTGTGCAACAAAAAGCGCGCCACTTCATCAGACAGATAAAGCCCCAGGCCGCTGGCCCGATGCTGTAACAGTCGACGCAGATCTGCGTCTTTGTAATCAATGAGCTGCAGTGAAATACCGGATTTTAAGCGCGACAACAGATCGTCTAACAGCACTTCTAAATAGTCAGGCAATGTGTGCGCGGTAATCAGCAGCCGGGTACCCGACTCACTGCAGCGATTGAAAAAGTTAAACAGTGGCGCCTGCCAATCCTCGCGGCCAGCCACCTGATCGAGATCGTCTAAACAAACGAGATCAGAAGACTCCAGCCCCTCGAGAACCTGATCTGCAGGATAGTCACAGAGCTCTTTTAAAGGTAGGTAGACCGCCGCACCATTACTCAGACGAGTGCTGTGTTGCTGGCAAACCGCCTGCATCAAATGCGACAGACCTGTGCCGGATGAACCGCAGACATAGGCATACTGTTTGCCTTCATCCTGCAGTAACATCTTCGCCAGATGTTGAGGGGTGCCGGTAGGCGCATAAAAATTATCGAAGGTCGCTCGGTTATCTAATTTAATAGCCAAACTCAACTGCTGAAAATCGTTCACTCAACCATCCAATCAAATTCTAAATTACCACTGAAACGCGCCATCTCGGAAGTTTGGTTAACCAAACTACCGCTGCGCTCCAGTGCTGAAATCAGCAGGTCAACACCGCCGTCTATATCCACAGTCACAAACAGCCGATCACCTTCAACCGCCGAGACATTGCTCGACCGCACCAACTTGAGCCCCTGCAGCTGTGCCAACACTGCCTGATAGTCGGCGAAGGAATCCACCTGATTAATCTGTACCACTAACTTGCTGGTGTCGGCTTGGGGTACGTAGGTCAACTGTGAGGAGATACTGTCCACCAGCTCATTGACCGCCAACCCCACAAACACCTCAGCATTCTCGCCACGCACATCATCAAAGCCTCGCTGGTCACCCAACTTATAGGTCCAACTGCCACGTACCTGGCCAGATGTAGTGGTGAAAAATCGTAGTAGCACCCAACCGTCGACTCCATAGCGTTGCGAGGCCACTTCTATAGTCTGCTCGCGCAGAGTCCAGGCTTCATTGACCGACAGCGAGAGTTGATCTTCGAGATCCAGCGCCGGCAACTTATAAGGCATGGCGCGATCTTGCATGATTTGCTGAAAACTCTGGGTAAAATCCGGAAACGCCTGCTCAGTGACAAACTGGCGACCGGTCTCGGCGTCATCGCGGACGATCCAGAACACCAACTTTGGTCGTCCCGCGGGCAATATGGGCAACTGCGCCCAGCGAATCAATTGATCTATGGCCTGAGCGGAGAAACTCACCTGCAATGAAAAACCGGGCTGATCACTAAGTTCATCAGGCGAACGTGCCGGTAATTTTGTGTAACCGACACTGGCGATAAAGTTATTGGTATTGCTAACGGCTTTTTGAATGCCGGGAAGCTGCATAATTTTACTGTTACCGGTCAGCTTAATCAGTACCTGTTCGAGTGCCTGATCGACACCTTTTGATCTCGATTGCGCAGTTTGATCGGCAACCAAAACTCGTCCGTTATAGAGTCCGGAAACCGGTTCTGCCAATAATGTGGTGCAAAACAGGGTGAAAAACAAAATTAATGTCCGTTTCAACGGTTTTTCTCCAGATATTTTGCAACATTATATCAGTGCTTGATGAAAAGTAGGCCCACTGCATCTAAAATAGCGGGCTAACAAAAGAAGGCTTGTGCCATGACCGAAAACAGCAAATCACTCAGCTATAAAGATGCAGGCGTCGACATCGATGCGGGCAATGCACTGATCGAAAAAATTAAAGGCGCAGCCAAGCGCACAAGACGACCAGAAGTTTTGGCCGGCCTCGGCGGATTTGGCGCACTGTTTGAATTACCCACTGGCTACAAACAGCCAGTATTGGTTTCCGGCACCGATGGCGTTGGTACCAAACTGCGTTTGGCACTGGATCACGGCAAGCATGACACCGTCGGCATCGATCTAGTCGCTATGTGCGTCAATGATCTGATTGTCTGTGGTGCTGAGCCGCTGTTCTTCCTCGACTACTATGCCACCGGCAAACTCGAGATCGACACCGCCGCTGCCGTGGTCAACGGTATTGCCGATGGCTGTGCTATCTCAGGCTGCTCACTGATCGGCGGTGAAACCGCTGAGATGCCAGGTATGTATGAAGGCGAAGACTACGATCTGGCCGGTTTCTGTGTCGGCATAGTCGAGAAAGCCGATCTTATCGATGGCACCAAAGTAAGCATCGGTGACACTTTAATTGGTTTAGCCTCAAGTGGCCCCCATTCGAACGGCTACTCGCTGATTCGCAAAGTACTGGAAGTCACTAATACAGATCCCGCCACTGCTCAGCTGGATGGCAAGCCACTGATCGACCTGCTTATGGAACCCACGCGCATCTACGTGAAGCCACTGCTGAAGTTGATCGCTGAGTCTCAGGTCAACGCCCTGGCCCATATTACTGGCGGCGGACTGTTAGAAAATATTCCACGAGTTCTTCCCGATAACACCAAAGCCGTTATCGACACTCAGGCCTGGACTCGCCCAACAGTCTTCGACTGGATTCAAAAAGGCGGTAATATCGACGAGCACGAAATGCACCGCACGCTAAACTGCGGCGTCGGCATGGTGATCTGTGTTCCCGCTGACCGCGCCCAAGAAGCTTTGGACATGTTGGCCGCCAGTGGCGAAACTGCTTTCGAACTGGGTAGTATCTCGGCTCAAGAAGCCGGCGAAGAACAGGTTCAACTACTCGGACTATCTTGATGACTGACCTCTCCAAGGGCAAGCGACGCATAGTTGTCCTAATTTCCGGCGGTGGCTCAAACCTGCAATCCTTTATTGATGGTTGCGCGGATGGGTCACTGAACGGCGATGTAGTAGCAGTCATTAGCAATAAAGCTGGGGTCAAAGGTCTTGAGCGCGCTGCAGTTGCAGCCATTCCCAACATCACCTTGGACCACAAGGGCTTCGCCTCCCGAGCCGAGTTTGATGTGGCCCTGGCCGATGTCATCGACAGCTTCTCTCCAGACCTGATTGTGCTGGCTGGCTTTATGCGCATACTCACACCACAGTTTGTAAATCGCTTTCTTGGCCGACTGATTAATATTCACCCATCGCTGCTGCCCAAATACCCTGGCCTGCACACTCACCAGCGCGCTATAGATGCAGGTGACAGCGAAGCCGGTGCCACAGTGCACTTCGTCACCGCGGAATTGGATGGCGGCCCGGGCATAGTTCAGGCTCAAGTGGAGCTGTTGGAAAACGACACTGCTGAAGACCTGGCCTCAAGAGTGCTGGTCTTTGAACATCAGATCTATCCATTAGCGGCACAGTGGTTCTGCGAGGGACGTCTGGAATTGCGCGAAGGTCATGTGATTCTGGATAACGAGTTACTGCCCGAGGGCGGCGTCTGTGTAGAAATAGAAGAGCGCAACCAACGCTAGGGATATACAGACTCTATAATAAAAAGCTTGTTTTGCGGCAACGGCGAACTAACTGAATATTTGCTACTCTAACAGTAGCTGTGTAATTCATCATCGAGGCGAAACCATTGTCAATATTCACAAAGACCCAATCAGCAGTCCTCTGCATCCGCTCGATGACGTTTTTGCCGTTAGTACTTTTACTCTCTACAAATGCAACCACTGCCTTGAGCGGTGGTTCAGCGATCCCTCCACAAGACACATCTCAGCCACCGGTCAGCCTCTATAGCGCCAATTACTCAGCCAAATTTAGCGGCCTGGAAATTGAAGCCGTACAGCGCCTAGAAGAGATTGAACCCGGCATCTATCGTGAAAGCCTGGCAGCGAAAAACTTCCTCGGGAAGATCGATGAGCAGAGCACCTTTAGCCTCACCGACGAGCAACTCTTGCGCCCAAAAGAATACAGCTATGTTCGTTCAGTGTTTGGCCGCACCAAAACAGAAGTGCAGCGCTTTGATTGGCAGAACAGTATCCTGCACTATCAAAAAAATGACAGCCACAAAGAAACAACACTGGAAGCCGGGCAGCTGGATATGATCACCCACCGCCTGCAGTTGCGTCGCGATTTAAGCGCTGGCCAGACAGCGTTTTCTTATCCTGTCATTTCCAGAGGAAAGCTGAAACAATATGCCTATCGCGTGGTTGCCAATGAAGTACTGGAAACAGCCATAGGCCCGCTAGCAACAGTCAAAGTCGAAAGAATTTTCGAGTCGGACAGCAGCGGGCAATTTACCGCCTGGCTGGCCAGGGACTGGGACTATCTAATCGTAAGACTCGAACAGAAAAAGAACGGCGATAGTCATCAACTTAAACTGCGCAGTGCAGTGGTTAATAACCAGACCGTACTACCACTCAAAAATGATCGCACAAAAACGGATGGCAGCACAGAATGAATTCTGAACCTAAAAAAACTGGCTCAAACAATCTAGTCTTTATTGCTGGAACACTGATCTCCGCGGTTATTATTGTCGCTGTTCTATTTAAAGCACAGAGCAAACCAGAATATGATCCAGAGCTAATCGCCATACCAGAGCCAGTAGCTGAAGTTGTTATCCAGGCGCCAGTGATACCCGAAGCAGTCATTCCTGAAGTGGTCGAACCCGAGCCACAACCAGAGCCCGAGACCAGCTCAGTCACCACACTGCCTCCTCTGCCCAAACTCGACAACAGCGACGACTTTATCCGCGAGCGCCTACTACTGATCAGCAACAAAGCAGAATTCGCAAAGTGGGTGAAAACCGATGACCTACTGCGCCGCACCGCCAGCTATGCCGACGGCCTCTCCAACGGCGTGTTGCTATCAAAGATATTTCCGCTAACCGCCCCTGAAGGTAAATTTGCCACACACAGCAGCGATGGCACCATCTGGTTAAATGCCGGTAACTACGAACGCTATGACCGCACCATCAACACCTTAATCAGCCTGCCCATGGACTCCATAGCGACAATGTTCCACTTCGCCCGACCGCTACTGGAAAATGCCTTTTCAGAAATGGGTTATAACCCGAGACAGATGGACGGCATTATCTTGCAAGCCATAGACGTGATATTGGCCACCCCTATAGTCGCCGAACCGATCAGATTGAGCCGTGATTCCGTGGTGTATAAGTTTGCTGATTCAGAACTTGAGTCATTGCTGCCATTGCAGAAGCAATTGCTGCGTACTGGGCCGGAGAATACTAAACGGATTCAGCAGCAGGCTGAGGCTTTGCGGGAAGCGTTGTTGAATCCCTAGTCGAACCATTCACCATAACTAGTTCAACATCAGGCAAGTTATCGGCAACCTCTTGATAGCTTTGACTCCGGGTAAGTACCTTAACAACATCAGGGAGTGGCTCCGCCCAAATTTCGGGCAAATCAGCCTCGCCCTCTAGTGCAGCAGCGAAAGGTAGCTTCTCGATTGGCGGACGAAACTCAGCTGTCACACCCTCTTTATTACCTCTCGCATCAATTCGAAACCAGCCCAGCTCATCAATGTATACAGCGTTCAAACCATGGAGGCAAAATGGTGGCGCATCGGTAATCGTCAGGCGCTGATAACAGAGGCCCGCAGGAATTTTATTTGCCCGCAGTAGTGCCGCCAACAGATGGCTTTTGGCATAACAATAGCCAGTATGATGCTGAAGTACATCAGATGCTTTGCAGGTCACAGGATTGAGCTTGTAATCCCAACTATGTTTTATTTCGTCACGGACAAATTCAAAAGTTCTACGAATGATTTTCTCAGAATCAGCGGCACCGCCGGCAAGACGTTTTGCTTGAGCCAGTATCTCCGAATTTTTCCAATTTATATATTTTGTAGATTCTAGATATTTTTTCATCTGCCCTTACTCACCAAAACTTTAGCCGCTTAATGATTTAGTTAATCGTAGACCACACTAAGAATTCATCCAGCTCAAAGAGTGGATTCCACGGAGTAATATTGAGGGTAACCAGATATACAGAGAAGTTGAGCATGTTAAAAAATTGAATTTCGTTTACGTAGTAAAAGCCCATTTAACCCAAGGAAAGTAGTGTATTTCGGGGAAAACCTGAATTAAAAACGAGGATTTTTTCGCGAGTGCAAGGCAGCACCGCACGGAGCGACTGAGTGTATGATAAATACATGAAGTTGCGAGTACGGCGCTAACGCCGCAATCGCGGAAAAAGACCGTTTTGAATCAGGTTTTGGGGAGTGTGACGCCGGTTTGGCCTTGATACTTGCCACCGCGATCAGCGTAAGAAGTTTCACAAACCTCATCGGACTCAAAGAACAACATCTGCGCCACGCCCTCATTGGCATAAATCTTCGCCGGCAGATTAGTGGTATTTGAAAATTCCAAAGTCACATGCCCTTCCCACTCCGGCTCAAGTGGCGTGACATTCACAATAATCCCGCAGCGAGCATAGGTCGACTTACCCAGACAGATAGTCAATACCGAGCGTGGAATCTTGAAGTACTCAACCGTTCTGGCCAGAGCAAAAGAGTTCGGCGGGATAATGCAGTAATCGCCGTCCATATCCACAAAAGAGTCGCTGTCGAAATTCTTTGGATCTACCGTCTTCGAATGAACGTTGGTAAATACTTTGAACTCGTTAGAGCAGCGCACATCGTAGCCGTAGCTAGAAGTACCGTAAGAGATAACGCGATCATCACCCGAGTAACGCACCTGACCAGCCTCAAAGGGCCAGATCATTTCATGTTGCTGGGCCATACGGCGAATCCAGTTATCTGACTTAATGCTCATCTGCGGTGACTCCGGTCTTGTTGATATGAGAGTTGCTTTTTATAAGGCCGGTATCATACCGTTTTACACAGGCTGGGCAAGTAGAAGACTACTGTGCTGCTGTGGGAGCATAGGATCGAAGGGTGAACAGCCGGTTGGCGTATGCGATCAACCACCCAGCTGTCACTTAAAGGCTCAAAACTGTCATTTCGACCATAGGGGAAATCTCCAAAAGATCCCTGGCCACCCTGCTGTTATTGCCGAGTAAACTCAATCGTCTCATCTATAAGACTATCGCCATCATTGTCCATAGTTAGGGTTAAGGTGTCCCCTGACACTTGGACAAACAGATCCGGTGCACCCATGCCCACAAAGTTGGTAAAGCCAGCATTGCCATTGTTATCAAAGGATTGCGTGACTGTCAGTAGACCTGTGCTGTCGTCCCTACTATAGGTACCCAGTTCCATGCCCGACATTAGTGCAGGATTATTACCATCAATAATGGCCTGAAAATAACTGTTATCTTCGAAGAAGCTTAGGCTGAGTAATTCAGCATTGGTTGTGGTGCTAACCCAGGTTCCTAGCAGACCCTCAGATACAATTTTAACCAAAACTACTCGACCTTCAGCAAATGTGCCGGACGGAAAAATTACCTGCCCCGGCGAGGTCTGAAAAACCCATGACGGCGAATCAGTACTATGTGGACCGCTGAGGCCGGCAGAGCCATTAGTATCAAAGTTTTGCGTGGTCGTGCCAAAGCCCTGGCTGTCTAGACTAACGGTGCCCCACTCCATGCCAGGCACTTCGTTAAGGCCAAGATCTCCAGTTACCGCATGAATATAATGGCCATCTTCAAAAACACTGAGCAACACAAAACTTCGATCATCACTGGAACCGCGCCAAGTACCTATAACAAATTCGTCAAAACTGGGGGCTGATTCTAGTAGCGCCGATAAGAGAACCTGACGAAGAAGATGCAACGCGGCTTCAGCGACACTGATCAGTTCGGATACACCACTATCCTGCCCTCCATTAGTTATAAGCTCACGGGCATATATCTCGAAGGTCCGAATAGGTAAATCAAAGTCTAGCTGGGTAGCGTGGTTCCTAGCATCGTCCGATATGGTAATACCATTGCTTGTATCGCCATCTTTATCCAGCGTCTGTAGCAAACGAGAGATATTGACCACCATGGGATGAAAAACATCATCGGTTTCAGCCATATCAAGCGGCGTGACCTTTGCTCCGGCGAGCACCGAAGGAAATTCTAATGGACCGATAAAAAACGTCACCGTCTCACCCGGGTGATACTTAAATTCACCTCGGGAATTGGTGACACCGTTTTGCGTCTCAGTTCTATAGCTAATATTGATAACCGGGCTATCGATAAAGACGCCTGTTGAGGCCGGGTTTGAGCTGCCTCCACCGCCACCGCAGCTGACTAAAATTGGCAAAATAAAACAAAAAAGAAGAATCATTTTCATATTAGTACTTCCTGTAATAAATCAAAACATCATCCTGATGCTTTCAGATTAATCCACTCCTCTCAGCCTAGGTAAAAAACCTAAGGATTGCAAAATACGGCTCCCTGCAATCCACACCTTAATTATTTGTTCAACGAACCCCTAGTCAAACACAATCTCTGGCCCGCTATTATTGTCCAACGCCGCCAGCTGCTCAATCACCTGCCGGGCCACACTGCCATAACGCTGGGCAATATCACTATCCGGTTCAGCCGCCACTGAAGGTAAACCCGAATCACCACGCTCACGAATGCTTCTATCCAAAGGCATACTGCCAAGCAGTTGGGTGTTGTAATCTGCCGCGACTTTTTCGCCGCCACCGCTGCCGAAGATATGATCTTCATGGCCGCAGTTGCTACATAGGTGCACCGCCATATTTTCAACAATACCCAGCACTGGGATTTTCACTTTGGTAAACATCTCAATACCTTTTTGGGCATCGAGCAAGGCTATATCTTGAGGGGTGGTAACAATCACTGCGCCTGCGACTGCGGCTTTTTGTGAAAGGGTAAGCTGGATGTCGCCGGTACCAGGGGGCATATCCACTACCAACACATCGAGCTCAGACCAGTGGGTCTGCTCTAACAATTGCTGCAGTGCGCCGCTGGCCATGGGGCCACGCCAAGCCATGGGAGTTTTGTCGCTGACCAGGTAGGCCATGGACATGGTTTCGAGGCCGTGGGCCATCACTGGGGTAAAGGATTTTCCGTCCGCTGTGGCGGGGCGTGTTCCTTCAGCCACTCCCATCATCATGGCGATGCTTGGGCCGTAGATGTCGGCGTCGAGCAGGCCGACTTTTTTACCCTCGGCCTGAAGGGCCAGAGCTAGGTTGACTGCGGTGGTGGATTTACCCACTCCGCCTTTGCCTGATGCCACTGCGATGATCTGTTTTACTTGAGCTAACACTGATTTACTCCGTTATTGCCGGTTTTTAACTGGATTGGGTTGTCTGGGGCGATTTCACAGGCGATAGCACATGAAAAGTTGGCGCAAAATCGCTATAGTTACGCGCTAAACTACAGGCTCTAAAGTGCGTACTAACTAGCGCCTTGAATAGCGTCTTAAATACCCCCAAAACAAGAAATTTTGCCATGTCATCAAAACGTCAGATTCTGGTCACTAACGCTCTTCCTTATGCCAATGCTGCATTGCATCTTGGGCATGTTTTGGAATATACCCAAACCGATGTTTGGGTGCGATTTCAAAGAATGCGCGGGCATGAATGTTACTACCTTTCTGCCGACGATGCTCATGGAACTGCGATTATGCTCAAGGCAGATGAGAAGGGTATCAGCGCTGAGCAGCATATTGCGGATATGCGGGCGATTCATGAGGCGGACTTTAAAGACTTCCTGATCAGTGTGGATAACTATCACACCACTCACTCGGAAGAGAACCGAGAGTTTTCTGAGCTTATATACAACCGTCTAAACGCCAATGGCCATATTGCCAAGCGCGAGATTACTCAGGCCTTTGATCCTGAGAAAAATCTGTTTTTGGCGGATCGCTATATCAAGGGTACCTGCCCTAAGTGTAAAACCGAAGATCAGTATGGCGATAACTGCGAAGCTTGCGGTGCAACCTATTCGCCCACTGACCTGATTAATCCGGTGTCTGCTATCTCTGGTGCCACCCCCATTGAAAAAGCCTCGACTCACTATTTCTTTAAGCTGCCTGAGTTTACTCAGTTCCTGCAAGAGTGGACGCGCAGTGGCGCAGTGCAGGAAGAAGTGGCCAACAAGCTCGGTGAATGGCTGGACAGTGGTCTGCAAGAGTGGGACATCAGTCGCGACGCACCCTACTTTGGTTTTGAGATCCCCGATGCACCGGGCAAGTATTTTTATGTATGGCTGGATGCACCTATTGGCTATATGGCCAGCTTTAAAAATCTCTGTGATCGCGAAGGTATGGATTTCGATCACTACTGGAAGGCTGATAGCACCACCGAGCTATACCACTTTATCGGCAAAGACATAGTCAACTTCCACGCGCTGTTCTGGCCCGCCATGTTGAGCAGTGCCCAGTTCCGCACTCCCACCAAGATATGTGTCCACGGCTTTGTCACGGTGAACGGTAAGAAGATGTCGAAGTCTCGCGGCACCTTTATTAATGCACGCTGCTATCTCGATCATTTGGATCCGGATTACCTGCGTTATTACTACGCTTCGAAACTCTCTGGTTCGGTGGAAGATATAGATCTCAACCTCGAAGACTTCCAGCAGAAGGTCAACAGCGACTTAGTGGGCAAGGTAGTGAACATCGCCAGTCGCTGTGCCAAGTTTATTGCCAACGGTAATGACGGCGTGCTATCGACCAATATAGATAACCCTGAGCTCTGGGCTCAGGTGAGTGGCGCGGCAGAAAGCATTGCCAAGCATTATGAGAACCGCGACTTCAGTAAGGCGATCCGCGAGATTATGGCCCAGGCCGATGCCGCCAATGAATATATTGCCGCCAAAGAGCCGTGGAAACTGAATAAGCAAGAAGGCATGCAACAGCAGGTACAGGATATCTGCTCTCAGGGCATCAATATGTTCCGTGTGCTAATGACCTACCTAAAGCCAGTGGTGCCAGCCATGACTGTTGCCGCTGAAGAATTTCTCAACGATACATTGAGCTGGGAAAGCGCTGCACAGCCGTTGCTCGGCCATCAGTTGAAACCCTTTAAGCCATTGATGATTCGTATTGAAAAAGACAAGGTAGATGCCATGATTGAAGCCAGTAAAGAAGAGACGGCTCTGGCTGTGGCAAAACCCGTTGAAGGCCCACTGGCCGATGACCCCATAGCTGCGGAAATTAACTTTGATGAGTTTGCCAAGGTGGATCTCCGAGTAGCGCGCATTGTTACAGCCTCTCACGTTGAGGGCGCCAACAAATTGCTGCAGCTGATTCTCGATATCGGTGGCGAAACCCGTCAGGTATTCTCTGGCATTAAGTCGTCCTATAACCCTGAAGATCTTGAGGGCCGCCTGACAGTGATGGTTGCTAATCTGGCGCCGCGAAAAATGCGCTTCGGTATGTCCGAGGGCATGGTGCTGGCGGCCGCTGATGATAAAGGAATTTATCTGCTGGAACCGGATAGCGGTGCACAGCCAGGCCAGCGGGTTAGCTGATCAACAAGCCTAATCCCTGCGTATAATTGAGTACGGCTACAAAGTAATTAGCAAGTAACTAGGAAGTAATTAGGAAGTAACCAGAAAGTAGTTGGGAAGTAACCAGAAAGTAGTTGGGAAGTAGCTGATTTTGCAGTTACTACTTATACATAAAAGAACTAACCACCTGCTGCATATTGGTTGAATCAGGCTAGCTGATTCCACGATAATGGCAGCCAACACAAGGTTTGGCGTTTTAGCATGGCAGAATTTGCAGTCATTCTGGTCAGTTCGATACTGATCAACAACTATGTACTGGTACAGTTCCTTGGACTCTGCCCGTTTATGGGTGTCTCCAATAAACTGGAGTCAGCCATCGGCATGGCTGCGGCCACGACCTTTGTTCTTACCCTCACGGCCATGGCTAGCTACATAGTCAACGCCATGGTGCTCGAACCTCTGGGTCTGATCTATCTGCGCACTATTGCCTTTATTCTGGTGATTGCCGCTGTGGTGCAGTTCACCAAAATGTTTATCGAAAAAACCAGCCCGCTGCTATATCGCGTGCTCGGTGTGTTTCTGCCTCTGATCACGACCAACTGTGCGGTACTGGGTGTAGCCTTGCAGAACACCTCCAAAGATCTCAACTTTGTGCAGTCTTCGCTCTATGGTTTTGGCGCCGGTGCTGGTTTTTCACTGGTATTGATTCTGTTCTCCGCCATGCGTGAGCGTCTAGCCGCTGCGGATGTCCCCGAGTCATTTAAAGGGGCTGCCATCGCCATGATTACCGCCGGACTGATGTCACTGGCCTTTATGGGCTTCAGTGGACTCGTTTAAATGATTGAACTTATCGCGCAAAACCCCATTCTTGCAGCACTGGTTGCCCTAGTCGGCCTGTCGATACTATTCGGCGCGCTGCTCGGCTTCGCCGCGGAAAAATTTAAGGTTGTCGGCGATCCCATTGTCGAACAGATCGACGAGCTGTTACCCCAAACCCAATGTGGCCAATGTGGTTTCCCGGGCTGCCGCCCCTACGCAGAATCGATCGCCGCTGGCGATGTGATCAACAAATGTCCTCCCGGCGGCCAGTCGACGATTAATGCCATCGCCAACCTTTTGGATGTGCCTGCACCAGAATTAGATGCGGAACACGGGGTAGAGAGCGAAGTCAAAACCGTCGCCTATATCCGTGAAGATGAATGCATCGGTTGCACCAAGTGTATTCAGGCCTGCCCTGTGGATGCCATTTTGGGCGCAGCGAAATTAATGCACACCGTTATTACCGACGAGTGCACTGGCTGTGACCTCTGTGTTGAGCCCTGCCCAGTAGACTGTATCGATATGCTGCCGGTTGCAGAAACTATTGCCGACTGGAAGTGGTCGATTCCAGCCAAGCCGGGTCAAATGATTGCCTCTGATCGCCGCGGTGAACTTAGCCCTGCGACTCACAACGAGGGTGCAGCATGAGTAGAACCTGGGTAACACCTGGTGGCGTACATCCTCCGGAAAACAAACATCAGTCTGTGACACTGCCGATTGGCCAACTGCCGATCCCTGAAAAGCTGGTTATTCCACTGAGCCAACATATTGGCGCGCCGGCCACTCCCTGTGTGGAGATGGGTCAGCAGGTCCTTAAAGGTCAGGTCATTGCCCAGGCTGTGGGTATGGTCAGTATTCCCATGCATGCGCCTTCCTCTGGCACCATCAGTGCCATAGAGCACCGACCCATTGCCCACGCCTCAGGTATGCTCGCCCCCTGTATCGAAATCACCACCGACGGTGCAGATACTTGGATTGAGCACCAAGGCATTAGCGACTACGAACATATTGCCCCAAGAAAGCTTATTGAGATGGTTGGCAATGCTGGCATCTCTGGCATGGGCGGCGCCGGTTTCCCATCCGCGGTTAAGCTCAATCCAGGACGTCAGCGCCCCATAGACACCCTGATTGTGAATGCCACCGAATGTGAGCCTTATATCACTGCGGATGATTCCGCGATTCGTGAGCGCGCCGGTGAGATCGTCGAGGGGATTAAAATCCTCAGCGCGATTCTCGATCACCCGACCAATATTATGATTGGCATCGAAGACAATAAGCCGGAAGCTATTGCCGCACTCGCCCCCCATGTGGAAGACAGTGGCATTTCAGTGGTGGTGTTCCCGACCAAATATCCCTCCGGTGGCGAGAAGCAGCTGATTTATATTTTGACTGGCAAAGAATTACCCGCCGGTAAATTGCCCGCTGATGAAGGCATGGTCTGTATCAATATTGGCACCACCTTTGCTATCAAGCGCGCCGTAATTGATGGCGAGCCACTGATATCCCGAGTGACTACAGTCACTGGTGATGCGGTAGGCACGCCACGCAACTACGATACATTGATCGGCACTCCCGTGAGGCATCTCCTCGAGCACAATCAATTCGACGAGCAAGCCGGTGGCCGTGTGGTAATGGGTGGACCCATGATGGGCTTCACGTTGCCCTCTGCGGATGTGCCTATTGTCAAAACCACCAACTGCATCCTGGCCCCCAGCTACGCCGAGATTCCCGACGACGACCCAGCCCAGCCCTGCATTCGCTGTGGCATGTGTGCCGAAGCCTGTCCAGTTTCGCTGCTCCCGCAACAGCTGTTTTGGTACGCCCAGGCAGAGGAACATGATCGTCTCGAAGCGCACAATCTGTTTGACTGCATAGAATGTGGCGCCTGCTCCTATGTCTGCCCGAGCAACATTCCACTGGTGCAGTACTATCGCGCCGCCAAAGGCGATATCCGTCAGGCCCGAGAAGAAAAAGTTAAATCCGATCACGCCCGCGATCGCTTTGAATTTCATAAAGAGCGCATAGAACAGGCCGAGCGAGAAAAAGAAGTCAAACGTGCCGCTCGTCGCCAAGCGACTCAGCAAGCTAAGGCCGATCATTTAGCGGCAACAGCCAATGGCAGTGCAGTAACAAGTGCAGCGCCAAGTGCGCCAGTAACTGCCACTCCCGCTGGTGCCGTACCCAGCTCCTCTGCAGCAGATATCATCGCTGCCGCCCAAGCCCGTGCCGCCGCCAAGCAGGCCAATCCTGAAGATCAGCGCGCCAAACTTGAGCGCACCATTGCCAGTGCCGAGCAACGTCTGAAAATGGCTGAAGAAAAACTCGCTGAAGCAGTAAATAGTGATAACGGCAAGCAGGACAAACTCAGTGCCGCAGTGGAAAACACGCGACAAAAACTTGAGCAATCCAAATCCAAGCTCGCGGAGTTGGCAGAATAATGGCATTTAAACAGGTCTCTTCACCCCACGCCCACGCAGCGCAAAACACCTCTCAGGTGATGAAGTTAGTGCTGCTGGCGACTATTCCAGGGCTAGCAGCACTGACCTGGCAGTTTGGCTGGGGCAGCTTTATCAATGTGGTGCTGGCTTCAGTCACCGCAGTTTGCTGTGAAGCGGCGATTGTAAAAATGCGCGGCCGCTCGATTAGTTTTTATCTCAATGATTACAGCGCCGTTGTCACTGCAGTCTTATTGGGCCTCGCCCTACCGCCATTGGCACCCTGGTGGGTGGTAGTAGTGGGTACAGTGTTCTCAATAGTCGTAGCCAAACAACTCTATGGCGGCCTCGGCTACAACCCGTTTAACCCGGCGATGGTGGGCTATGTAGTCCTGCTGATTTCTTTCCCGATTCAGATGACCACCTGGGTGGCACCGCTTGCCCTGCTACCTGCTGGCACAGCGCATCCAGGCTTGATCGAATCCCTGCAAATTGTCTTTGCCGGTTACAGTCCCGCTGACGGTGTCACTGGCGCTACGCCACTGGATGTCTTTAAGCACAGCAGCGGTCTACTAGTGGACCAAGTATATGATCGCGAGCCACTATTTAATCAGGCGATGTTCGCCGGTGCCGGTTGGGAGTGGGTCAATCTCGGCTTCCTGCTCGGCGGTATTATTCTGATATCCCAGCGTATTTTTACCTGGCACGGTCCTGTGGGCATGCTCGGCGCTCTGGCGTTGATGTCGATTATTTTTTGGGATTCCGGCAGCTCTTCAAGCCCAGGTTCGCCGCTGATGCACCTATTTAGTGGTGCCTCCATGATGGGCGCATTCTTTATTCTCACCGACCCAGTGTCATCGGCAGTCAGTAACCGCGGTCGCCTGATATTCGGCGCCCTGATCGGCGTGTTGGTCTATGTGATTCGCGCCTGGGGCAACTACCCAGATGCCGTAGCCTTTGCCGTGTTGCTGGCGAATTTTGCCGCACCCTTTATCGACAACTACACATTGCCGCGCACCTACGGTCATACTGATAGGCGCAGAGCCACTGAGAAGGAGGAAGACTGATGATTATCAAATCAATGGGTTTTAACAGCATAGTTCTCGCCCTCTTTGCACTGGTCACCTCGCTGATTTTGGCCACCACCAATGAGCTGACCTACGAACGTATCGAACAGTCAGAGCGTGAAGCAGCTCAGCGTGCCCTATTGGAAATAATTCCTCTAGAGCGTCATGACAACGACATGTTGATGGATGTGCAGCCGGTACCAGAACAGTACTGGGCGACATTGGGTCTGAAAAAAGGCGGTAATATTCATATTGCTCGGGATCAGGGCCAGCCAGTCGCGGCAATTATTCCCGCGGTAACACCAGATGGTTACAGCGGCGCTATTTCGATGATTATCGGGATTAACTTTAATGGCTCTATTGCCGGCGTGCGCGTAGTAGAACACCGCGAAACTCCAGGCTTGGGCGACAAGGTGGATCTGAAAAAGAGCGACTGGATTCTGAGCTTTAACGGCAAGTCCTTGGTCAACCCCCAAGCCAGTGGTTGGAAGGTCAAAAAGGAAGGCGGCGACTACGACCAGTTTACCGGCGCCACCATTACCCCTAGGGCAGTGGTCAACCAAGTTCTGAAAACTCTGCAATACTTTGAGGATGATCGCGAGCGTCTATTACAGATCGCCGCCGCGAACGCCGCACGTGAAAACGAACAGGCAGCACTATGAGCAGCGAAGTTACTACTGAGGTCACTACCGAAGGCCCTAGCATTGGCGAAGTCACCAAAAATGGCCTCTGGACGAATAATCCGGCGCTGGTGCAGCTGCTCGGGCTCTGCCCGCTGCTGGCGGTCACCGGCAGTGTAGTCAATGCATTGGGTTTGGGTCTTGCGACCATGGCGGTACTAATCGGCTCTAACACCATAGTCTCACTGATTCGCAATCATGTTAGCGATGCAGTCCGACTCCCTGCCTTTGTGATCATTATCGCCGCCTTCGTCACCTGCGCCGAGCTGTTAATGAAAGCCTACACGTATGACCTGTATCAGATTCTGGGTATTTTTATCCCGCTGATCGTTACCAACTGCGCCATTCTTGGCCGCGCTGAAGCCTTTGCCAGCAAGCACCATGTAGGCTTAGCGGCACTTGACGGCCTGATGATGGGACTGGGCTTTTTACTGGTCTTGGTCGCACTCGGCGCGATTCGCGAACTGTTTGGCCAGGGCACCCTGTTTGCTAGTATGCACCTGCTGTTTGGCCCGATGGCCAACGGTTGGATGTTGCAGCCCTTCGGTGAGAACTACAGCTTCTTGATCGCAGTGTTACCCCCAGGTGCATTCTTGGTAACCGGTCTACTGATTGCGGGTAAAAATTATATCGATGCTGCTATTAAACGCCGCGCTGATGCCCAGAGAGATCGTCCGGTTATAGGTGCCAAGCGCATCAGAACCACAGGTCATATCAGCTGATAAAAAGCTCACACAGGGACGGTAGCCTTTGATGAATAAAAGCGGCGCATGGTTAATCCAGTACGCACTGGAACAGCTGGGAATAACCCATACTTTTGGAATACCCGGTGTACAAAACGCCGAGATCTACCATCAGCTCAATCAGTCAGAACAGATCACCCCACTTCTGGTTAATCACGAAATGAACGCCGCCTTTATGGCCGACGCCGTCAGCCGCTCTAAGGCAGGCAGTGTTGGCACCATGTTGATCGTGTCGGGTTCCGGAGTGACTCATGCATGCAGTGGCATAGCCGAAGCCTATTTGGCTGGGATTCCGTTGTTGGTGATTGCAGGCGCCAGCAGCCAGTTAAGTGCCGATAGCTCGGCAGGCTCCCCAGGTAATGAGCAAAACGCTTATCCGTCCATCGACGCCAAAGAAATCCTCAAGCCCCTGATCAAAGCAATCTACAGCATCAGCGACCAACAGCAGATCATCGACACATTATTTACCGCCTACAGAGTCGCCACAAGCGGTCGACCAGGCCCGGTGTTTGTGGAAATCCCTCTCGATGTCCAAATGCTTTCCGCCGATATAGACGAGCCTCTGCCACTCTATGGTCAGAAGAGCCAAAGTCGCAATGAAGAAATCGACGCCATCAGCGATGTGGTTCTAAACGCCGCCGCGGCACAACTTTTACAGGCCCAGTCACCAGGCATTATCGTCGGCTGGGGAGCAGTAGATGCCCACAGCCAAGTGATCGCCCTAGCCCAGCAGATCGGCGCACCCGTGTGCACAACCCTCTCTGGGGTCAGTAGCTTTCCCGCCCAGCATCCATTGCACGCGGGCATGATCTTTGGCCCGGCAGCGGTGCCCAGTGCGGAGAATGCCTTTAAAGATTGTGACTGCCTGCTCGCCATAGGCACCAACTTGAACGAAGCCGATACTGCTAGTGGCCGTGCCGAACTTCCGCAGAATATCATTTTTATTACCAGCGACACCAGTGAAAAAAGCAGCGGCGGCGACCAACAAGAGAGCGCGACCGCACTGCAGGGTAATATTCAACAGATCACCACCGACCTGCTCTACAAAATCCAAGAACAGCAGCCTTCGGCAGTAAGCAGAAAAGTCCTAGTCGACGATATCGCAACCCAAAAAGCCTTGTTTAAAAAAGAGTGGCTGGGCCATAACAGTAGAGGCCTAGTTAACCCCGCAGTATTTTTTGACAAGCTTCGTGCCGCAGTCAGCGACGACGCTATTATTATTACCGACGACGGCCTGCACACTTATCTCGCCGCCGAGTTAATGCCCATTAATAGCCCGCGCAGTTTTATCTCACCCTCAAGTTCCAATGCCATGGGTTACTGCATGCCCGCGGTCAACGCAGCAAAGTTGGTCAACCCCGACAAGCAGGTAATAGGTATAGTCGGCGACGGCGCCATGTTGATGAGCGGCATGGAAGCACTCACCGCCGTACGTGAAAACCTCGGCACGATTTACTGTATTTTCAATGACGGCAAACTCTCGCGGATCAATCACAGCCAGCGGGTCAGTGACAGCCAAACTACCTGCACTCAAATGGGCAATATCAACTGGGGCGCCTTCGCCGACTCCATCGAGTGCGGCTATATTCCAGTCAAACACAACAACGATATAGAAGTTGCCCTGCGCCATGCCCTAGAAACCGCGGCCCACAACCAACCGGTGATTCTCGACATCACCATCGACTATTCTCGCCGCAGTAACTATGCACAGGGCGTCGAGAAAACTCAGGCAGCGAGATTTTCGAGTGGTAATAAGTTGGGAATGTTGGGACGGGCGATTGTGCGCAAGCTTACGGGCTAGGGTATTTAGTAGCTTTCTAGGTCTTTGTCGAACAACATTCCTATATCGCGAAAAGCCTTAAACTCTAAATAGTTATTACTCGGATCGCGGATAAATAGCGTTGCCTGTTCACCTTGGCGACCTTCAAAACGCACATAGGGTTCGATCACAAACTCAACCCCCTGCTGTTCTAGCTTGACGACAAATTGCTGGTACTGATCCCAGTCGAGAATCACACCAAAATGGGAGGCTGGTACCGCATGGCCATCCACTGCATTAGTGGCGACCGAAGGATGATCTTGGGGCTCAACTAAATGGGCCACTAGCTGATGGCCAAAGAAATCAAAATCAATCCAGCGATCGGATTCACGGCCGGTTTTACAGCCTAAAACACCCGCGTAAAAATTTCGTGCCGCCTCTAAATCGGTGACTGGAAATGCGAGGTGAAAGCGTGGATAAGTTTGGCTTTGCATAGTATGGGTTACTGACTGAATTAATAGGAGTTATAGTAACACTGTCTATTCTGAACGGGAGAATTGCCTAAATGGGGACAACATCCTTAAATGGCCGATATTTACTATGACATCCAATCTCTACAATTCACTTCCGGCTCCTCACTTTTATCCCAACCCATCAACAAGCGGCATGCGCTTATTAGGCGTCCTTCTTAGTTAATTTATTACCTATTTTATTACACGGAAATAATTGATTAACAAAATCTGGACATAACGTTATTTGCAGCAAACAATCACCTACAAGCATGGTTGAGCCATGCGCTTTAGAGTTCCTGAGGTAAGGGATGGCATCGATCATTGATTTGCACCACTCGTTTTCGAGGCCTGGGTAAGCTATGTGGCGAAAGCCCGCATCCGAGACCCAGCGCTGAGATACTGCGTGCTTTATAAGTGCTTTTAGCATCATAGCTTTTTTAGGATTAACACGAATTCTGAGTGCATACTCAATAATGGTATAGGTCTTGAGGTTTATCTCCGGCGCAAGTGCATAAAAAAAGTAAGAATAGAGTGCCATATTTTTAGCCACATTAAACTGCCCCTGTATTTCATGGGGAACCTCTTCGTTAAGGACTTCGCTCGCGAGACGTTTGTGCATCCCCTCTAAATTTGGAACTGAACCACAGATAGCAACTAGTAGTCTGTGTTTTTCGTCCATTTCAGTTAGCTCATCTAAACTCTTAAATTTTTCCATTCTCATCTCAATCGCTACACTTAATACTTACTGAAGAGGCCTAAAACGCGAAGCGACATTTTTAAAAAATTTTAGGATCAGACTCGACTCCGCCAAGCCCAACCCCTAAAACCCACATCACGTCCTAATTATTCTCATCGGCTTCAAACCATCGATAAACAACCCCCGCCAAAATAGCCCCTACTATAGGCGCAAGCCAAAACAGCCAAAGTTGGTCAACAGCCCATCCGCCTTGGAAAAGGGCAACACCCGTGCTTCTCGCTGGGTTAACTGAGGTGTTAGTTACGGGAATGCTGATAAGGTGAATAAGTGTGAGCGCCAAACCGATGGCGATTGGGGCAAAACCTTGGGGTGCACGCTTATCTGTTGCACCCAAAATAATGATTAGAAACATAAAGGTCATGACTATCTCAGTGACCAGAGCTGCAACCAAACTATAACCTCCGGGTGAATGTTCAGCATAACCATTGGATGCGAACCCAGCCGTAACATCAAAGCCGGCCTGCCCTGTTGCGATGATATATAACACCGCTGCCCCAGCTATACCGCCTGCAATCTGTGCCCCTATATAGGGGCCGACTTCAGATAGTGAAAATCGACCACCGGACCAAAGACCGATTGAAACTGCGGGGTTGAGATGACAGCCAGAGATATGTCCAATCGCGAAGGCCATGGTTAATACTGTAAGTCCAAAGGCCAGAGAAACCCCTAGCAAACCAATGCCTACATCAGGAAAAGCCGCAGCCAGAACCGCGCTGCCGCAGCCACCTAGTACTAGCCAAAAAATGTGCCAATAAACTCAGCGCCTAGTTTTTTTGATAATGTCATTATTGTCTCCTAGTAAAAGTAGTCATTTCTATTTTATTTAAGATCCTGGCGGCCCGTTAAAGCGGCCTTTGCCCTTATGGTGATCAGTCCGATAATCTACTGTTATCCATAAACATAGTCTTAATAGAATGCTGACGAGGATTATTTTTAGAGTGGAAAAGCATAGGTACTATTAGCCCTAGATAGCCCTAGATAGCCCTAGATAGCCCCAGCCTCGGATAGTCCCAGACTCGGATTTCGTTTTAAGAACCAGACCAACTGAAAAGTAAGAAGGGCTGCACAGGGCGCTGTCTTTGAAGAGCTCTGGTATTACGCCTTAGGATTTAGATTTATCCCCTCCACTCCATTCGTGAACCAGAGGCGATTGACCCGCCCTGTTGTTGCCAGTACTGCTTGATCTCTTCTGAACCTGAGTCGGGTAGAACCACTTTGAGTACCGCATAGAGATCACCCTGACCGTCTTTGTTTACCAGCCCATGGCCTTTGATCCGTAGGCGCTGGCCAGTTTGGCTGTTGCTGGGAATCCTGATTTTTACTTTCCCGGAAAGGGTTGGTAGCTCAAGACTGGTCCCCAGAGCGGCTTCCCAGGGTGCTAGGGGAACGATGATAATCAGGTCCTGGGATTCGATCTCGAACAGCGAGTGTGGCACCAGATGAATGCGCAGGTAGAGATCCCCCGGGGGGCATCACCAAGGCCTTGGGCGCCCTGCCCTTTGAGGCGAATGCGCTCGCCATCGACTACTCCTGGGGGAATTTTTACATTGAGGATTTTGTTCACCTGGCTAGCCCGCCCGGAATCATCCCGGTGAGGAAAACTATAGGAGATCTGTTTCGTAGTGGTGGTCAATCTGTCTTCAAGAAAGATCTGCAGATCGGTTTCAATGTCTTGGCCTTTTCTCGCAGTATTTTGATTCGAAGAATCCTGCTGCGAAGAACCATGAGCGCCAACCCCCTTTACTAACTGACGGGCTCCACCAAAAATTGACCAAAAAAAAGCGGAGAAGCGGCCCTGACTAAAGGATGATTGGGCATGCTGGTCTGCTGTTCCGCCCTGCGGCTGTCCGTATCCCTGCGTAGCAGAATTCCGTAAATGGTCGTATTGAGCACGCTTGTCTGGATCTTTTAGAACCTCATAGGCTTCGGCGATCTGTTTGAATTTTTCTTCGGACTCAAGATGCCTACTGACATCCGGATGGTATTGTCTGGCCAGCTTGCGGTAGGCAATCTTGATGGCTTCACTGTCGGCGTTAGCCGCAATCGAGAGTATTTTATAGTAGTCCTGAAAATCCATATTCCGTCCTTCATCCTTGAAGCCGATACTGTCGATGCAAATCTATGCGGGCTTATTACTATTAGCTTAGTCCAAGATCCGAATGAGCGGTGACGGAAATGAGGAGGCTATCAAGGACGTCGGCCGCAGCCGCTAAACTCAGCGGTGCTGAAGACCAGGTTATTGGGTCAGACTCTAATTACGCTTATATAAGTAGGTAAGAGCTCTCTTTAATTGGAGCCTGACCCTGGTTGATGGCCCCGGATTGATGGCCCCGAATTGATGGTCCCAGATTGTTGACCCCTGAATATTGGTACTGAGTTATTGATTCAAAAAGCGCTCAAGCCGCTTACGCAGTCGCTGATTTTCGTCGCGCAGCTGATCAAGCTCTTCGATCAAACTGATGGCCAGAGCAATGCCCGACCAGTCGATTTCCAGATCTCGATGCAGGCGGCAGGCTCGCTTTGTGACGCTGATCATTTGGGTATTGAAGACCCAGGTTTCGGGGCCAGAGCCTTCGGGTTCGACTATGCCCTGATTGACGATTTCAATAATCGTCTGGGAAGGGTTCTGGGTGGCAAAACATATCTCTTCGAGGCTTAAGTATTGGGCGTTGAGGTCCATATTTATTTGCTCCATTCCGTTCTTGGATCAAAGACAGCGGCATCGGCTAACTGCTGCCAGTGCTGTTTGCTCTCCTCTGATACTGATTCGGGCATCACCACTTTTAGTACCGCATAGAGGTCGCCATGACCCTGCTTGCGCACCAGACCTTTGCCTTTAATTCTTAGGCGTTGGCCAGTCTGACTGTTGGCGGGGATGGTCAATTTGATCTTGCCTGATAGAGTCGGGGCTTCAAGGCTGGTGCCAAGAGCGGCTTCCCAGGGTGCAAGGGGTACAGTAAGAATCAGGTTGTGGGCTTCGACGTCGAACAGCGGGTGCGGTACCAGGCGAATACGCAGATAGAGATCCCCAGAGGGCGCATCACCTAGCCCCTGACCGCCCTGCCCTTTAAGGCGAATGCGCTCGCCCTCGGCGACGCCAGCAGGGATTTTTACATTGAGGGTTTTGTTCACATGGCTAACCCGTCCCTGAGCAT
>Ga0307488_10000814_pt1 | contig 25986 bp, 22 predicted proteins | sample SB02metaG_FD_202248 | JGI IMG/M metagenome (GOLD analysis project Ga0307488, IMG submission 202248) | Sea-ice brine microbial communities from Beaufort Sea near Barrow, Alaska, United States - SB 0.2 | ecosystem: Environmental > Aquatic > Marine > Coastal | place: USA: Alaska | collected... | reverse complement strand
AGAAATAACCTCTTAAGGGCTGTCTAAATTGATAACCTAATAAAATTTTCATCTGGTTTTTCTAGAAATATTGAAAAGGTAATAGTTATATAAATGGGTAAAAATAAAAACGGGTTGTGTAGTAAGTAGAGAATTATAGTTGCAGTAATAGTTTTGACAAGGACAATATTATCATTATGCCATTTTAGGACAATCTAATAAGAAATAGTAAGGGTTTTATGCGTAAAGTATTTTCCAAAGAGTAATCTTTGCTTTTAGTAAAGCTAAACTAACGGTAACTAAGTTGATTATTAGATTTTATAATTTTTAAGAAACTCGTCAAATGGTATTGGCTTTAAGTTTCTAGATAAGAAATGATTTTCATACGTTTTGTAATTTTTTTTCGCAAATACTAAGACCTCTTTTGAAGTGTCAATATCTATTTGTAAGATTTTTTGCATAAGAAATAAGGGGAGATTTAATGTTTAATAAATTCACATTTTTTTCATAGTGTTTAGTAATGGGCGTTGAAATTAAGTAAAAAAGTTAAACAAAACAAAAAAAAAGCAACGTTTATTTGCTAAAACATACAGCATCGCTAATTTTTCATTGAATATCTAAGTTATAAGCTTCCAGAAATGGAGGTTTTATTTGTTTAAAGTGTTTGTATTTAATAGTATATTTACATTTAACATTAAAATCTAACTGATATGGAAATACAAAATTATAAGAATCACGGTAGAATGGTTCCGGGATATCATTATGTATTGTTTACTTTAATATTGGCAATGTTAATAGGAGGAATAGTGAATGTTGTAAAATCAGGGCATGAAAATTTTTATTCAGCGACATTACTCATTTTAGCGGCTGTTATTTTATTGTTAATTTTTTTTTATGCGCGTGCCTTTTCTCTGAAAGCACAAGATAGAACTATCAAAGTAGAAGAAAATTTCCGTCATTATTTATTAACGGGAAAAACTTTAAGTAGTGATCTTTCAATGCGACAAATAATTGGATTGCGATTCGCTTCAGATGAGGAGTTTCCTGACTTGGCTAAAAAAGCAGTTTCTGAAAGTTTATCAGAAAAAGATATAAAAGAATCAATTAAAAATTGGAAAGCTGACAACTATAGAGTTTAAGTATTAAGAAATACATATTTTTTTTAGTTGTTATTGCAATAGGAGTTTCTTCTAAAACTAAAGAAAAAGAATCTGTTAAGGAAGAAGAAATCAAGATACAAGAAGTTCAAGCAGAGCCAAATATATTTGTTCGTAAAACTACATTTCCTTCTAAAGATAGTATACTTATCACGGCTGATGTTTACGAAGTTAACGGATTAAAACCAACGATATTATTGTGTCATCAAGCAGGTTTTAGTAGAGGAGAGTATAAATATACTGCTCTAAAATTAAATAAGTTAGGCTATTCTTGTATGGCAATCGATCAGCGTTCTGGTAAAATTGCTAATGATGTTAAAAATGAGACAGTTCAAAGAGTATTAGATAAAGGATTACCAACAGGTTACATGGACGCTAAACAAGATATCGAAACAGCTATTGATTTTATGTATAATGAAAATGGGTATCAACCTGTTATAATAGTGGGAAGTTCATATTCCGCTTCGCTAGTATTATTAATTGGAAAAGACAATCCAAAAGTCAGTGCTTTAGCTTCGTTCAGTCCAAGAGAATACTTAAAAAATGTTAATCTTTCTGAAAAAGTCAAAGCCTATGCTAAGTCGGTTTTTGTTACTTCATCTAAAAAAGAAATTACTCAAGTTAACGAATTAGAGGTCGTAATGACAGATGGATTTTAAACCAAATACAGAAGGTATCCATGGTTCAAGAGCATTATGGGAATCCACAGAAGGGAATGATAAATATTGGGAAGCATTTGAGGATTTTTTTAGAAATGATAAAAAAAGAAGTTAGATAATTACATACCAGTTTTTTATCTCTTTTCCTGGTTACATAAGAATATTTGTACAGATTTTATCCTTTTTTTCGAAAACGTTTTAGTTGAAAAAATGTAAAAAGTTAGTATTCTTATTATTTTAGAATTAAGTTTGCTAATAAGAAAATGAGTATGAATAATTCACCTAAAATTAAAAAAGTTGGAGTTTTTACTTCCGGAGGAGATTCTCCAGGAATGAATGCAGCAATTCGTTCCGTAGCTAGAACTTGTGCATTTTATAATATTAAATGTGTTGGTATCTATCGAGGATATCAAGGAATGATAGAAGGGGATTTTAAAGAAATGAATGCGAGAAGTGTTAATAATATTATTAACAAAGGAGGAACAATATTAAAAACAGCTCGTTCAGATGAATTTCGAACTAAAGAAGGTAGAAAAAAAGCTTATAATAATTTAATAGATGCTGATATTGATGCGTTTGTTGTGATTGGAGGAGATGGGAGTTTTACTGGAGCAATGATTTTCAATCAAGAATTTAATTTTCCTGTGATGGGAATTCCAGGTACTATTGATAATGATATTTTTGGGACTAAATTTACACTTGGTTTCGATACTGCATTAAATACTGTAGTTGAAGTAATTGATAAGATTAGAGATACTGCAAGTTCACATAATCGCTTGTTTTTTGTTGAAGTAATGGGAAGAGATGTAGGTCATATTGCTTTAAACGCCGGAGTAGGAGCAGGTGCTGAAGAAATCTTAATTCCTGAAGAAGATCTTGGATTGAATAGATTGTTGGAATCTCTTGAAAGAAGTAAAAAATCTGGAAAATCATCAAGTATTGTTGTTGTTGCTGAAGGAGATAAAATAGGGAAAAATGTATTCGAACTTGCTGAATATGTAGAAAATAATTTACAACACTACGAAGTCAGAGTATCCGTTTTAGGACATATGCAGCGGGGAGGTTCACCATCTTGTTATGATAGAGTCTTAGCAAGTAGAATGGGAGTTAAGGCAGTTGAATCATTATTAGACGGAAAGTCCAATTTTATGGTTGGAATTTCTGAAGATAAGATGATTTTAACAGAATTAGATTTAGCAGTAAAAGGAAAAACAGAGATTGATACAGAATTGATAAGAGTGTCAGATATAATGACAACATAAAATAAATTTTTAAAGAAAGAAAATGTCAGAAACAAGAATTGGAATTAATGGATTTGGAAGAATAGGAAGAATTGCTTTAAGAATAGCAATGAAGAACCCAGATGTAAAAATTGTAGGAGTAAATGATTTGTTAGATGTAGAGCATTTAGCATATCTATTAAAGTATGATTCTGTTCATGGAAAATTTGATGGAACGATTGAAGTTGAAAAAGGAAATCTAGTTGTAAATGGTAATGAAATTAGAGTTACTGGCGAAAGAAATCCTGCAGATTTAAAGTGGGATGCAATTGGAGCGGATATCGTTATGGATTGTACAGGGATCTTTACAACTTTGGAAAAAGCACAAGCACATATTGACGCAGGAGCTAAGAAAGTAGTAATCTCGGCACCTTCTGCTGATGCACCAATGTTTGTTATGGGAGTGAATCATAATCAAGCGAAAGCAAGTGATACAATCGTGTCAAATGCATCTTGTACAACCAACTGTCTAGCACCGTTGGCTAAAGTTATTAATGATAAGTTTGGAATTGTAGAAGGTTTAATGACTACTGTTCATGCAGCGACTGCAACTCAGTTTACTGTAGATGGACCTTCAAGAAAAGATTATAGATTAGGACGTTCTTCTTTAAATAATATTGTTCCAGCTTCTACCGGAGCAGCAAAAGCAGTAGGGAAAGTAATTCCTGAATTGAATGGAAAATTAACAGGAATGGCATTTAGAGTTCCTACAGTTGATGTTTCAGTAGTAGATTTAACATGTCGTTTGGAAAAAAGTGCTTCATGGGAAGAAGTTAAAAAAGCTTTAAAGGATGCCTCTGAAAATGAATTGAAAGGAATATTAGGTTACACAGAAGAAGGAGTTGTTTCTCAGGATTTTGTATCTGAGCCAAAAACAAGTACTTTTGATGTAAATGCTTCTATGGCACTTAATGATAATTTTGTTAAATTAATTTCTTGGTATGATAATGAATATGGATATTCTTCTAAATTGGTAGATTTATCAGTTCATATTAATTCATTATAAAATAGGCAAGATGATTTTAATTGCTGATGGCGGCTCAACAAAGTGTGATTGGATTTTACTAGATTATGCTGGTGAAATTGTTATTAAAACAAGGACTTTAGGTTTGAATCCAGCAGTTTTTAAAGAGAATGTTCTTTTAGAACGAATTTTAGAAAATAAAGATTTAGAAGTTTTTAAAAATAAAATTGATCAATTATTTTTTTATGGAGCAGGTTGTGGTACAGAAACACCAAGGCTAATTCTTCAAGAAATTTTTAAATCTTATTTTGCTAATTCTACAGTAACTGTTAAAGAAGATACCTATGCTGCAGTATATGCAACAACTTCAGATCCAGGAATAGTTTGTATTCTTGGAACTGGATCTAATAGTTCTTTTTTTGATGGTGAGACTGTTGAAAATGTAGTTCCATCTTTAGGTTATATTTTGATGGATGAAGCCAGCGGAAATTATTTTGGAAAGAAATTAATAAGAGATTATTTTTATAAAAAAATGCCAGAAGATTTACGAAATAAATTTTCAAAAACCTTCGATTTAGATCCAGATATTATAAAACTAAATATATATCAAAAAGACAATCCTAATGCATACTTAGCCTCTTTTGCCGAATTCATATTTAGAAATGAACGAAATGAGTACTTTAATTATGTAATTCAAAAAGGAATAAAAGATTTTTTTAAAAATAAAATACGAGTATTTGAAAATCATAAAACAGTTCCAGTTCACTTTGTAGGATCTATTGCATATTTCTCTTCAGATATTATTAATAAAATCGCAAAAAAACACAATGTTACTATAGGTAGTATTATTAGAAGACCTATTGATGGATTAATAGAGTATCATAGAAATAAGTTAGACTAAATCTAGTATCCTTTCCAGTTTCATTCCTCGAGAACCTTTAATAAGTAATGTTGAGTTAATAAATTCAGTCGAATTGTAATTGTTTTTAAACGTATCAAAATCTATAAATTTAATAGCGTCATTGGTTGTTGTTTTTGAAAATAACTCACCTATTAAAAAGACTAATTTTAAATTTAATTCTTCTGCGAATTCAGCAATTTTTTGATGTTCATCAACAGCTGTCTCTCCTAATTCAAACATGTCACCTAAAATAGCGATTTTTGAAGATGCTTCTAAATTTTTAAAATTTTCTAAAGCTGCCTGCATACTGCTGGGATTGGCATTGTAAGCATCCATAATAATTCGAATGTCATTTTTTTGAATTACTTGAGATCTATTATTGGTTGAAATGTAATTTTCAAGGGCTGTCTTAACTTTAGTTGAATCAATATCGAAATAATTTCCAATCGTTATTGCCGCAGCAATATTATTGAAATTATAAGAGCCAATAAGTTGGCTTTCAATTTCAAGATTTTTAAAACTGATCTTCACTGAAGGATTGGCGTCAATAAACGCGATTGTTTCTTCAAATGGAACTGTATGAATACCTTCTGATTGTTTTAATTGTATTTCATCATGTTGATTGACAAACACTTTTCCATGTGTGCTTTTTAAATAATTATACAATTCCGATTTTCCTTTAATCACACCTTCAATATTTCCAAACCCTTCCAAATGAGCTTTTCCAAAATTGGTGATATAGCCGAAATTTGGTTTGGCAATATTTGATAAAAAACTAATTTCATTCAAGTGATTCGCGCCCATTTCAACAATTCCAAACTCTGTTTCATCTGTCATTGAAAGGAGTGTCAATGGAACTCCTATATGATTGTTTAGATTGCCTTGAGTTGCTACGATATTAAATTTTCGTGATAATACGGCATTAATCAACTCCTTAGTCGTAGTTTTTCCGTTACTTCCTGTAAGTGCAAGAATAGGGACGTTAAGAACTTCTCTATGATATGCAGCCAATTCTTGTAAGCACTTTAATACATTATCTACAAGGATAATAGATTCAGTAGTTTTATATTCTTCTTCATCTACAATCGCATAACTTGCTCCTTTTTTAATAGCTTCTTTCGCATATTTATTGCCATTAAAATTTTCGCCTTTAAGGGCAAAAAAAATAGAATTTTTTCTAATATTTCTAGTGTCTGTATCTACTAAATAATACTCAGAATATAAATTGTAAATCTCTTTTATTGTCATTTGATAAAAATAAAAAAACCTCGCTAATTAAAACGAGGTTTTTAAGAATAATATTATTGGATACATTTATCTTTCTACGTCTCTATTGAATCTTTTTCTTCTTTTAGGTGTCATAGGTCCTAAGCGATCAACAGCACATCTAAATCCAATATAACTTGTCGACATATATTGTGGTAGATATCTACGCTGAGCAGGATCTAACCAATACTCTCTATCTTGCCATGAACCTCCTTTATATACTCTAGCCTCATTACTAATCAATGTCGTTCTTTCTTCAGTGTCATATTGTTTAATCATTAGCCCACTTTCACCTATTTCTTTAGGAATCTCAGGAGAGTTGTACATTCTGGGGCTTTCTGATAGTTCATCTTCATCTTTTTCATATTCTATAGTAGAAGCTAAATCACCATCACGTGAATCAATATTGAAAGAGCGATCATAGTTTGTTCTCATATATGCATCCCCTTTAGTAATAGGAACCGTTTTAATAGTTCCAGGTATATCTTTTGGCTGGATCATTCCGTTATCAAGTGTGTCATACTCCATATTGGTATAATCGGCTACAACAACTTTACCGTCAGCATCAATCATACGTTTATTGAATACATTTCCACGGAAATAATTAAAATCATTAGCATCAGTGTCAATAATAGGTCTGTAGACATCTGCAACCCACTCCGCAACATTTCCAGACATATCATACAATCCAAATGCATTAGGAAGATATGATTTTATCTGCATTGTAATATCACCTCCATCACTACTCCATCCTGGAATACCACTATAGTCTCCTTTTCCTTGTTTGAAATTTGCCAATTGATCACCTAGACTTGTTCTTGATTTATTACGGGTATATTTTCCGTTCCAAGAATACTTCTTTCTACCTCTTATACTATTGTATTCTCTATTTTCAACATTTGCTTTTGCAGCAAATTCCCATTCTGATTCCGTAGGAAGCCTAAAATCTGGAATTGTTATTCCATCTTCCATTTTTACATGACGACCTGTAAACTCATCTCTAGAAGCTCTTCCTCCCTTTTTCTTTTTATAATCAGGTAACCCTTTTTTATAAATTGCTGTATCTCCATCAAATAATAAATATGGGTTTTGAAGATAAGTATCTACATTAAAGTGATCTTTCCCTTCAACAGTCAATGAATCATCAGCATATAAATCTTTTAATACTCCTTTTTCAATCAACACTCTTTCATTGGCAATCTGAGTTCTCCAATTACAGTAACCGTTAGCTTGTAACCAACTTACTCCTACAACAGGATAATCTTGATAGGAAGGGTGACGTAAATATGTTTTAGTTAAACTTTCATTTGCTCCTAAAGCATCTCTCCATACCAATGTGTCTGGAACGGCAGATTTATACACATGTTTATAATTTTCATTGGAAGGAGGAAAAACCATACTTAACCATTCTAAATAAAACTTATATTCAGAATTAGTAACTTCAGTTTCGTCAATATAGAAAGATCTTACTTGTTGCTTAACAGGAGTAGTATTCCAATCAAAAAGAACATCATCTTGTACACTTCCCATAGTAAATGTACCACCTTCAATCAATACCATTCCAGGAGGAACTTGTTGACCTTTATAGTCTTTACCTGGAGCAAATCCAGCAGCCGATTTATCTTTAGAAGACCATCCTGTAAGGGATGAAGCACTTCTTGGGTTTCTATTATGGCAACTTACGATTGATAATGCAAGTAATAGAATCAAAAGATACTTAGAATTAGCATATATATATTTCATATTCATTCAGGTTTAGGGTTTCCCAGTCCGCAATTTACATTAAAAAAATTTTTACACAAGAAGTTTTTACACAATTATTAGCATTTATGGTATATTGATGTGTTTATAACGATTGTTTTTTTTCTTTATTATGCGTATTGTTGTATTGTCTTAAAATATTCAACATAATAATGCGTTTCAAGTACAATATGAATAAAATTAAATGTTTATTTTTTATCCTAATCCTTTCTTTTATTAATGGGAATTCTCAACAGTCAATCAATAAAAACATTGTATTGTCATGGGAGGAAAACGGAACAATAAGCACAAGTAGGAATAATAAATTCAATATTCCCTTGATAAAAAATCAGTTTTTAGATAAAAACCTAGTTCCTATCTATTCGGATTCGTGGAATGTTGCTGAAAATATGGCTGTAGAATCCTATGAAATTAAGAATGTAAAATATCAAATTTTATCCAACAAAGAATCTAGAAAACTCAAAAATAAAAATTTAAGTAGAAAAGTTAATAGTAGCCTAAAAAAAGCAACATTCAGGGGGAAGTCAGAAGTTGTTTTAAATATGACACCAATAGTAAAAGAGGGTTCTATATTCAAGAAAATCACCTCATTTGATTTAGAATACAAACTGAAAAATGAATCTTCGGCAAGGAATTTACAATCTAAAAAAGCATTTAATTCTCTCTTGTCAACAGGAGAATGGTATAAATTCTCAATTGATACAACTGGAGTTTTTAGACTGGACCGTTCTTTTTTACAAAGTTTAGGGATCAATGTTTCTTCTGTCGATCCTAGAAATATTAAGATTTATGGTAACGGAGGTCAGATGTTGCCATTTTTAAATAGTTCTTTTAGAAATACAGATTTACAAGAAAATGCAATAGTTGTAAGTGGAGAAGAAGATGGAAAGTTTGATGCAAACGATTCTATTTTATTTTATGGAATAGGTCCTGATGGTTGGGATGTAGATTTATTACCAAACAATACAAGGCATCAAAAAAACATATTTTCGGATGAATCCTATTATTTCATTACAACTTCAGGTAGTGCAGGAAAAAGAATAGAGAATGATATTCCTATTGATGATTCTTCATCTCAGATTGTTACGACTTATAATGACTATACATTTTATGAAAAAGATGAAATTAACTTATTTGCCGTAGGACAACAATGGTTTGGTGAAAATTTAGCGATCGAGAATACACAGACATTTACAATTCCTTTTCCCAATTCTTTGACTTTAAGCGATATAAATGTTAGAGTGCGAGGTGTTGTAGATTCTAGTACAGCTTCACAAATGACGATTAAGGCTAACGGCCAACAAATATTTAATTTAAATTTTCCTGCTGTATTATCTGGGAGTTTGACTCATGCATTTGCTAGAGAGAATATAGGTTCAATTTCTTCAAATGGAGGTGATGTTCAAGTTGAAATTACTTTTAATAATAATGGAAACCCCTCTGCTAAGGCGTATTTAGATTATATAGAAGTGATTGGTGAAAAACAACTCAGTGCAGGAGATGGGCAATTTGGATTTAGAAATTTGAATAATGCAAATGCCACTGGAATCGTTCAATATGAAATTCAAAATGCAAGTTCTATTTCTCAAGTATGGGATGTCACCGATTTTTTAAACCCAATAAGGGTAACCAATCAATCAACTGGTGGAGATTTCGAATTTAAAGCAAATGCAGGAATAGTAAACGAATATGTAGTTTTAAATGATTCAGATTACTATGTGCCAAAAACCATTTCAGAAAGTAAGGTAGAGAATCAGAATTTACATGCATTGATAGATGTTGATTATGTGATTGTTACCAAAGATTTTTTATTGAGTCAAGTAGAAAGATTGGCTGATTATCATCGTGAAAGAGGATTGACAGTAGAAGTTGTTGATGTTGAAAAAATTTACAATGAATTTTCTTCTGGTAGTCCAGACCTAACAGCAATTCGAGATTTTACTAAGTTTTTATATGATTCTGCAAGTTCGCCAGAAAAACAGATTAAATATCTATGCCTATTTGGTGATGCGTCATATGATTATAAAGATAGAATTGTAGGAAATAATAATATTGTTCCAGCATTTTTAGCTTATGAGAGTTTTAACTTGGCAACATCTTATCTGACTGATGATTATTATGGCATGATGGATTCCAATGAAGGCTTACTCAGTTTTATTGATAAACAAGACGTTGCTACAGGAAGAATTCCTGTAAGTGATGTAATTCAAGCCTCAGATGCAATTAACAAGATTATCAATTATAACAGTACCAATTCTTTTGGAGATTGGAGAAACTTAGTGACATTGGTAGCAGATGATTTAGATATAGCAAGTGAATTCATTTTACAGAGTACTATGGAGAAAATTGCTGATACTATTAAAGTTAGGAAGCCAATCCTAAATGTAAAAAAGATATTTTCTGATGCATATCAGCAGAGTACAACTGCTGGAGGTCAGCGATATCCTGATGTAAATACAGAAATATCAAATTCAGTTGAAACAGGAACTTTATTGGTGAATTATTTTGGACATGGGGGAGAAGATGGTTGGTCAGGAGAACGAATATTAGGGATTCCTCAAGTTCAATCTTGGAGTAATTTTAATTCTCAGCCATTGATAATCACAATTACGTGTGAGTTTTCGAAATTTGACAACCCTTTGCGACTATCTGGTGGAGAATATTTGATTTGGAATAAAAACGGTGGAACAATTGCATTGATAACAACAACTCGTGAGATTTTTACAAACGTAGGTAGAGTTATAAATGAGAAATTGATGAAAGTTTTATTGAATTTCAATAATGAAGAATTGACAATTGCCGAGTCTTTAATGAATGTTAAGAATCAAATTACCACGACTCAACGTTTGTTCATTTATTATCTAGGAGATCCAGCAATGAAACTGGCAGTGCCAAAAGCAAATATTAAATTGACTCGTATGAATGATATTGATATTACACAATCTATAGATACGATTAAAGCGCTTTCTAAGGTAAGTTTTGATGGAATTGTGACAGATGCTTCAGATAATATTTTGCCAGATTTTAATGGTGAATTATCTGTTACTGTATATGACAAGCCGATAAATAGATCAACTCTAGACAATGATAATCATAATATTATTATGGAGTTTGATGCTTTGGAAAGTAAAATTTTCAGAGGAAGAGCAGCGGTTGAAAATGGATTTTTTAAATTTGATTTTATCGCTCCGAGAGACTTAAGAATAGCATATGGTCAAGGGAAACTTAGTTTTTATGCGGATAATGATATAATTGATAAGGCAGGATATAGTTTAGACGTGACTATTGGTGGGATTAATGAGAACGCACCAGAAGATAATACTGGACCACAGATTCAATTGTTTATGAATGATGAATCATTTGTAGAAGGAGGAAACACCAATGCTTCTCCATTATTTATTGCAGTATTGGAAGATGAGAGTGGTATTAACACTTCTATCACAGCTGTTGACCATGATATTATTGCCATATTGGATGGAGATCAATCCAACCCAATTGTCCTAAATGATTATTATCAGACTGAATTGAATGATTTCAAGAAGGGAAAAGTAAAATTTCCATTTAGAAACTTAGCCCCAGGATTACACACTATTGAGTTGTGCGCTTGGGATACATACAATAATTCTTCCTGTGCTACGTTAACATTTATTGTAGTGAGTGACAGTGAATTGGTATTAGATAATGTGTTGAATTATCCAAATCCATTTGTTAATTATACCGAATTTTGGTTCAATCATAATAAACCAAATGAAAATCTTGAAGTCCAAGTTCAGATTTTCACAGTTTCAGGGAAATTAGTAAAAACAATCAATCAGACTGTACAATCAGATGGTAACCTGTCACGATCTATAACCTGGGACGGATTGGATGATTATGGCGATAGGATAGGTAAAGGAGTTTATATTTATAAATTAAATGTGAAAAGCCCTTTATCTAATTTACAAGCAGAAAAATATGAGAAACTAGTAATACTTCAATAAAAAAATAGATATTTGTCAAACTAACTAAACACTAAGAATGAGAAAAATAGCATTAGCATTGTTGGGAATTTTAATAGCTATTCCTAGTATAAAAGCACAAGACGAACTAAATCCAATAACAACTGCAGCCCCTTTTTTATTAATTGTTCCTGATGCAAGAGCTGGTGGAATGGGAGATGTTGGTGTTGCTACAACACCAGACGCTTACTCACAGCACCATAATCCATCTCAGTATGCGTTTTTAAATTCTCAATTTTCTATGGGTGTTAATTATACACCTTGGATGCGTGAATTGGTCAATGATGTGTTTTTAGGAGGTGTTTCATTTGGAAATAGAATTAATGATCAAAGTGCATGGGCAGCAAGTATGAAGTATTTCACTTTAGGAGAAATACAATTGACTGATGGCGCAGGAAATGAAATAGGAAAAGAAAAACCTAATGAATTATCATTGGATGGGACTTATGCTTTGAAATTGAATGAAACTTTTGCGCTTGGTGTAACAATGCGTTATATAAGATCAGATTTTGCTTTGAAAGTTGATAATTCTCAGTTGAAAACCGTGAATACATTTGCAGTAGATATTTCGGGTTATTTCCAGTCTGAGGAAAATAATTATGGAGATTTTAATGGTAGATTTAGAGGAGGTTTTAACATCTCAAACCTTGGACCAAAAGTTTCTTATACTGAAGGAGGAAGAGAAAATTTTATCCCGACTAATTTAAAATTGGGTGGAGGATTTGATTTTATCTTAGATGATTATAATACAATAAGTACAACATTAGAATTTACCAAATTATTGGTGCCTACACCACCATTAAGAGATCCAGTAACTGGAGAAATTACAGAGGGTAAAGACGATAATGTTGAATTTTTCAAAGGATTATTGCAGTCGTTTGGAGATGCTCCAGGAGGAGGTAGTGAAGAATTGAAAGAGTTCACTTGGGCACTTGGTGTTGAATATATGTATAATAATGCTTTTGCATTAAGAACAGGATATTTTAATGAAAGTGAGTTTAAAGGGGGAAGAAAGTATTTTACCCTTGGTGCTGGATTTAAGTTTAAAAGCACTAATTTGGATATCTCATACTTATTTAATTCATCAGATGTGAATAATCCATTAGAAAATACACTTCGATTCTCATTAGCATTTGATTTTGGTAATTTATATTAAGATTATTAATTGTTTTATGCGACTATAGTATATGAAAAAAGTACAATTATCTACCTCAATAACAGTATTCGAAACGACTCATGAACTTCCTAGTGAAGTTCAGAAATTAATGGAAAAGGCTGTTGAAATACGTAAAACGGCGTACGCTCCTTATTCTAATTTTCAAGTAGGAACTGCTTTTTTGCTCGAAAATGGAGAAACGGTTACTGGAAATAACCAAGAAAATGCAGCCTACCCCTCTGGAATGTGCGCTGAAAGAGTTGCCGTATGGAATGCATCATCACAATTTCCTGATGTTAAAATTTTAAAGATCGCTATTACAGCGAGTTCTGTAAATAATCCGGTAACTGAACCTGTTGCTCCTTGTGGTGCTTGCCGTCAGACGCTTTCTGAGTACGAATTAAAACAAGAAGATCCAATAGAAATTTATTTTATGGGACAATCAGGAAATATCATTAAGACAGATTCCCTTCATGATTTACTGCCACTAGCATTTGATAAATCATTCTTGTAGAGAAATCAGCAAACTAATACCCTAAATCTTTTAAAATTTCTTCCGAAGAAGCATTGCTTTTTCTTCCGTAAAATTCTAATGCAAGATCCGCTCTGTTGGTAAAAACACCATCAACTCTGTCATTATATTCATTTAATTGTTCTAAAGTATCAAATGTATATGGATGTATAATCATTCCAGTTTCATGAATCTTTTCAGTCATCCATGGAGCAGTTAATTCGACATAATTATTTGGTTTTCCTGCAATACTCGAACCGATAATATGAACATTATTTTTTACTGCAAAACTTACTACTTCTTGAAGCCTAACCTTTATTTCTCCCTTCATATCTGGTTTCCATAACAGAAGACACTTCGGAATATTTGGTAAATATTTTTCAAGTTCAACAATGCTTTCAGGATAAAAAGATTGTAAAATAAAGCGTGCGTCAGTATTGGCAACTCCTACTTTGTTTGGTAATGTTTTTATTTCTTTAGAGTCAGTAGTAATTAACCATCCCAATTCTTTTAACTCTTCTGCCAATATTTTTTCAAAATGTTCTGTTTTAGTTTCGGCATAAATTCCAGGTCTATTGCCTTTATCATTTGGATCTTTTTCGTACAGGTATTGTCCAGTCCATATTTCATCTTTAGTTTCTTTTACTGATATACCTTTTTCTTTTTTAATATGATACCCTTCAGCAATCATTATGACATCTTTAAGAGTCATAATTTTAAGATTTTCAAAACTTTTTCTAGTTTGATCCGGTCTTACTTCATTAAACCAAGAACCTGCATCCAGACTTCGTAGTTCTTTTAAGGTAAAATTGATTGCGGGAAGAGAATCTCGTTCAGGAAAAACCGAAGCGATATTAGTTGTGCGTCTTAAATCATTATCATGTAATGCAATCAGAACGCTATCTTTGGTCATCTGCAAGTCCAATTCTAGATAATCGGCACCTATATTTCTTGCCCATCGAAATGCAGCTTCTGTTTCTTCTGGAGCCCAATATGTAGTGCCTCGATGTGCAATCACCATATCTTTCATCATATAGTCTCGCACTTTTTTAGCACTTTTACTTAATTCATTTACTGTTTTTATTTCAGTTTTTTTAACGTCTTTACATCCTATTATTAGAATAGAAATGAATGCTATTATAAAGAGTTTCTTCACGAAATTATGAATTTATTGTTGTTTTATTTTCAATTCGCCACGTAAATCCAATCAGTACAATTGAAAGGATACAAGAGATAATCAATAAATTGAATCCGCCATCCCATCCGTAACTATCTACAATATAACCCATAGCAGCATTTGCCGTAAGAGCACCTCCAAGATAACCAAATAGACCTGTAAACCCTGCTGCCGTTCCTGCGGCTTTTTTAGGAACTAAATCTAAGGCATGAACACCTATCAACATAACTGGGCCATAAATTAAAAATCCAATAGCAATCAAGGCTAAATTATCTATCAACGGATTTCCGGCAGGGTTTTTCCAATAAATTATTACTGAAATTAATACCAACACCATATAGATAATACTTACAGGTGCGCGTTTCCCTTTAAACCATCGATCGCTTAAATATCCAGCCAATAATGTGCCTGGAATTCCGGCCCATTCATAGAGAAAATAAGCCCAACCTGTTTGATTTAAAGAAAATTGTTTTTCTTCAGATAAATACGTCGGCGCCCAATCTAAAACGCCATATCGTACTAAATAAACAAAGGCATTTGCGATAGCGATGAGCCATAATAATTTGTTTTTAAAAATATATTTCGTAAATATTTCTTTGGCAGGAATTGGTTCGCAATGTTCTTCATTAGAATAGTTTTCTGGATAATCATTTTTGTATTTTTCAATTGGAGGTAAACCAACAGATTCAGGGCGATCTCTTATTATCAAATAAATAAAAACAGCAATAAAAAGAGCGATAATTCCTGGCAAATAAAACATTGCATGCCAATCACTGAACCATGCAACTCCAAGTATTGCTAATGGACCTATCAATCCACCACCAATATTATGTGCAATATTCCATAATGACATCTTGGTGCCTCTTTCTTTTATCGAAAACCAATGTACCATGATACGTCCACTTGGAGGCCAACCCATTCCTTGAAACCAACCATTTAAAAGAAGTAGTAAGAACATAATTATTATGGAGGATGTAGCAAATGGAAATACACCCATTACAATCATAACGATTCCTGACAACGCCAATCCAATTGGCATAAATTTACGAGCGTCACTGCGATCTGAAACATTTCCCATTAAGAATTTACTCAATCCATAGGCAATTGAAACTCCAGAAAGAGCCAATCCAAGTTGCCCTTTTGTAAAACCTTCTTGTAGTAAATCTGGCATTGCTAAAGAGAAGTTTTTCCGGACTAAATAATATCCTGCATAACCTACGAATATTCCCAAAAACACCTGTAATCTGAGTTTTTTATAGGTAACATCGACTTTGTCCTTTTGGATAGGAGATGTTTTGGAAGGTGGTTTGAAAAAGTTAAATTGCATTTTAATTATTTTAATAAGTATTTTTCAGCGACATTGTTGAACAGTTTAACTTGTTGAATCTCCCAATCTGGATCATATTTATATTCTTGCGCCAATATTTGGGCAACTTTAGGAGCAATGCGAATGCTTTCTCTGGCATTGAGAAATAAGGCTCTAGTTCTTCTTGCTAATACATCTTCAACAGTTCTTGCCATTTCGTGTCTGAATGCCCATATAACTTGTGCTTTGTTGATTTTCAATTCTTCACTAATCCATTCTTTCAAACTATTATCAGATTTAACAAGAGCATTAATTTTTTTAGTATCAGATCCATAAAAATACAAAGGATCACTAAAATTTACATTTTCTTGGTATCCATAAAGACGTAAACTCTCAGTTTTAGAATGTGTTTTTTGAATACTTTTTTCTCGCTCCATTGTATCAATAACATCTTCTCCCATTTGTCGATATGTAGTCCATTTTCCACCAATAATGGTAATCAATCCACTCCTTGAAGTATGGATTTTATGACCTCTAGAAATTTCTTTGGTTGATTCATTTTCGTCTTGAGGTGCTGCTAAAGGGCGCAATCCAGCAAATACGCTTTTGACATCCTTTCGAGTAGGTTTTTTTGACAAAAACCTTCCAGCAGTTTCCAATATAAAATCGATTTCTTCATTTGTTGCTTCAGGCTCAAGAGAAGAAACTTCTTTTTCAATATCGGTAGTACCTAGAATTACTTTGTTATGCCATGGAACGGCAAATAGAACTCTTCCGTCTTTGGTTTTAGGAATCATTAATCCGTAACTAGAAGGTAGAAATTCACGATCTATCACAAGATGCACGCCTTGACTTACTGTAACAACATCTTTGGTATTAGGATTGTCCTTTTGAAGGATAGAATTGACAAATACTCCTGTAGCATTTACAACTGTATTTCCATGAATAGTATACTCTTTACCAGTTTCTTGATCTTTACAGATAATAGCATTAATCTTCTTCTCAGTTTTTTGAAAACCAGTCACTTTCATATAATTCAATGCCACACCACCTTTTTCAAGGATAGTCTGCGCCATATTTATGCCTAATCTTGAATCGTCAAACTGTCCGTCGTGATATAAAACGCTCCCTTTTAAGTTGGTCTTATTAATAGTAGGAATATGAGCAATAGTTTTCGATCTAGTTTGAGGTTTTGACCTTCCGAAACTTAATCGCCAAGCCAATAAATCATAAACTGTCAATCCAATTGTATAAAATGGAATACTCCACCAAGAGTAGGAGGGAATCAGAAAAGAAAGGTTGGATACAAGATGTGGAGCGTTTTTCTTTAAAAACCCTCTTTCTCGTAATGCTTCAAAGACCAACGGAATATTTCCTTGGGAAAGATAACGAACACCTCCATGAACGAGTTTAGTGCTGCGGCTTGATGTTCCTTTAGTGAAATCATGTTGCTCGAGTAAAAGTGTCTTATAGCCTCTGGTTACTGACTCTATAGCCGTTCCTAAACCTGACGCGCCTCCACCAATTATGATTACATCCCAAACTTCTAGAGAGTCGAGTTTGGAAAGGACGTTTTCTCTTTTCACTATTTTTTATTTTAAGACCTCTTCAATCGCTTTTCCAGTATTTCCGTTTGGAAATTCAATTCCTAGTAGTGTAGAAATCGTGGGAGCAATATCAATAATGTGATAATATGAATTTGAGGCCCCATTTTTTATTCCTTTTCCATAAAATAATAGCGGTACATGTGTATTGTAATTATAACCAGATCCATGAGTAGTTCCTCCTTTATTTTCGTACCAATTACTTATGGTTGACAGTTCATACGCATATAAAACATCTCCTGATAATTTTTGATTATAACTGTTTTGAATAAGGGAAAGAATTCCTTCTGTGAAATTGGTCGTTTGTAATGTTCTTGCTGTTACCGTTTTATAAATGCCATCATAATTGATGATTTCGTCAGCAATAATTTGCTGAATAATACCTTGGTCTATTTTTAGTTTATTCAATTCGGTTTTGTCGAAATAAATAGTGTTATTAGAAATATTTTCAATTAATTTTTTTGTTCCAAATTTTTCCATAGCAACCATTTTGACATATTCCTTAAATTTATTTCCGTCAAAATAATTAGCAGGAATTGAGTTGTCTATTAAATATTGAGGGACATGAGTTGCGCCATGATCTGCTGTTAAAAAGAGGGTGTAATTTTCTTTTCCTACATCTGAATCTAGAAAGTTTAAGAGTCGCTCTAAATCCTTGTCCAATCGAATATAAGCATCCTGAATTTCTTTCGAAACAACACCAAATCCATGACCTATATAATCTGTACTTGAATAGCTAATACTTAGAAAATCTGTAAAAGAGGATTTTCCTAATTGCTCTCCATTAATAGATGCAATGGCTAAATCGGTAAGCAAACTATTGCCAAACGGAGTTTCGGTAATGATACTATAGTTATCATTTTTCTCTCTTAATTCTGGAATATTATGAGGGAAAGTGGGTGTTTTTTCTCCATTTAAAACTTGTTCATATGGATTGTTGTCTTCAATGCTTTCTGTATAAGTAGAAATATTATAATACGTGTCCCAAGGTTTACTTATATAGTTTTCTGCTTTTCCAGAATTGTTAAAGTCCAAAACCCATTTTGGCAGTTTTTCTAGATAATAAGTGCTTGATATAAATTTCCCGTGATCACCTCCGTCATACCAATAGGCAGCATTTGCAGTATGACCTACAGGTAATATAGCACCTCTATCTTTACTACTCATTCCTATTACTTTTCCATTCATGTTCTGTGCAAGGTGTAATTGATCTGAAATAGTTGTTGTTTGTAGTCTGGAAGGAGATCTTTGGCCATTATTAGAAGAGGTTCCTAGAGTTTTATATCGATCATCTCCAACACAATTTATATATGTTTTTGAAGATTTATCATACCAATCATTACTTAGTATTCCGTGATTAACAGGAGTAGTTCCAGTATGAATAGAGGAATGTCCAACGGCAGTTTTGGTAGCGGAAAAATTAAAATGAGCATTTTTTACATTATAACCTTTCGATATTAACTTCTTAAAACCTCCTTCTCCGAATTTACTATAAAATCTTGATAGATAATCATAACGCATTTGATCTACTACAATCCCAACAACAAGTTTGGGCTTGGAAGATTCATATTTAGAATCAATTTGTAGTGTAGGATTTAAATTTTGAGATTTGCAATTGATTAAAAACAAGAGTATTGTAATGAGAGAAAAGTATTTTTTCATTTGAAGAGGTTTCTTTTTACTATATACAAATGTACAATTTTATCAGTGATATTCTTTTTTATTTTTTAGTAGAAAGCTCAATAAAATGTATTAATATGCTATTTTAGCAAAAAGAAATTGAATGAATTATCTCGAGCATATCGGTAAATATTTTATGATGTTGAGGCAGGTTTTTAAGCGGCCGCAGAAGTGGAAAGTATTTCGTGAAATGTTGCTTCGTGAGATTGATGATTTAGGATTGAAATCTCTAGGAATCATTATGTTTATTTCTTTTTTTATAGGAGGAGTAGTTGCGATACAGACTGCACTTAATGTCGATAGCCCTTTTATCCCAAAATATTTGATTGGATTTGCAACTAAGCGAACAATGATTTTAGAATTTGGCCCCACTTTTACTTCGATCATTTTAGCAGGAAAAGTAGGCTCATATATTGCTTCTAGTATAGGAACTATGAGAGTTACTGAGCAGATTGATGCGCTAGAAGTGATGGGTGTAAACTCTTTGAATTATTTGGTCTTGCCTAAATTAGTAGCAACTTTATTTTTTTACCCATTATTAGTATTGATTGCAATGTTTATAGGAATCTTCGGAGGATGGGCAGCAGGAGTATTAACTGATTTATTTTATACAGTAGATTATATTAACGGAGTTCAATTGGATTTCAATCCGTTTTTGGTCAAATATGCGATGGTTAAAACTGTTGTATTTGCATTTGTAATTGCAACAATTCCAGCATATCATGGTTATTATGTAAAAGGAGGTTCGCTTGAAGTAGGAAGGGCAAGTACTGGAGCGGTTGTATGGACAAGTGTGGTAATAATTACCTTGAATTATTTCTTAACTCAAATGCTTTTAGGATAATGATAGAAGTTAAAGATTTACATAAAAGTTTTGGAGAGGCACATATTTTAAAGGGGATTTCTGCTACATTCGAAAAAGGAAAGACTAATCTTATAATTGGGCAGAGTGGTTCAGGAAAAACTGTTTTTCTAAAAAGTTTATTAGGATTGCATACGCCAGAATCAGGTACAATTTTATTTGATGGAAGAGTTTACAAGAATTTAAATATAGAACAAAAAAGAGAGTTGCGAACAGAAATAGGAATGCTGTTTCAAGGAAGCGCTTTGTTTGATTCCTTGACTGTAGAAGAGAATATTATGTTTCCTTTAAAGATGTTTGCCAATCAATCCAAAAAAGAGATGCTCGACAGAGTAAATCTAGTATTGGAAAGAGTAAATTTACTTGGTTCCAATAGAAAATTTCCTGCAGAACTTTCGGGAGGAATGCAGAAACGTGTTGCTATCGCGAGAGCCATTGTGATGAATCCTAAATATTTATTCTGTGATGAACCTAATTCTGGATTAGATCCACAAACGGCTACTGTCATTGACAATTTGATACAAGAAATTACAGATGAATATCAAATGGTTACTGTTGTGAATTCTCATGATATGAATTCTGTTATGGAAATAGGTGAAAAGATTATTTTTTTAAAAGATGGTCATAAAGCATGGGAAGGAACCAATAAAGAGATGGTTGTTACTGATAATGAAGCGATTGTAAACTTCGTTTATTCTTCCAATTTATTTAAAAAAATTCGGGAAGTATATCTAAAAGAAAGTAAACAGAAAAAGGATTTGATTTAAAGAAAAAGTCTCCTATATTTGCAGCCGCAAAAAGAGGAAAAAAGACGACTTGGTAGCTCAGTTGGTAGAGCACCTCCCTTTTAAGGAGGTGGTCCTGGGTTCGAGCCCCAGCCAAGTCACAAAAACAAAAAAAATCCGAAGTAAAAACTTCGGATTTTTTTGTTTTAAAGATATATTTTTTAATTATTCTCTTACAACTTTTAATGTGTCAAGACTCAGTCGAATTTTTAACCAGAGTTTTAATTTTTGCTCTTGCTCTTGATTGTTTGGAATAGAATCATACCAAGTTGTTGTAAAAACGGATAATGTATCTGTTGATTTGAAATTGGTTGAGATTACATTGGCATAACTCAGAGTTTTTAATCCAGAATAATTGATTTTTGCTTCTTGACTTAAATTAGAAAAAGGAACTTTATAATATTTATTTAGTTCACTTTCAAGTTGTTTAATTTTTTCTTCACTTTGCTCTATTTTCTCATCTCTAGAAGATATAATTTGTTGATTCCTGGCATATAAATCAGTAAGATTTTGAACTTCTGCTCTTATATCTGAATCGTCTGCACCTTGCTGAATCTTTAAATTTGTTGCTGATAAGCCATAATCAGTTAATTTATCTTCCCATTGTTTTATTTCGTCGCTGTTCAGTGTTTTACCGTATAAGACCAACTTAATACTATTGTTTTCATAGTTTATATTTTTATCTTTTTCATCAATAATACTAATACCTTCATCTTTCATTTCCTCTATAAAATTATGTGCTTTTTGTATAAATTGTCCCCTTTGATAAAGTTGATAAAACTGAATAACACTAAATCCAAAAATAATAAGGGCTACAAATGTGGCAAATTGAGCAATACGTTTTCTTTTCGCCGAATCAATATATTTTACCATTGGGAAGCGTAGAAATTTTACAATAAGAAAGGTCGCTAAGGCAATAAAAATGGTGTTAATTGTAAATAAAAACATTGCACCAATGAAGTAATCGAAATTTCCTATAGCCAATCCGTATCCTGCAGTACATAGTGGGGGCATTAAAGCGGTTGCAATTGCAACACCAGCAATTGTATTGGTCTGTTTTGACCTTCTACTTATTGCAATTATCAACGCAAGTCCACCAGCGATTGCAATAAAAACATCTCGAACATCAGGTGCAGTTCTTGCCAATATTTCTGGAGTTTCATCTTGAAAAATCGGGATTTTGAAGAAAAGAAATGATGTGATTAAACTTAAAACTATCATGACTCCTAAATTAACAAATGAACGTCTTAGTGTATCAATGTCATTAATGCCAATTGATAGACCTACACCGAGTATAGGGCCCATTAATGGAGAAATAAGCATGGCTCCAATAACTACGGCTGTTGAACTTACATTTAGTCCGATAGAGGCAATTAAAATTGAAAATACAAGAATCCATGCAGTATGACCTTTCATGGAAATATTGTCCTTTATATCCTGAATAGTACCCTTTTTATCAGTATCATGACGGATATTTAAAGTGTCACTTACGATGTCTTTTATATTACTCCATATACTTCCGAAATCTTCTGTTGTTTTTTCAGGATTCTGTTCTATTTTCTTTTCAAATTTAGATTCCATTTGCTATTTTTTATATATATTCTTCTCCAAAATCAATTCTTACTTGATTAGAAATTTGTTTAATATCTTGCTCATCACTTTTTGGACAGATAAGTAAAATATCTTCTTTTTCTACTACAATATAATCATTTAATCCTTGTATGACTACGCGTTTCCCGTTTTGAGTTCTTACCATATTGTTTGATGAATCTCTAAAGATTGTTTCTCCACCAACTGATGTATTTTGGTTTGAGTCTTTTGGAAGTTTATTGTATAATGAACCCCAAGTCCCAAGATCATTCCAATCAAAATTTACAGGTAATACATGAACATTTTTTGCCTTTTCTAATATTCCGTAATCGATAGAAATATTCTCTGCATTTGCATAATTTGTATCGATAAAATCATCTTCAAACTTGGTATTGTATACGTTTTTTGCTTTACAAAAAAGTGAATGCATTTCTGGTAAACTAGATTTAAACGCTTTTAAAATACTTTTTACACTCCAGATGAAAATTCCTGCATTCCAAAGATAGTCTCCACTTTCAATAAATTTTTTCGCATTTTCTAAATCAGGCTTTTCAGTAAATTGTTTTACCTTTTTTATTTCGGTATTGTTATTTTCATATTGAATATAGCCATAACCTGTATTCGGTGAACTTGGTTGAATTCCAAGTGTCATTAATACATCATTTTGTTGACAAAATTTAAAGGCAGTTTCGATATTCTCTATGAACTGTGGTTCATTTTCAATCCAATGATCGCTAGGAGCAATAATCATAACTCCATCTGGATTTATAGCATTTATTTTAAGAGCAGCATATAATATACATGGAGAAGTGTTTCTCATGCAAGGCTCTAATAGTAATTCCTTTTTTGTAGTGTTCTCTAATTGATCTAAAACTAAATTCTTATACCTTTTATTAGTAGAGATTAAAATGTTTTCAGAAGGAATCAACCTTTCTAATCTGCTAAAGGTTTTTTGAATTAATGAGTCTCCAGTTCCTAACATGTCGTGAAACTGTTTAGGATTCTCTTGAGTGCTCATTGGCCAAAAACGAGATCCAACTCCTCCAGCCATAATGACTGCATAATAGTTTTTATTCATTGTTTGATTTAAGTGTTACTACTTCTGCATTTTGATTGAAAAGATAGATACGCTTTGATTGAGTTTCTAAACACTCATATCTTGTTCTTCTTTTATTTCCTCTAAGATAAACTTTCTTTTTATATTCAAATTTTTCTCCAAGTGTTACTTCAAATATAAAATTCTTATCTGATTTCTTACTAAATTGTTTCATAGCAAATGATAACTTCACGTCAGAGTCTGAACTTGCTTTTGGGTTTTTAAGATAATTTGCCAGATGTGGTAGTAGTTCGTTTGGAAAAATTTCTGGATCTAAGAAAGGCAGCATTAGATGTTGAAAATTCTGTTTCCATTCCTTTCCATGAGGTTTTACTCTCTGATGCTTGATATGTGTAACAAGATGTGCTACTTCGTGAATTAAGGTTAATAAAAACTGATATGGATTCAGACTATTGTTAATAGTAATCTGATATTTTCTGCCTTTGGTCAATTTAAAATCACCGTGTTTTGTAGCGCGTTTATTAACAATTTTTAATTGGTGAGGATATGCCTTTAATAATTCCACTACGGAATCAATAGCAGTTTTTGGAATGTATTTAGAAAGAGTAGTATGCATTTATTAAGGCGTAGAACTAGAAACTTGTAATACTTTCCCGTTATAATATTTATTTCCAGTCAAGGCAAAATCATAGATATATTCAGCCATTTCCAAAGCAGTTGTTGGTGCTTGATAATCAGGAAAGGCTTCTTCAAGCATTTCCGTCTGAACTGCTCCAAGAGCAAGTACATTAAAAGAAACTCCTGACTCTTTATATTCTTCAGCGAGTAATTCAATCAAAGTAATTACCGCTCCTTTTGACGAACTATAAGCAGAAAGTCCAGGAAACTTCATACTTCCTTGTATGCCTCCCATACTGCTCACAGTAACAACATGGCTTCCTTTTACACAAAATGGAATTAGTTGGCGAGTTATTTCTGCAACTGCCAAAACATTCACTTTATAGACTTCCATAAAATCAGATGTTGTAGTCTCAGAAAATGGTTTGTTGATTAACTTTCCAGCATTGTTAATTAACACATCAACTTGCTTCCAGTTGTTTTTTACAAATTCTGCTACGCTATAAATCTCTTCTTCATTTCCTATATCAATGGATAATGCGGTAATATTAGAATTATTTAACTCTAGAATAGGTTCAATATTTCTAGAAATAGCAAGTACATTGCAATTGGCTTTAGCAAATAACTGTATCATTTGAAACCCTATTCCTCTGCTTGCTCCTGTAATAATTACATTTTTCATTTATTCAAATTCTATATGTTGATATGCTCCAATATCTGGAGTAGAAGTTCTATTCGTACCTAGAATATCCAAAGGCACTTGAGATGCTCCAAAAGCATCTGCAGCGTTATTTCCTTCTGAATCTTCTCCAATAATCAGATCATTATTATATGAATCACGGAAATGTGGCGTTTCATTTAAAATATTATTTTGATAATGGCTTGAATCATTGAAATCATATTCAACAATTGAGGTGAAACTATTATTGAAATCGTTAAATCGTATCAGATTATTTTTGAAATTATAATTGAATGCTGAACCTTCAACCTTGTCCAATAATAATTCGATATTATTATTTCCATAAATGATACAATTGGTAAAATTGGCTTCGGTTAAATCGCGAGTTTCTATAATTTCAGAACCATTATCTATATACGTAAAAAAGTTATTTACCAGAACTGTTGGAAATTGTCTAAAACTATTATTCCAATAGTTAGCAAATGTAGAATGTGTAAAATTATATTTACCTCCAACAATACATGCTAATGATGAAAATCCAGCATTATTAATCACAACATTTTCTCCAAGAATATTGGTTTCTCGACCTAAGATTCCATAATTAGAAAGGTTGTATAATTGTGTATTTTTAATAGTAAGCGTAGGAGAGGAGTTGCTCCCGATTGAGTCAAGTAATATCCCAATACTTCCATTTTTAATGGTTGTATGATTAATTGAATGATCTTTACTTCCTGCTCGTAACCATATCGTTCCCCATTGACCAGGAGTTTCAGAAAAGCCTGGTTCTAGACGATCTCCTTCAATAACGACTTGATTATTTAACTCGCCATTAATATTTAGCGTTGCGTCTTTATCTACAATCAGACCAGAATTGGAATGAAAATAAATTTTTGCACCTGCATTTATAGTCAATGTTTTATTTTCTGGAACAGCTGCATAACCATACACAACATATGGTTTTTCATTGGTAAAAAGAAGTTCACTATCTTCAAGAAA
>Ga0307488_10000813_pt1 | contig 26057 bp, 23 predicted proteins | sample SB02metaG_FD_202248 | JGI IMG/M metagenome (GOLD analysis project Ga0307488, IMG submission 202248) | Sea-ice brine microbial communities from Beaufort Sea near Barrow, Alaska, United States - SB 0.2 | ecosystem: Environmental > Aquatic > Marine > Coastal | place: USA: Alaska | collected... | reverse complement strand
CTGCCATTGGGGGGCCACTACTGGTTTGTAATAACCAGTCTTGATACTCCATCTCGCGCACCATTTGGCGCACACTGGCAATGGGGTCTTCTTGCTGCGATTTTTGTGACAAGTGCTCTATCCAACCCCCAAATTCTCTCACTCTGGTTAGGGCTGCACCGCTGATGAACTGCTCTAGACCTAGTTCTTGGCAGGCCCGAATAAGGCTTTCACCACGATGGTTGGCATAGTTAACCAGCTTTTCTAAGGTGGCTGCCCCAATTTCCCGCCTGGGGGTGTTCACTATGCGCAAAAAGGCGTTGTCATCGGCTGGGTTTAACAATATTTTGAGGTACGCCATAATGTCTTTTACCTCGGTGCGAGCAAAAAAAGATTGGCCGCCACTCACTTTGTAAGGCACCTTATAGGACTGCAACTTTAGCTCCATCAATCGCGCTTGGTGATTACTGCGATAAAGGATAGCAAAATCTCTAAATTCGGCTTCATTTTGTAATTGAAATTGCAGTATCTCTGTGGCAATTCGTTCCGCCTCGGCGTCTTCATTACGGCAACTAATCACCCTAACAGGATCGCCAAAGGCCTTATCACTCCATAACGCTTTACTGAATTCGTGCGGATTATTAGCAATAAGTTGGTTGGCTACTTTTAAAATACGTCCAGTGGAGCGGTAGTTTTGCTCTAGTTTAACCACTTTAAGGGAGGGGAAATCAGCCTGTAATTCAGCCAAGTTTTCTGGCCTTGCGCCACGCCATGCATAAATGGATTGGTCATCATCACCCACCACGGTAAAGTTACTACGGTGGCCCACCAGCTGCTTCACTAACAAATACTGTGAACTATTAGTGTCTTGGTATTCGTCTACTAGTAAGTAGCGTACTTTGTTTTGCCACTTTTCTAAGATATCAGGACGATGTTTGAATAGTTCCACGGGTTGCAGGATCAAATCGTCAAAATCTACACCGTTGTATAGCTTTAGGGTTTTTTGATAAGCCTCATAGACTCGCGCTGCAAGCACTTGATCAGGGCCATTGGCGCCTGCCATAGCTCTGGATGGGCTAATGAGATCGTTTTTCCAATTAGAAATGAGGTGTTGAATGGGTTCACATGCATCTTCTGCCGCTTCAAATTCTTTGTGGGTTAGATCTTTTAAAAGGGCCAATACATCTTGCGAATCAAAGATGGAAAAGCCTGGTTTATAACCCAAAGCCACCACTTCTTTGCGAATAATATTAAGGCCTAGATTGTGGAAGGTTGATACGGTCAGTCCACGTGCTTCTTTACCGGTCATCAAACTACCTACCCGCTCTTTCATTTCACGAGCCGATTTATTGGTAAAGGTCAGGGCGATAATTTGGTGCCCTTTGAGGCCACACTCAGCGATTAAGTAAGCAATTTTTTGGGTAATTACGCTGGTTTTACCCGAACCTGCACCTGCAAGTACAAGGACTGGGCCGGTAATGGCTTCTAGGGCTTCTTGTTGGCGGGGATTAAGGCGGCTCACAGAATAGTAACTCGGGGTAAATGGCAAAAAATCAGCTCAGCATTATAGGTGATTTTTGCTTTTTATGCGCCGTAAATTAGCCCCTAGTTGGGCAATAACTAAGGCGCAATTTTTAAGTGCGTGGTATCAATTGTGTTCAATTTCCATACTTAGGGCATCCAACCTGCGGTAACTTAAGGCCTCGAGTAAGTGACTTTTCTGGATATTTTTGGCATTTTCTAAATCGGCAATAGAGCGCGCTACTCTGAGTACTTTATGAATACCTCGTGGAGATAAGTGCAGTCTTGAGATAGCATTTTTAAGTAAGCTTTCGTCAGTAGGTTTAAGTTTTGTACAGGCCTCTAACTCTGCCCATGGCAAATGCCCATTAAGTAAGCCATTCCTTGCTAACTGGATAGCTTGGGCTTGGGCCACCCACCGTTTTGCTGTTTGCGTGTTAAGCCCCTGCTGTGGCTTTAACAATACTTCAGGGGAGGGTCTTGTCACTGCCACTTGTAGATCAATGCGATCAAGTAATGGCCCCGATAAGCGTTGCAAATAATTAGCCACCTTAGTGGGAGTGCAGCGACACGCTTGATGCTCGTCACCATAATACCCACAAGGACAGGGGTTAGTGGCTGCAACTAAGCGGAATTGGGCGGGTAATGTGCTCTGATAAGCCGCCCTTGATAAGTGAACCTGACCACTTTCTAAGGGCTGTCTTAAACTATCCAGCACATGCCGAGGGAATTCGGCTAATTCATCTAAAAATAAAACCCCATGGTGGGCTTGGCTGATTTCACCGGCTCTTGGTACTCGTCCGCCACCCACTAAAGACACGGCCGAGGCACTGTGATGGGGGGCTCTCCATGGCGCCTGACGCCATGTGTTGGGGTTAAACAAACCAAGGCTCGAGGTAATAGCCCCCAGCTCTAATGCTTGTGCTTGTGTGAGGGGCGCTAACAAAGCGTGCAAGCGTTGGGCCAGCATGGTTTTGCCAGTGCCAGGTGGACCGCACATGAGCAGGTTATGATTACCCGCAGCAGCAATGATTAGGGCACGTTTGGCTTGCTCTTGGCCTCGAACATCCACTAAGTCGGCCTCTGGTACAAACTTAGCTTCTGCCTGTGGAGGTTCAGGTTGTTGTTGTTTTTCGGGCTGGTGCAGCCATTGGCTGAGTTGATTTAAATGGCTTGGCGCGATAACGCGGCTAGCCTGTGGCATCATGGCTTCGGCGGCGTTAGCCGGCGCTACAACCATGGTGCGCTGACTGGCATGGCAGGCGATTGCCGCACTCAATATGGCAGGGCAAGGTCGCAGTTCAGAACTGAGCGCCAATTCGGCCACAAATTCATAGCCTTTAACAGCTTCGTCGGGCAGCTGGCCACTGGCGGCCAATAAACCAATGGCAATAGCCAAATCAAAGCGCGCCCCCTCTTTAGGCAAGTCTGCAGGGGCAAGATTAATGGTGATGCGTTTGGCAGGAAACTCAAAGCCCGCATTAATAATGGCACTGCGCACCCGGTCTTTGCTTTCTTTCACCGCGGTTTCAGGCAGCCCAACGATGGTTAACGCAGGTAAGCCACTACTGAGGTGCGTTTCAACACTCACTAATGGGGCCTCAACGCCTACATAAGCACGGCTGTAGGTTATGGCATAAGACATTGCCTTTCCTTGGCAGTCTGATCATAGCACTTAAGTCTAGCAGCTGATTGCAATGCTGCACTAGGCAGTGCCACACCACGCCCCATTTCAGTGCGCAATGGCTAGCGTTCGCGCCACTTTAGGGCTTACTTCGGGTTTAAAGTTAAAAATAGTGGATATTTGGTTATTTTTAAGGCATTAAAGTTGGCACAATCCCTGCAACCCCCTATGCTAGGCAATATGTCATTTATTAATTATTAGTGTAAAGGAACTTCCAATGAAATTGGTTAGCGCAATCATTAAACCGTTTAAATTAGACGACGTAAGAGAAGCTCTTTCAGACATGGGCGTACAAGGCGTCACTGTAACTGAAGTGAAAGGTTTTGGACGTCAGAAAGGTCATACTGAGCTCTACCGTGGAGCTGAGTATGTGGTTGATTTTTTACCTAAAGTTAAAGTTGAAGCTGCGGTTGACGACGCCATGGTAGATCAAGTTATAGAAGCCATTAGCAACTCAGCCAACACCGGAAAAATTGGTGATGGTAAGATTTTTGTGGTTAATCTTGAGCAAGCGATCAGAATCCGTACCGGTGAAACAGGCTCTGAAGCACTATAAATAAGCTTTATGTCAGTAAAACCCTCATATTCTTGACTATTTATAGTACTAAAAAGTATGTAGGGTTTAATGACGGCTAGTTATCTTGTATATTATGTTAGCTAATATTGGTGCACTAGGTTGAGTCCTCCGAAGAGTTTGGGTCATTAGGTCACAACAACTCAACATCAACATCAATACAATATAATAAGAGATAGCCACACATCATGAAATATGCCGGTTTTCGAGGGGAGTTTATTCTTGGATTTGTTGCTTGTGCAGCGGTCTTAGGAATTGCTTTATATATGGAATTCGTCATGGGTCTAGACCCATGCATGTTGTGTATAAGCCAACGTTTTGTTTATCTAGGCATGGCCTTTGTGTTTATGCTCGCAGCCTTACACAACCCTTATTTTGGTGGCCATAGGCGTTACGGATTTTTACTTTTTCTACTGAGTTTATTGGGTTTAAGTTCATCAGGCCGCCAACTGTATTTACAAAGTTTGCCAGCCGACCTTGTGCCTGCCTGTGGCCCTAGCTTTAGTTATATGGTTGACGCCTTTCCTTTGGTCGAAGTGATCATCACCATGTTCAAAGGCTCGGGTTCATGTGCCGAAGTACAATGGACCTTCTTAGACCTGTCCATTGCTGGCTGGAGCTTTGTATTGTTTAGTCTGTTGGGGCTTTATTGCTTGCGGTTAGCAATGGTGCGTACCAAAATTTTACTGGTTTAAAACCACCACGCTAAACCTTGTAATACCAAAGCTGCCATGACGCCAGCAACCACATCGTCGAGCATGATACCTAAGCCACCAGTTACCTTTTTGTCAATCCAATTGATCGGCCATGGTTTAATGATGTCGAAAAAACGGAACAAGACAAAGCCAATCAACACCCATACCCAGCCTACTGGCGCGGCAATCATGGTAATCCAAAAGCCCGCAAACTCGTCCCAAACAATACTGCCGTGATCATGCACGCCTAAATCTTCTGCTGTTTTACCACACAGATAAATACCCACCACACAGGTGACTAACACCATCAGTAAATACTGATTCAGATTTAACTGTGATAAAGGCCAATAGAGTATCACTGCCACTAAAGTGCCACAGGTACCTGGGGCTTTTGGTGCAGCGCCACTGCCAAAGCCTAAAGCCAATAAATGCACTGGATTTAACCAATTGGGTTTGACCTTAACCGATTGCATGAAATAACTCCTTAAAAGTGTTGGTAGCCTTGAGGGGGGGTATATAAGCCCCCATCTTCTTGCCAAATGCGACAACCTAACTCAGGGCCGATATGGCCTATAACGTTGAGGGCAAGATTGTGGGACTGTGAGTAAGCTTGTGCGGCGCCCATAAACTGAGCCGGCAGGGTGAAACAAAGTTCAAAATCTTCGCCGCCGTTGAGTGCATAGTCTCGTGCTTGACTTAGTGAGGTATAGGCTTGCAATGCCGCAGACAAGGGAAGGTCTTGTAATTGTAGATCTGCACCACAGCCACTGGCCGCAAGCATATGGCCTAAGTCCTGCACCAGCCCATCAGAGATATCCAAACAAGCGGTGGCTTTGTTCCTTAACCACTGCCCTAGGGCTATGCGTGGTGTGGGGTTCCAATAGCGTTGACTCAGTTCGTCTGAGGCCTCGCGGTGGTGTTGCATGATTTGCAGACCCGCAGCTGAGTCGCCCAAACTACCCGATACCACAATAGCATCGCCTATTTGAGCGCCACTGCGGGTAATCGCCTGCCCATTCGGCACCCAGCCCATGGCATGAATACTGATGCTTAAAGCGCCCTGAGTGGTATCACCACCGGCCAAGCTAATACCACATGCTCTAGCTTGGGCTGCCAAGCCCTCACTAAACGGCTCAATCCAAGCTGCATCGGCGCTGGGCATAGTCAGGCATAAGTTAAACCAGGCTGGGGTGGCTCCCATGGCGGCTAAGTCACTGACACTAGCGGCCAAACACCGTTGCGCAACTTGCTCAGCTGCCATATCGGCAAAAAAGTGCACACCCGACACAAAGGTATCGCTGCTGACGGCTAATTGATGTTTAAAAGGAATTTGGAATAAGGCGCAATCGTCACCTGGGCCTAGGGCCATGGCCGGCCCAGGGCGAAGCTCTGGGCGGTCAAAATAGCGTTTGATAAGATCAAATTCGCCCATAGTATTCACACACTTTAGCTAGCGAGTGCCAGACGTTTGTTTTGCTGCAATTTCTACCGCACGGTGGTTGAGCGCCACCTTATCTAAAATACTGTTGACGTACTTGTGCCCATCGGTGGCACCAAATACTTTACCCAGCTCAATACATTCGTTGATCACCACCCGATAGGGCACTGCAACTGAATCGCTGAGTTCATAGGCGCCCATACGCAAAACGTTAAGCTCAATGGGGTCTAAATCACTGAGCTTACGGTCTAGGTATTGCTCAATCATTGCATCAAGGCTCTCTCGTTGAGCCGCAACTCCACGTAACAATTGGCCAAACATACGCTTGTCTGCATGCTTAAAGTCTTGGTCTGCTAAAAATTCGGCTTGCACATCCACTGCACTGGCGCCACTCATGTGCACTTGATACAAAGCCTGTAAAGCTAATTCTCTGGCTGCTCGACGACGGTCTGGACGACCCTTATTTGCGCTCATTTATGCCTCTAACTGACGTAATAAGCTAACCATTTCAAGAGCAGACATGGCGGCTTCTTCGCCTTTGTTACCCGCTTTTGTGCCACAACGTTCAATGGCTTGCTCTATAGAATTAACCGTTAAGATGCCATTGGCCACGGGAATGCCATGCTCCAAAGCCACTTTGGAAATGCCAGAAGAGGCTTCGCCAGACACGTATTCGAAATGCGGCGTACCGCCACGAATCACTGCGCCCAAAGTGATAATGGCGTCATCTTTACCTTGTTGGGCAATTTTTTGCGCCACTAAAGGAATTTCAAAAGCCCCAGGCACTCGCACTACACGGATCTTCTCAGCGTCAACACCATGGCGCTTGAGCGTATCAAGAGCGCCTTCAACCAGGCTTTCTACGACAAAAGCGTTAAAACGACCTACCACAAGAGTGTAGTGGCCATTAGCGTCGTTAAAACGACCTTCAATATGAGTTACAGACATATAATTTCCTTACAATTACTATGCTACAACCACCTAGTGGTCGCAGTCGATGTATTCTTCTATTTCTAAATCAAAACCAGAAATAGCATTAAATTTCATTTCTTGGCTCAATAAGCGCATTTTACCTACACCTAAGTCACGCAAAATCTGTGACCCAGTGCCTACGTTTAAGTAAGCGCCAGAGCCGTCAGTATTAAATTGACGCGGCACAGACGTTTCAAAGAAAGCATCTATACTGCCTTGTAAATTTCGATCATCGGTTTGACCCAATAACACCAACACACCTTGGCCTTCTCTTGCAATGCGCTCTAATGATGAGTCGATGGTCCATTTAGGGCTAGAAGGCACCGCACCGACTAGGTCGCGCAATACGTCCGCCATGTGCACTCGCACTATAGTGGAGTCTTGGGGCTTAATGTTACCCATGGTCAGGGCGACATGAGTGCCACCATAAATGCTGTCTTGGTAGGTGTGTAAGCTAAACTCTCCATGGCGAGTGGGTAGCATATGAGAACTGACTTTAGTGATGGTCTTTTCGTTGAGATTACGAAAGTGAATCAAATCTGCAATGGTGCCAATTTTCAAATCATGTTGGGCAGCAAAGGCCATCAGATCATCACGCCGCGCCATGGTACCGTCATCATTCATAATTTCAACGATAGCAGCTGCAGGCGCATAGCCTGCAAGACGCGCTAAATCGCACCCCGCTTCCGTATGCCCAGCGCGAGTTAGCACGCCACCCTCTTTCGCCATTAGCGGGAACACATGGCCAGGTTGTACAATGTCTTCTGGCTTCACATCACCTGCTACTGCGGTCCGAATAGTATACGCACGGTCAGCCGCAGAAATACCCGTAGTAACCCCTTCGGCGGCTTCAATAGACACTGTAAAATTGGTTTCGTAGGCTGTGCCGTTACTTTTTACCATCAAGGGTAACGCAAGTTTTTCACAATGCTCTCGAGATAAGGTAAGGCAGATCAAACCCCGGGCATGTTTGGCCATAAAGTTGATGTCTTCTGGCCGCACTTGCTCCGCCACCATCACCAGATCACCTTCGTTTTCACGATCCTCATCATCCATGAGGATGATCATTTTGCCTTGGCGAAGGTCTGCAATGAGTTCAACTGAGGTGTTCATGTTCATGTGATAACCCATACTTAAATACAAAGCCAGCACTACGGTGTGATGAGGCGGCCATTTAGCGGCTCATTGTGCCAGATTTCGCGGGCAGTGGCTAGCTATCAGCACCTTTTGGGGTGGCATCAATACGCCAATCGTGGCCCACCTGTGAGATGCCTTTAATCTCCAGATCATAGGCTTGCGCCATTTTGTCTAAGGGTAGATTAAATAATGCTTTGGCCTTACTACCTAGCAGCTTAGGCGCCATATACACGACCAAATGATCGGTTAACCCCGCCTGCAAAAAAGCACCACTTAAACCCGCACCCGCTTCCACCAGCACCTGATTGCATTGACGCTGACTCAAGATGCTAAGTACGTCGGTTAAATCCACTTTACCGTGTTCGTCTGCCCCGCACACTTGCACCTGTGCACCGGCGTTGACCAAGACTTGATGTTGCTGTGGGTCAGTCACACAGGTCAGCACTAAAACTGGGCCATACTGTTGTAACAGTTTGGCCATGGCTGGCATACGTAAGTGACTATCTAACACCACTCTCAGCGGCTGCTTGAGGCGTTCGATAGCAGCCCGAGGCACCCCAGCTAAAGCTAATTCGTCAGCCCGTACGTTCATGCTGGGATTATCTCTTAAAACTGACCCAATGCCCGTAATTACGGCGCAGCTTTGGGCCCGCAATAGGTGTACTTGGGCCCTCGCCTCGGCGCCAGTAATCCATTGACTTTCACCAGAATCCATAGCGGTGCGGCCATCTAAGCTCATAGCCATCTTGTTGATTACGTAGGGTTTATTAGTCGCCATGCGTTGCAAAAAGCCACGATTAGAAGCCGCACATTCTAGCTGCATCACTGGGCCGATCACCTCTACATTAGCAGCCTGTAGCTGGGCTAAGCCTTGCCCCGCAACCAGAGGGTTAGGATCTTGGCAACCGTACACCAAGGTAGCCACTCTAGCCTCAATCAGCGCTAAACTACACGGCGCGGTGCGGCCATAATGACTACAGGGCTCTAGGGTCACATAGACGGTCGCTCCCGCAGCATGATCTCCCGCTGCGCGGATCGCCATCACTTCAGCATGAGGTCCTCCGGCTTGCTGGGTAAATCCAACACCCACAACTTGGTTATGTTTCACTAGCACACACCCTACCGCTGGGTTAGGTCGCGCGAATAACTGTCCATAACTGGCTTGCTCTAAGGCCAACGCCATAAATTGATCATGGGGGGCTAGACTAGCCATTAGCTTGCTTCATGATCTTGTTCGAGGCGCTCAATCTCAGCGCGAAATTCGTTCAGATCTTTGAAACTACGATACACCGAGGCAAAACGTACGTATGCCACCTCGTCTAACTGGCGTAATTGTTCCATGACCGCCTCTCCAACCAGTTGGGTGGCCACTTCCCGCTCCCCACCGGCACGCAAGGAGTGTTTAATACGATTAAGGCTGGCTTCGATGGCTTCAATGCTTACTGGGCGCTTTTCGAGGGCCCTCAAGATGCCCGCACGTAACTTTTCTTCATCAAAAGGTTGACGTGTGCCGTCCTGCTTGACCACTCGTGGCATTAACAGTTCAGCCACCTCAAAGGTGGTAAAACGTTCGTTACAGGTTAGACACTCTCGCCTGCGTCGAATTTGCTCTCCCTCACCGACTAATCGCGAATCGATAACTTTGGTTTCTGGGTTACTGCAAAAAGGACAATACATAGGGGTCTCGGCCAACCGTATAAGGGGGTATATATGGGCTTCATTATAGCCTTAATATTTGCTTCTGGGCCAGTGGGATAAAGGCAGGCCAAGGAAGCATTAATTTGCTGGATTTGTAGCCAATAACTGCTATTCTGGCGCACTTCTCTAGTTTAAAGGAATAACATGATTGACTTACCTGTCGCCGAATTGGCGGCTTTAGGAGCGGCGGTGTGCTGGACTTTTACTGCTATTTTAGCAGCCCCCGTGGTACACCACTTTGGCGCTGTTGCCTTTAATCGCTACAGGGCAGTGTTTGCGGGCACCGTGTTGATTGCCATCACCAGCATTATGGGCTTGTGGTCTAGCGTGCCCGATAGCGCCATGATGACGCTAATAGGCTCTAGCCTAGTGGGCATTGTGATTGGCGATACGGCGCTCATGCAGGCCCTGAAGCGCATTGGCCCCAGACGCAATTCAGTGCTCTTTGCCACTAGCGCCCCTATGGCAGCTGGCATGGGCTTTCTGTGGCTGGGTGAAACCCTTAGTACTAACTTATTATTGGGCTGCGGACTGATTTTAATGGGCGTAGTGAATGCGGTTTGGTGGGGCCGTAAAGCAGGTGGCGAACATCGCTTAGAAAAAATAAGCGGCCATTTGGGCTTTGGGATTTTACTTGGCATTACGGCGGCATTTGGCCAGGCAGCTGGGGCGGTCATGGCTAAACCTGTGCTGCTGGCCGGTGCAGACCCTATTGCAGCCTCTGCCATTAGGGTGGGATTTGCTGCCTTGGTATTATTGCTAGTGCGCACCATGCCTTTTGCTTGGGCCAAAGCCAATGCAGCCCCCACCGCTGCATTGGTTGGGCGCACCATGGCCAGTGCAACCTTAGGGCTGGTGTTGGGTATGACGTTGTTAGTTTATGCCCTAGGTGTGGGTGAAGTGGGGGTAGTAATGACCTTATCTGCTATTACACCCGTGCTTATATTACCCGTCATTTGGTTTATTACAGGACAACGCCCTAGCCGTGGTTCATGGCTAGGCGCCGCCTTAGTGGTCATCGGCAGCGGGGTGATTTTCTTAAACCACTAAAGCCTTACTAGTAAACCCTATTACTGGTCTAGGTAGGCCGCTAGAAAGTCATCAAAAGGTTCCGTTTGCGCAGCTTCAATACGCTCTTGGTCAGTAAGGGATGCCCTCACTTGCTCACTTAGCTCTTGTCGACGCTGTAAACTTAGGCTTTGCTGTAGGTGATACGCTTGATGTTTTTTTGCCAGTTCTAAAGACAAAGTTTGATGCGATAATTGGCCTTCTTTCATGGCTGCCAGTACTTGTGCGGAAGGCGTTAAGGAGGCATCGTTGAGGCGTGCCTCCATGGTATCAAGGGCGGCTAACACGTCGGCTTTATCTGGCATTATATCAGCCACTAGGCGTAGGTTAGTGACAATATCTTGGCCTAGGCTTTGCAAACTCTTTGGTCCACCACAGGTATCCAACATCAGCCCTGGCTTGCGGCCTTGGCGCACTACCACACCTTGATTAGTCCCAATTAATTCGCATTCTTGATCACTGATGACAGGGCTTTGTGCAAATAGACACCAGCTTAAAAAGGCATTAATAAAATGGCTTTGTTGTGCATCAATGCCTAAGGGCAAAAAGGGGTTGAGGTCGATATTCCTAACTTCTACATACTCTACACCCGCTTCTTTAAGGGCGTGCACTGGCTTTTGACCTGAACGGGCTACCCGTTTGGGGCGGATATCACTGTAGTATTCATTCTCAATTTGCAACAAGTTGGCATTGAGTTGACGATACACACCATCAACCTTCACCCCTAAGTTCTCATACTGAGACAAGGGCGTAGAAATGGCATGTTCTAAGGACTTGGCGTAATTCTCTAAATCGTTAAAACACAAATTCAATACCGACTGAACTTGATTGCTGTAACCCAGGTCACTCATCCGCAGTGATGTGGCATGAGGCCCAAACAAGCAGCCATCCGCGCCTTGCTCTAGGTCTATGTCACGGCCTTTAACAAAACTTGCATCTAACGCAGGTGACGCACCAAAAAGGTATAACAAGATCCACGAATGGCGTCTAAAATTACGGATTAATCCAAAGTATTGGCTAGACCTGAAATCACATAAAGACTGCTCATCACCAAGCAGTTGCTGATACGCAGGCCAGAAATTATCTTGCGGCGAAAAGTTAAAGTGTATGCCTGCAATAGACTGCATAACTTTGCCATAGCGCCATGCTAAACCCACACGGTAGGTATGCTTAAGCTTACCCGTGTTTGAGCTACCAAAGTCAGCAATGCGAATGTCATCTTCACCATCAAGGTAACAGGGCATACTAGCAGGCCAAACATATTCGCCTAAGTCTTGTAACTTGCTAGCACTAAAGCTATGTAATTCCTGCATAAAGTTTAACGCCGCCACAGGGCTTTGAAAGACGGGGGTAATGTATTCCAAAAGGGCTTCTGAGTAGTCGGTGGTGATACTGCCGTGAGTCAAGCTTGAACCTAGGGCTTGTGGATGGTCTTGATGACTAAGGCGGCCACTAATACCTACCCGTAAACCTTCTTTTTCGATACCACACTGTAGCGTTGCCAAGGTATTAGCGACGGGGGAGTTTTTCACCTGCTGCAAACGTTGTTGTAAATATGTGAGCATCTGTAGTTCCAAATTAACTTTAATAGCTGATGACTAGACAGATAACAAGCATAGTCTAGGTTGGTGTCAAATGACGTGTAGGTATTACTTTTTTAAGCGCGACTGGGCGTCCTTGAGTTTCTGTGCCATGCTGCCCATTGCTGCATTCGGCTGAGCGTGGCTTTGAGCTTTGCGGGAGCTATTTTGATCTACCTTAGCAGGACGCGCCCTACCCAAAGTAGCCGCCTCATCCTGAGTGGGTAATTCATCACTTAAACGCATGGTTAAACCAATACGTTTACGCGCCACATCTATTTGCATTACCTTGACTTTAACAATGTCTCCGGCTTTGATAATGTCATGGGGGTCTTTAACGTACTGGTGCGACAGGGCCGAAATGTGTACCAAGCCATCTTGGTGAACGCCAAGATCCACGAAGGCACCAAAATTGGTGACATTACTAATGGTGCCCTCCATGATGGCCCCTAAAGTTAGCTGTTTAATGCTCTCTACACCATCGGTGAGCTTAGCCATGCGAAATTCTGGTCTTGGATCACGTCCAGGCTTTTGTAACTCACTCAACAAATCTTGTAAAGTATGCTCGCCAAAGCCTTGGTCAGGCAACTGTTTAACGTCAATCTGTTTAAGTTGATCGTTGCCCATGAGGTCAGACACAGTGAGTTTTAGCTGCCTAGCCAATTGATCGACCAAGCCATAGGCTTCAGGGTGCACCGAGGTACCATCTAAGGGGTTATCACCACCACGAATGCGCAAAAATCCAGCGCACTGCTCAAACGCTTTGTCTCCCAAGCGAGTCACTTTAAGCAGTTGCTTGCGGTTGTTAAAGGCGCCATTAATATCGCGATACAGCACAATGTTCTCTGCCATGGTTTTGTTTAGGCCAGCCACTCGCTGCAAAAGTGGCGATGACGCGGTGTTGAGGTCTACCCCCACATTATTGACACAATCTTCCACGACATTATCCAATTTACGAATCAATTGAACTTGGCTTACATCATGCTGATATTGACCTACACCAATAGCCTTAGGTTCTATCTTCACCAATTCTGCCAAGGGGTCTTGCAAGCGTCTAGCAATAGAGACCGCTCCACGATAACTCACATCTAGGTCTGGAAACTCGGCCGCCGCAAGGGCTGATGCAGAATAAATTGAAGCCCCAGCCTCACTCACAATAATACGCTGTGGCGCCTGAGCCCCTAGCCTTGCTTGGGCTTCCTTCACCAGCTTGTCAGTTTCACGTGAGCCTGTACCATTGCCAATAGCCACCAGCTGTACTTGGTACGTTTGACACCAATGCACCACCCACTCTAACGCCGCCTGCCATTTATTATGAGGCACATGGGGGAAAATAGTTTCAGTTTTGAGAAGTTTCCCCGTAGCGTCAACGACCACTGCTTTGACGCCTGTACGTAAACCTGGATCTAGCCCCAAAGTCACCTTGTCACCAGCAGGAGCTGCTAGTAACAAATCCTTCAGGTTGTTAGCAAATACACCGATAGCACGGTCTTCCGAGGCTTCTCTAACGCGGTTAATGAGGGCTGTTTCTAATTGGCTGGCTAGCTTAACTCGCCAAGTCCAACGCACCACTTCGTTGAGCCATTTATCGGCTGCGCGGCCCTCATCTTTGATATGCCAATAGGAGGCCACTCTCGATTCATAGGGCAGGTGCTCATTGGCAGACCATAAAATAGTGGCCTGTAAAATACCTTCGTTGCGGCCTCTTAATATGGCCAAGGCACGGTGGGAGGGGATACTCTTGAGGGCCTCTTGAAACTCAAAATAGTCTTGAAACTTAGCTCCCTCTTGTTGCTTGCCTTCAACCACCTGAGTTTGCCACTTTGCATCTTGCCAACCCATGTGGCGTAATTCTGCCAACAAGTCTGCAGCTAAACTAAACCGCTCCATGAGGATGTGCTTGGCACCGTCCAGGGCGTCTTTGGTATCACTTACTTGCAGGTCTGTATTAACATAGGCCTTGGCTGTGTACTCTGGGTCTAGGGTGGGGTCTTGAAGTAAGGCATCCGCCAAAGGCTGGAGGCCTGCCTCTATGGCCATTTGGGCCTTAGTCCGGCGCTTGGTTTTGTAGGGTAGGTATAAGTCTTCTAACCGAGTTTTGCTGTCTGCCGCGTTAATCAGCTGGGCTAGCTCTGGGGTCAGCTTAGCTTGTTTCTCAATGCTGTCTAAAATGCTTTGCCTACGGGTATTAAGCTCACGCAAGTACCCAAGCCGCTCCTCCAATGTCCGCAGTTGGGTATCATCCAACACGCCAGTCACTTCTTTGCGATAGCGGGCAATAAAGGGCACTGTTGAGCCTTCATCTAACAATTTAATGGCGGCATCTACTTGCCACCTTTGTACCGTAAGCTCGGTAGCGATTTGTTGATTTATCACAAACTCAGCATCCTTCTCATTTCAACAACACAGATTTAATAATGGGGTCATGATGGGGTTTTTAAAGTGGCCTTTTATTAAAGCCCAAAAAGGCCCCTAAAGGAGCCTTTTATGAGCCATGAACTATGCTTAAATTAGCTTAGCTCTGCTGTGGACCTGCGTTAACGATGTCGTCTGAAACACTAAAGCGTTTGAAGTTTTCGTTAAACTTACCAATTAAGGTAGCCGCTTCCACATCGTAGGCAGCTTGATCTTGCCAAGTATTACGTGGGTTAAGCAAGTAGCTGTCTACGCCTTCTAAGGTAGTCGGCACATCAACGTTTAAGCCATCTAAGTGTTGGGTTGCAGCTTCTGCAATATTGCCGCTTTGGATGGCTGCGATAATGGCTCGCGTCGTAGGAATACTAAAGCGCTTACCAGTACCATATGAGCCTCCAGTCCAGCCTGTATTCACTAGGTAAACCTTGCTACCAAAAGCTTCAATACGCTTCATCAGCAACTCAGCGTAAACACCCGCTGGACGTGGGAAGAAAGGCGCACCAAAACAGGTCGAGAAGGTCGAGCGAATAGCGGCACTGGAACCCATTTCAGTGGAACCAACTAGCGCAGTGTACCCGCTTAGAAAGTGATACGCTGCGGCTTCTTTAGTCAGAATAGACACCGGAGGTAAAACCCCAGTTAGGTCACAAGTTAAGAATATAATGGCTTCTGGTTCACCGGCTAAGTTCTTTTGTGTGCGTTTTTCAATATGCTCTAGAGGATATGCACAACGGCCGTTTTCGGTGATGTCAGTGTTGTCATAATCAGCTTCTTTAGTATCTTCGTCTAACCATACGTTTTCAACAATAGCGCCAAAACGTATTGCGTCCCAAATGATCGGTTCATTCTTTTTACTAAGGTTAATGGTCTTCGCATAACAACCACCTTCAATATTAAATACCACGCCTTCGCCCCAACCGTGCTCATCGTCGCCGATTAAGTAACGATCTGGGTCTGCAGAAAGTGTGGTTTTACCGGTGCCAGACAAACCAAAGAATAACGTCGTTTTGCCATCATCGCCTACGTTAGCGGAACAATGCATGGGTAACACGTCTTGCGCTGGTAAGAGAAAGTTTTGCACAGAGAACATGGCTTTTTTCATTTCTCCGGCGTAACGCATACCCGCTAACAACACTTTACGTTGGGCAAAGTTAATCATGACGCAACCGTCACTGTTAGTCCCATCTCGCTCTGGCTGACACTCAAAGTTAGCCACGTTGAGAATTTGCCACTCACCCTTGCCGGCAGGATTGTACTCGGTGGGTACGATGAATAGATTTTGGCCAAACAAGTTTTGCCACGCAGTTTGCGTCGTCATTTGAATAGGGATGTAATGATCATGGTCTGCACCTACGTGCACACTAGCAACATATTTGTCTTGGCCCACTAAAGAAGCAACTACTCGATCCCACAAGGCATTGAATATCTCTGGTGTCACAGGGCGGTTTACAGCACCCCATTCAATTTGGTCTGAAGTACCAGGTTCTTGAACTACAAAACGGTCTAACGGAGAGCGACCAGTGCGAACACCAGTGATGACATTTAGAGCTCCAGTGTTAGCCAAAGTTCCTTCGCCGTTAGCGATGGCCTTTTGGATTAAACTAGCAGGGGAAAGTTGTGTGTAGGTAGTTCCAGTATCAGTAGCTACAGTTGCGTTCATGTATCAATACCTTTGAATTTCTTAGGTTTTTAGAAAATATTAAAAAACTAAGTGAGCGTACGCCGTCACGACGTGAAAAATGAGGCTGGATTATGTCAGAAAAGTCTCACAAAAGCCAAAATATAGTCTATCTGTTTAACTAATAATGCAGCGGCTACGGCGCCTTCAGGCATGACCTGGCGCTGCATAAAAAATGTGCCCTTTAATGCACTGCAGGATTGGTTTTAGCAATCATAACAACCTGCTCTAGCAGAACATGGCAATCAACCTCATCAAAAGCATAGTGGCTATTACAAAAATGGCAATCAATAATAATGGCTTTTTGCTCTGCCAAAATTTCGGCGACCGCTGTTTTGCCTAAGCCAACAATGGCGGCTCCACAACGTTCTCGACTGCAATCACACTGTTGCAACACCTGCCTTGGGTCAAACACTTGAACTTGCTGCTCATGGAAAAGTCGGTAAAGCACCTGATCTGCAGGCAACTGTGCCAGTTCATCTTGGCTCAGGGAATAGGCCAAGGCATGCACTAGCTCCCAGTCCAAGTCGGCTTGGCTTTCATTGGCTGCGGTTTGGGGTAACCGCTGTAACATAAATCCAGCTGCACCGGCATCGGTACTAACCAGTTGAATATGAGTGGGCAATTGTTCCGATTGATAAAAATAGCTTTCAACACACTCGGCCAGTGTGGCTTGATCCGCCACCACAATACCCTGATACCGCTGACCTTGATCGGGTTCGATGGTTATAATCAAGCGGCCATCTGCCACCATGTCGGTAAGGGTTGCGTGTGCATCAATGACACCATCGATTTGCGCCATACCCTTTACCCTAAATGGCTGGTCAGCATCATCACTCAGCTGCCGGCACTCAGCCATCATCCACTTAAGAGGGCCAGCACCTCGGATTTGCACACTCAAGTGGCCCCGTAGTTTAAGATTAGCACTCAGCAAGCAGGCTACGATCAGCATTTCAGTTAATAGCTTGGCCACTGGAGTAGGGTAATCTTGCTGGTCTAACAAGGCCTTAACACCCTGATCTAGCCGCAAGTGAACACCACGTATGTCCATATCGGTGAACATAAAGCCCTGCATTTTGTCATTGTTCATGTGAATCAGAAGTCTTAGAGAGTGGATACCTAGTTATTGTAAACTACAACTGCTGCTGTTCAAAACGTTGCTGGTCCCTACGCTGTTTTTTAGTGGGTCGGCCATCAGACATCGTAGTTTGCCCCATGGCTTTGCGGCCTGCCACTAATTCTGAACGAGCTTTTTCACTGGCAGCCGTTTCGCTGTACAAAAGAACCGCCTCTGGCGCACCTTTGCGGCTTCCAGAGAGGCCTTGAACCACAATCGTTTTTTCATCAAAGCCTTGGCGAATAGTTATTTTTGCATCTAGCTCAACCACACGACCGCACTTGGCTTTAGCGCCTTGATAATGCACCTTACCGCCCTCAACTGCCTGCTTGGCAAGGGCTCGGGTTCGATAAAATCGAGCCGCCCACAGCCACTTGTCGAGGCGCACTTTGTCGTCGGTATTTTGGTCTGTTTTATTGCCCATGTTAGATTCCCGTAAATTTACAAACCCATGACATAAACTGCCTGCTCTATGGGTTGAATTATGCTAAGGTCAGGCGCATATTTTTTGTTGTAGCATATCATTATATAGGACTCCCCATGAGTGAAGTAAAACACTGTAAGTTACTAATTTTAGGTTCTGGCCCTGCTGGCTATACCGCAGCTGTCTACGCAGCACGCGCCAACCTTAACCCAGTGTTAATTACGGGTATGCAAATGGGTGGCCAATTAACCACTACTACAGAAGTGGATAACTGGCCTGGCGATGTCGAAGGACTGCAAGGACCTGCCTTAATGGAGCGCATGAAAGCCCACGCAGAACGGTTTGAAACTGAAATCATTTTTGACCAAATTGATGCAGTTGATCTGCAGCAACGGCCTTTTCAATTATCTGGCCAAGGCACCCACTATACCTGTGATGCTTTAATTATTTGCACAGGGGCAAGTGCTCGTTATCTGGGCTTAGATAGCGAAACTGCATTCCAAGGCAGAGGCGTATCAGCTTGTGCGACCTGTGATGGCTTCTTTTATCGCAATAAAAAAGTAGCAGTCATTGGTGGTGGTAATACTGCTGTTGAAGAAGCACTTTACCTGAGTAACATTGCCTCTGAAGTGACTGTTGTGCATCGGCGTGGGAAATTTCGTAGTGAAAAAATCCTCGCTGATCGCCTAATGGATAAGGTGGAAAATGGCAATATGAAGGTAGAATGGCATCACAACCTTGATGAAGTACTCGGTGATGACATGGGAGTGACCGGCATGCGCATTAAGAGCAGCGAAGACGGTAGCACCCGAGACCTAGATGTTGATGGCGTATTTATTGCCATTGGTCACTCGCCCAATACCGGTCTCTTTGAAGGTCAACTCGACATGCAAGGTGGCTACATTACAGTGCAAAGCGGCACTCAAGGCAATGCCACTCAAACCAGTATTGAGGGCGTATTTGCCGCTGGTGATGTGATGGACCATATCTATCGCCAAGCAATCACCTCTGCCGGCACTGGCTGTATGGCGGCCCTAGATGCTGAGCGTTACCTAGACGAACTGTAATTTTTTGTCGCAAAACGTAGAACTGGCCATTACATTAACGTTACAATGGCGGTTATTACTCTTGGTTCTAGAGCCTTTTTAGAATCATCACCTTAATTACAATAACTCAATTGAGAGGCGTACTATGGATTTATTAGATTTTTTATTCCGATGGTCACACGTTTTATTCGGCATTACTTGGATCGGTATGCTTTATTACTTCAACTTTATTCAGGGTGGCTATTTCAAGCAAGCCAGCCCAGAAGGTCTAGCTGATGCTAAAGCCAAGTTAGCACCAAGTGCTTTATGGTGGTTCCGCTGGGGCGCTATGGGTACGTTTATAACGGGTGTTGTACTTCTAGGTTATCTAGGTGCAGCGCTAAATAACTACATTGTTGTAGGCGCTCTATTTGGTACCCTTATGTTTTTAAACGTTTGGATCATCATCTGGCCAAACCAAAAAATCGCTCTCGGTATGGTTGAAGGTGATGCACCTGCAGCGGGTGCCAAGGCCCTGTTGGCATCACGCCACAACGTGCTCTACTCAGCCCCCATGTTATTCTGTATGCTTGCCTCTGGTCACCCTACTGCAAACATGGGTTATGCGGGGTTCAGCATGAGCACTTCAATGATCGTTATGCTGGTTATTATTGCAGCCTTGCAGGCTAATGCGATGTTTGGTAAGCAAGGTCCATTGACCACAGTTAAGGGCGTAATACACGCTTCTTTGGGTCTGACGGCAGTCATGGTATTGGTATTTAACTTCCTATAAACGAAGATTAAATATCAGGCAAAAAAAACCCCAGCATGCTGGGGTTTTTTTATGGCGGTACCGCCAAAATGAAGGCGCCTATCCTTGGCTCAGTTTACATCCTGTAAAACTCACGTCATCCCTGTGCATTTCAATAGCGAGCTATTAATTCAATTGCACTCCCTGACCTAGTCAAAATTACGCCAATATAGCTTAAATAAATATAGGCAAAGTGCTGAATCTCACCATTACCTTTTATTGATCAGGCATAAAAAAGCCCCAGCATGCTGGGGCTTTTTCGTGGTGTGTCACCTAATTTAAAGCACCTATCCTTGGCGCAGTTACGTCCTGTAGTACTCGTGTCGTCCGTGACTAGTTAAACATACGCCAATGCGGCTTAGGTAAATATAGGAAAATTTCTGATTTTGTAGCTTTATAGCTATTATTTTTGCTTTATAGGGCTAAAAACAGAGCTAATTAGACTTATTCACCAATTTTAATTAATTCAACTTCAAATATGAGCGCATCATTGGGCCCAATCATTTGCCCAGCACCTTGAGTACCATAAGCTAAATCTGGATGAATAAAGAACTTAAACTTAGACCCAACACGCATCAGCTGAACGCCTTCTGTCCAACCCGCTATAACACCGTTTAGAGGGAATTGTGCAGGCTCACCGCGTTCGATTGAACTGTCAAATACACGCCCGTCCATAGTGGTGCCATGATAATGCACAGTAACCGTATCGGTAGCAACAGGCATCTCACCGTCACCTTCTGCCATAACTTGGTATTGCAGACCCGTGCTAGTGACTTGCACACCTTCATTCTGAGCATTTTCAGCCAGATAGGCTTCACTGTTAGTGAGTGCACCATCAAATTTTGAAGCCGCTATTTTACGCTGATATTCCTGCACTGTAGACACTGCTTCCTGTTCACTTACCAACGTCTTTTGGCCAAGGTAAGCCGCATTAAAACCCTCAACAAAGGCTTCCAGATTAAGATTATCAAAATCGTTAGCTAGCTGGCCTGCAACCAACGTGCCTAAGCTATAGCTTACTTTTTGTTCTGCATTGTTTAGATCAGTTTCTGCAGCAGCAGATGTGGCGGCAAGGCCAATGGCGCTGGTGACGGCCAAACGGCTAATTAAAGTTTTCATAGTATTCCTTAGTAATAAAGTTAAACCTGATTATTCAGTGCGTTGCATAGCATATATAAGACTCTTAGCGGACGCAAAAGTATTTCCACTTGTTTACATTTGATTGCCTATTTTTAGGCTTATGGCTCGCTAAGCCTGTGGTATCATCCGCGACCATGATTAAATTTGACGATATTACATTACAGCGCGGTGGCCAGCCTCTTATTGAGGGGGCCAACCTGACTCTAGATTCCGGCCAGAGGTATGGTTTAGTAGGGCGCAATGGCGCTGGCAAAACCACCTTATTCAAGTTATTGCTGGGACAACTGCAACTGGACGCAGGCCAACTCACTTGGCCCCCTGCAATGCGTATGGCCCACATGGCACAAGAAATAGGCGATGTTAATCGCTCTACCTTAGATCATGTGTTGGATGGCGATCAGGCCCTAAGAGATGCAGAGGCCGCCATTGCTGCGGCTGAAGCCACACATAATGAAGCCGCCCTCAGTCACGTGTATGCGGATTATGACCATGTGGGGGGTTACAGCGCGGTTAATCGGGCACAGCAACTGTTGCAAGGTTTAGGTTTTCCAGAGCAAGACTGGAGTCAGCCTGTGGGTACTTTTTCTGGTGGTTGGCGCGTCCGTTTAAACCTAGCCCAAGCCCTGATGTGCCCCTCAGACCTGTTGCTACTGGATGAACCCACTAACCACTTAGACCTTGATGCCACCATGTGGCTTGAATCTTGGTTACAAAAATACCCTGGTACGTTATTTTTAGTCTCCCATGACCGCGATTTTTTGGACCAAGTGGTGCAGGTGATTGTGCATTTAGATCGCAAGCTGCTCACCTCTTACCGTGGCAACTACGCAGCCTTTGAACGGCAGAAAGCCGAGCGTATGGCTCAACACCAAGTCATGTACTCTAAACAGCAAACCGAAATAGCTCACATTGAAAACTTTATTCGGCGCTTCAAAGCCAAAGCTAGTAAGGCGAAACAAGCTCAAGGCCGAGTCAAAGCCTTAGAGCGCATGGAAAAGATCGCGCCAGCCTATGCAGATTCACCCTTCACCTTTCGCTTTCCAGAATTTGATAAAACCAGTTCGACCTTAATAGATCTGGACCGGGTGAGCATTGGTTATGACAAGCCCATTGTCAGCGCTAATATCACCTTACTGCATGATTCACGCTATGCCTTGCTTGGCCCTAATGGGGCAGGTAAATCGAGCTTGATCAAGACTTTGGTAGGCGATCTTGCACCTTTGGCAGGCCAAGTGGTGCCTGGTGAACACCTCAAAATTGGCTACTTTGCACAACATCAGCTAGAAGCATTAGATATAGAAGCCAATGGTTTACTGCATCTGCAGCGCTTAAAGCCGCAGGCAAGCGAACAAGAGCTACGTAATTTTTTAGGTAGCTTTGGATGGCAAGGTGAGCGCGTATTTGAACCCGTGAAACACTTTTCTGGTGGTGAAAAAGTGCGCTTAGCATTAGCCATGATCGCTCTACAAAAACCTAACCTACTGCTGTTAGACGAGCCCACTAACCACTTGGATTTAGAAGCACGGCATGCTCTAACTATGGCGCTGCAGGCCTATGAAGGAGCGATTGTCGTCATTTCTCACGACCGTCATTTGTTGCGCCAAGTGGTGGATAATTATTGGCTAGTCGCCGATGGTAAAGTGAAAGAGTTTGAAGGTGACTTGCAGGATTACCAAGTGCAGGTGCAGGCCTTAGCTCAGGCTCAGGCTCAGGCGAAAATGAAGCAAAGGCAAGACACCATACGCTCAGATCCAAGTACCGCTAACCAAGTCGAATCTGAGACCTTAACACCCGCCGAGCGCAAAGAACAAAAACGTCAGCAAGCAGAGCAACGCAAACAACTGAGCCCACTCAAAAAAGCCATTGCCAAGCACGAAAAAGACATTGACTTGTGGCAAGCGAAACTCGATCTGCTGGAAACTGAACTTGCTCAACCCAGCTTGTACGATGCAGAAAATAAGGCCAAACTAAAAGACTTATTAAGCCAACAAGCCCATGCCAGTGAACAGCATGAATATAATGAAGAGCTTTGGCTAGAAAAAAACGACCAACTTGAGTCTATGGCATTGTGAATATTAAAGCGGCCTATTGGCGTATCAAGTGACGCGATATAATGCCTCAGACTAGGCATTACCCCGTTACCATGCTACAGACAATGACGCATAATAACATTGTTAAAATTTAACACTAAAGGCCCAACTATGAGCTTTCAAACAAGCCAACGTCAGTTCCCCAATAGCCGAATGCGACGCATGCGATACAATGAATTTTCCCGTCGATTAATGCGCGAAAATAGGCTCACAAGCGATGATTTGATCTATCCCATGTTCATCATTGAGGGCCAAAACCAGCGGCAAACCATTGCTTCTATGCCGGGTATAGAACGCCTGAGTATTGACTTGTTAGTGCTTGAGGCAAAGCAATTAGTGACCTTGGGCATTCCAGCTATTGCCCTGTTTCCGGTCACCCCTGACTCGGTTAAATCCTTGATGGCAGAACAGGCTTATCATCCCGATGGCTTAGTCCAGCGAGCGGTCAAGGCGGTCAAAGATGCTTGCCCAGAACTGGGCGTTATTACCGATGTGGCGTTAGATCCCTTCACTAGCCACGGTCAGGATGGCATCATTAACGAAGAGGGCTACGTGCTTAACGACGTCACCGTAGATATCCTCATTCAACAGGCCTTATCCCATGCCGAGGCCGGTGCAGACGTGGTGGCGCCATCTGATATGATGGATGGTCGTATCGGTGCCATACGCAGAGCCCTAGAAGCAGCCAACCATACCAATACCCAGATTATGGCTTATGCCGCCAAATATGCCTCAGCTTATTATGGCCCATTTCGAGACGCTGTAGGCTCTGCAGGCAACTTAGGTAAAGGTAATAAATTGGGCTACCAAATGGATCCAGCCAATAGCGATGAAGCTTTACACGAAGTCGCTCTGGACCTTAGTGAAGGTGCCGACATGGTCATGGTCAAACCTGGCATGCCTTATTTAGATATTGTCAGCCGTGTTAAGCGTGAACTCCAAGTGCCTACATTTGCTTACCAAGTTAGCGGTGAGTACGCCATGCATATGGCAGCCTTCCAAAATGGCTGGCTGGATAAAGACAGTGTGATGATGGAGTCTTTAATGGGTTTTAAACGCGCGGGTGCCGATGGCATACTCACCTATTTTGCCAAAGATGCCGCTATACTTCTGCAATCAGATTAACAACAATCCTAACCTCGAGGCGGCAACGTGGCCAAAACTAAAACAGCCTATGTATGCAATGAATGTGGCGCTGACTCCAGTAAGTGGCAGGGACAGTGCAGCGACTGTGGCGCTTGGAACAGCCTGCAAGAAATTCGCTTAGCGCCTGCTGGGGGCCATATCAGCGCGAGTACTCGGGTCAGCGCAGCCAAGGGTTATGCTGGTGTAGCGTCTCAGTTACAAGACCTTAGTGACGTTGATGTGGCGAGCATGCCTCGCTTGAGTACCGGTATCGGTGAGCTAGACCGAGTCTTAGGTGGTGGTTTAGTGCCTGGTTCTGCCATTCTCATTGGCGGCCATCCTGGGGCAGGAAAAAGCACATTGTTGTTACAGCTCATGTGCAGTTTGGCCCAGCGTATGTCCGCCTTATACATTACCGGAGAGGAATCCTTGCAACAGGTTGCTCTCAGGGCACAGCGCCTGGAGTTACCCACCAGTAATCTGAAAATGCTCACAGAAACTGACGTTGAGGCTATCTTAGCCACCTGCGCCCAACTACAGCCCAAGCTCATAGTGGTGGACTCCATACAAGTCATGCAATTAGCAGACATCACCTCTGCGCCTGGTAGCGTCTCCCAAGTCAGGGAATGTGCCGCCGCTCTAACCCGTTATGCTAAGCAATCGGACGCCATCCTCTTATTGGTGGGTCACGTTACCAAAGACGGTAGCTTAGCTGGCCCCAAAGTTTTAGAGCACATGATCGATTGTTCGCTGCAACTCGAAGGTGATAACGACAGTCGTTACCGCACCCTAAGAAGCCATAAGAATCGGTTTGGTGCGGTTAATGAATTGGGTGTATTTGCCATGATGGAAACTGGCCTTAAGGAAGTTAAAAACCCAAGTTCCATCTTTTTATCTCGCGGTGATACGAGTGCAGCGGGCAGCTTAGTGATGGTCATATGGGAAGGCAGTCGACCACTTTTGGTTGAGTTACAAGCCTTAGTAGATGACAGCCATATGAATAACCCTCGCCGTGTCGCCGTAGGTTTAGACCAGAACCGCCTCACCATGTTGTTGGCTGTATTACACCGCCATGGGGGCTTACACACCGGCGATCAAGACGTTTTTGTTAATGTAGTAGGGGGCGTAAGGGTGTCTGAAACAGGTGCCGACCTGGCCATGTTATTGGCCATCGTTTCCAGTTTAAGGGACCAAGCATTAGATCAGAACTTAGTGGTGTTTGGTGAGGTAGGGCTTTCTGGTGAGATTCGGCCCGTTCCTAGCGGCCAAGAGCGGATTCGCGAAGCCGCCAAACACGGCTTTAAACGCGCTATAGTGCCTATTGCTAATGTTCCAAAGGCCCACAAGTCTGCGGCCAAAGACAGGGACGGCCTAGAAGGCATGGACATTATTGGTGTTAGAAACCTACAGGAGGCTTTAGCAGCCCTATAGCCACTAAAAATTAACGTTATAACATAACAAAAAAGAACCTTTTGCATGCCTATTAAGCCCAATATCATCACCGCTAATGGTCATATCCGCCTCATCAATACAGGAGATGTGGCCGAGCTAGCCGATTACTATGTGCGCAATCGTACTCATTTTTTACCATGGGAGCCGGTGCGTGGGGCTAGCTTCTATGACCAAGCAACCATGCTCAACCGCATTTTAGAAGCAGAAGGCGAATTTCACGCCGACAAACAAGTTAAGTTAGGTGTTTTTTGTCGGCAGCAACAACGCATGATCGCCAGTATCGATTTTTCACAAATCGTGCGTGGGCCTGTGCAGTCGTGCTTTGTAGGCTACTCCATTGACGCCCAACACCAAGGCCAAGGATTAATGCAAGAGTTTATACCCCCGTGCCTGGGATATATGTTTAATCAGCTGCAGTTACACCGGGTGATGGC
>Ga0307488_10000811_pt1 | contig 26072 bp, 44 predicted proteins | sample SB02metaG_FD_202248 | JGI IMG/M metagenome (GOLD analysis project Ga0307488, IMG submission 202248) | Sea-ice brine microbial communities from Beaufort Sea near Barrow, Alaska, United States - SB 0.2 | ecosystem: Environmental > Aquatic > Marine > Coastal | place: USA: Alaska | collected... | reverse complement strand
CCCAGTGGTAGAACGTCTCTCAGCAGGAGCATTTGGGATAGGATTGAAGGTTTCAATGTGTGTGGCTCCACCTCCCAAAAATACAAATAGGACAGCGGGGTCATCTTTATTGATCTCTTCCCCGTAGCTTGCAGTGACATTCCCAAGGGAGAGACATGCACCACCAAGTGCCCCTGCCCCATACTTTATAAAATCTCTTCTACTATACATCTTTTTTCACCTTACTTTCTGGTTTTGGGTCAAATTTACGAAAAAGAAACTCTCCCTCTTCGCTTAATTTTTCAAATATAGCGTTTCTCTTCTTTTTGTCATTAAACTTCTCGTATATTTTCCACCCATTTGTCTGATAGAAATCAGGGTACTTTTCTTTCCTCGCCGCTAGGGCGTAGTCTTTGAGCTTGTATTCTATTCTATACATACTATTTTCTATCCTCTTATCGGTTATTAGCTATCATCCTACATAGCGAAAGGAAATAGTCTTGATTAAAATCTGTCTTACATTTATTTATGTCTTTATGTATCCACTGGACATTGCCTTCTACATATCCTTTAGAGTTATCTATTCTATCTAAAGATGCTGTAAAATTTGACGACTTGCTTCTACTAAAACGCAATGGCTGACCAGATAGGACGCATAGCTTGTTTTGTTTCTCCCATACTCCCCAAGCGTACTCTGGAGTGATAGAGAAGTCTATATCTCTGTTTATTGCATTTCTTTTAACTCTAGACCAATATCTAAGAGAAATATCCTCATAACCACGATATAATTTATGGTGTTTGCCACGTAGATTCTTATTGCAACCACACGACGCGACATTTCCAGATGTCAAATTTCCCTGTGTCACATGCTTATAGTTGCCGCAGTCGCACCTACATTTTCTATATAAGGTTCCGCTAGAGTTTCTATCTTCGGTAATATCCACAATTACCAACTTACCATATCTACGACCAATAGTCTCTTGTAAACGTTTCGATCTAGCGTTTTTTCTATGACACCCGCAACTTTTCTTTCTATCGCAGGTAAGATCCGTTGTGGTTGCCTCGTATGTATTGCCGCAGAGGCATTCCAATTTCCATAGCAAACCGTTCCGTTTTCGCTTACTGTCAGGCCCTAACGACTCGACTACTACGCCATGGTTAAATTTCTGCCCTATTAGTTTATCTTTTTTGCTCATATTTGTCTCCGTAAATAGTATGGGTAAAGTGTCACAATACTATACACAAAAGTGAGCAAATAGAGGATTCTATCCGGGACTTTCGTAGAATCCTATGTCAAATCCGGGTGCTGTACGATTTTTCACTACCTCTTCTATTCCGTCTCTCTTGAGTTCCTTCTCTATAGTTATACACATACTGTCCGTCTCCCCCTTGAAGCTGTTCTTACAGAAGTGGCACAGATACTTGCATCTAAAGTCTGATCTTCTAGGGTCTAGGACTTTTGGGGAAACATTCTCCCTAATGCTTTCAACCTGTTTTCTAAGCATTTCCAAGAATCTGTCCTCGTCATCCTTGGTGAAGCAAAAGCTATAGGGAGTTGGGTCAACTTTCCCTTCAGTATCCTTGTAGAAAAAGATGCTCATAATTCTGTTAGGAAAATCTGGGAACATCTTCGACATTGCATAAAAATAGAGCAATAGCTGAGGGTCATTCACCATTTTGTCATACGTCTTTTCCTCGCCAGTGGCCCAATTGAGACGGCGACCGCTTTTCCAGTCTACCACTTCAATAGTGTCTTTGTCCAACAGCGTTACAAGGTCAATCGTCCCTTTGATGGCGAGCTGACCTTTCTGTGTGACACCGTTTGCATCCACGAAGTCGAACTTTGCCCAATCTTCCTCGATTGGAATATCAAAGTGTGGCTCTGGATAGTAAATGTCCCTTTCTCTAGGGTCGAACTGACTGTTATTCCAAGTCAAGAAACACTCAACAGTCGCCCTTACTTCCCCTCTCTCTTTCTTAGAGTACTTATGTTTAGATGTTTTAGCATAAACTTCGATGGCCTGATCTGTCAGCTCGTCTATATACTCATCTGTGCGTAGCCTATCCTTATGGATGCGAACCTTTCCGCATTTATCATCTTCTACGGACAAGTACTTGTTTTTGGGCTTATCCTGCTCAAACTTCTTGAGTCCAGCCAAAATCTCCATAGCCTTATGGGCCATCGTTCCCATCTCTGCCTTTTTTCCGCTGTCGGAAGGCCAACCTAGATTGTAGGTTAGGAAATACTGCATCTGGCAAAAATCGTAATTATTGTAGCTAGAGCTACGGACGTAGGTTACTATCAAGAGGGCCTCCCGTTTGACGCTAGGTTATTATGGAAGAAGGTTCGAGCTATCTGAATAAAAGTATGCAACTCAACATTCTGATTGTCCATGTGATGTTTAAAAGGGTAGTCGTTCAAAGCAGTTTCACTATCGTGAGCATCTTCTAACGGACTCCTGCTCAGTCTCACTAGCAAGCCATTTGCGTCTTCAATGGCTTTAGCTTCATTGGGGAAGCGAACGTCAGCGATAATAGCCAACTGAGTCCCTTCTGCTTTAATTTTCTTGATAGTAGCGTTGACCCAGATAGGCTCAAAGATCTTACGCATTACTTCTGTGCCAAGGAACTGCATGAACTCACGAGCAGTCATTGGTCCCGGCTCGTGAACTGTTAGCCCTAAGAGCGTGGGGTCAACATCCCCATAGTCTCTTACTATTTCCGAAGGGTCCAATTCAGGGGTTATTACCCCCGGCATGTTCTCCCACAGGAGATGCTTCTGGATAGTACTCTTCTGTTCGTCAGTTCCCCAAGCACACTCAAAAGGAATCTCGAAGAGATTGACACATATGTTCTTCAGTTCGTCAGCAAAGGTATACAGTTTTACATAGGGCCACATGTTATTCTCGGCGTACATAGCAAATTCAGAGTCTTTCCTAGCTACGTCGAACTCTCCCCATCCCAAGTTGCCCACCGCATCGTGAGTTAGCACTTGCAAGGCACCCTTGTCGTCGATCTTCCAATCCTGAGCTAAACCATAATTTTCTAGAACTATTCCGTGAAAAATGTTGGCAGCAGTATTCTTGCCCGCCTGTTTCCGTCCAGAAATTCCTACAATCTTCATCAATATAAACCTTTCAATCCTGAGAGAATGTCAACCTGTATTTTATCTATCATTAGATTCCCCAAGTCCTTTGAGTGCATCTTGGGAAATATCAACCTGAACAAACGATTAAACTCTCGCTTGATCTTAATCTTTGACTCACGTCCAGCAGAGTCGTTGTCTGTTAGTATCACTAGGTTAGTAACGCCACTCGTTAATAACAAACGCTTCTGTTGTTCTGAGATCGTCTTGCCGAACAGCCCTACGCAGTTTACCACTCCGGCCTCAAACATCTTCCATACATCGCCCTGACCTTCTACTAAGAACATAGTCCTAGTCTGGATTGCGTGTTCAATTGCCCTATCCCAGTTGTAGAAGTAATCAGTTTTTTTTAATCCATTTGAAAACAAATACTTTGGGTTGAGCCACACCTTCGTTGATCTAGCAATGAATCCAATCTCTTTACCCTCAAAGTGTACTGGGACGATGGCACGCCCCTTCATTGGTGAGTGCCTATCTGTACAATCTTCAACCCCGAAGAGTTTAAGGGTTTCTCTTTTGAATCCACGACTCTCGAAGTAAAGAGACTCTCCAGTAGTCTTTGGTTTGTTAAAATCTTGTAGTGCCAACTTGACGAGGTCGGGCTTGTTGAAAATCTTGTTGATGTCTGTCAGCTCGTTACGAACAACCTCTTTGGGTTCAAACCCTCTAGCGTTGTTTAAGTTATAAAGTTTGCTGATGTAACCCAACGCAGTCCCAAAATCATCCGAATCAAGAACGCCCCTTACAAAGCCAAATACGTCTGACCCATAGTGTTCATGGCACCCATGAGTCCAGCACTTCCACAACTTGAACTTGTGGGAAAAAGAGCATCCAGTTGGATTATCGCTGCCTGAGTGAATAGGACAGCACATGAATATATTATCCCCATCTTGGGTATATTGCAAGTCAAAACTGTCTAAAAGGAGAAAAATATCATTAAAAACTATTTCCTTGACCATATTGAGGTCAAGTTTAGACCCCTGCGTATTTGTTGTACTCATACCAAAGAAGACCCATATTTGCTAGTGCGTAAGCGAACCATGTTAAAGCGTGAGGATAATCCCCTTGCTGAATGTTACCCATTGAAATTAGTAGGTATAACACGCTGACTATTATTATTGCCCAAATCGTCATTCTTCTTCCTCCCAATGTTGATCTTCTCGTTCGTCATAGTCGGTCCAGTCGGGAGCTATTTTTTGGATGTCGTAGAACATTTGACCAGAGCCTTTGTCCCACGCTTTTTCATTCAGCTCGTCATTCTCTACAAGTTTGACGCCGAGGTCTTCCAAGAGAACATTTACACCCTCAATGATGCTCATGGCGTCGTCGTCGTGGTCTATAACAAGAGATTCTTTTAACTCTCCGTAGACAGAGAGGGTTCCCCTTGGGATTGTTTTGTAGGGAATGTCGTACAAGCCGCAAACTTTTGACCCAACCTCGTATTTTGGTAGAGAAGGGTCTTCTTCAAACTCGGTCCATACTCTCGCGTACTGACCAATTTCCCCCTTGGTCATGCCAAAGCAAGTGTCGTTCTTCAGGTCTGACACGAGTCCGTACCCTTCAATATGTTCTTTATATTCTCTCAGTAAAACCTTAGACATAGTCCGGCTCTCCTTCTTCAAAATCCTCTTTACAATCTTTAAGTGGGGTAAACTCCATAATGTCTACCTCAACGATATCGTGCCCTAAATTACAGACCGCAAACGGCGGCCTCATATCCTCTGATCTATCTTCATAGATAGTGCAGTTCTTACAGTCCTCACACACGCTCATTTGTTCATCCTTACTACTGGGAGGTCTGTCTTTCCTGCTGTAAGGTGAGCGGCCACCCACCACCAGCTACCGTCCTCGTTTTCAATCATTAAAAGTTTGCCGTCTTTGGATTGGCAGAAGTTATGATACTTATCCCATTCGGTGTATTTCTTTAACCAGTCAACATCAAGCAATTGTTCTGTATTTTCTACTTCGCAACTTTCTATCTCTGTGCTTGAATCAACAAAGTTTGGGCGATGCTTATGTCGATACCATCGTGCTTTTATCATCTGACCATCTCCCGTCTCACACTTGTGGTTGTAGTTGTTTTATACAGCTTCCACTGTGACACATCGTGCTTAAGACAGTCACCCCTATACCTTTGGTGACTCATAGCCTCCCCAAGAGTAGTAAACTGAGAAAAACCATCTCCACAAATTGTACCATGAGGAGTAATGAAAGAGTAGGTTTCTTTAATCGTGACTCCGCTCATTATAAATCCTTTCTTGAGTAGTCATCCTCCAACCTATGAATATCATCTTCCCTACAGTTCCCCCACTGAAGCTCTGTGACTTCACACTCTCTAGGAGTGTCGTTGATAAGCCGATGAAGTTCCCCAAGACGAATGATCACGCACCCCCCTAGCCTTATACGGTTGATGGTCGTTTCCCCGCCTTCGAACTTGCAAGAAGTGGTCTCGCATAAACATTCGCCCTTGGTAACAACCCAAAACTCAGATCGCCCTTCGTGACTTTGTAGCGATAGCCTCTGCTTAGGGTCTACGGTTATTTTCTTTAGAACAAGACCGTCCGATCTGAAAATATCCTCATACTTTCCCCAAGGTTTAAATATCTCACTCATAGCTTTCCTTCCTTAATAGTCAAAAGGGGGTTCATTATCTTCAAATGGCTCGTCAGCACCTTCTAGGATGCCACCCTGTCCCGTTCTAGCCTCATCTCTAGTGTTTACCTCTACGATGCGGGCAAATTCGCCCTGCATGTTAAAGTTGATGTAGTTGCCGTCTGTCAGACCTGAGCCATGCCTAGCTTTCAAGTTGACTCCCTTATGTGTCCCTCCACTTGGACCATCTTCGGCCATTTCTTCCGCAGACTTTAGTTTAAAAATTGTGAAAGAGGTACAGAGCCAAATAATTCGGTCGGAACCGCTGGCGACAGAAGTATCTTCTCTCGTGATACCGTCACGATTCAACTGAATAAAGGCTAGACACGCGAAGTCGTACTTTACAGTAAGATTATGCAAGGCTGTAATTTGAAATCCAAGAGCTTGATATTCCTGCATGTTATTGTTAATGCTCGATGAAGACATTAGTTTGAGATAGTCATACACTACTAAACAATCATTGGTTCTGCCGTTCTCATCCTGACCCACCTCTCGTAGAATCCATCTTTTGACCGTGTTTATAATGGTCTCAAACGGAGAGCCAGCAACGCTGACGTAAGTGTATGGTATCTCTTTGAGTTCTTTGAAGGCCGCTTTAACCTTAATGAACTTTTCTTCATCTTCCGAGAACTTGCCGGTAGCAATCTCTCCGATTGGGACTCCGCTAATATTAGCGGCCAACCTGTTCATGTGGTCATCCTTGCTCATTTCGCTGTCCAGCATTAGAACTGGTATACCTTTGCGTGCATTGTGCAGGGCCACATTGTCTCCAAAGACAGACTTACCAACGCCGGGACGAGCGGAAACAACATCTACACACTTTCGACGATGACCTCCACCGATAATGGCGTCAAACCTTGGGTACCCAGAGGATAGACCTATCTGATCGCACTTGTTCTCGATCAAAAATTGAAGATATTCGTCAGCACCTTCGCCCAGCTTCTCTGGCTTCTGACCCGTCTCGTCGTCTCGCAGAAACTCCATTAGAGGGTTTTCAACAAGGCCGATGATATCATCAATAGACTCATCCCCATTGATATCGTCGATGCCCTTTTCTATCCGCTTAGCAATCTTCTTTGCTTGGCGAGCGAACTCAAACTTCTTAATTTGAGCAGCGAAGAATAGAACGTTATCCTGCTTGACGGGAAACGCCATCAGGTCACGTATGTACCCCAGCTCTTGCTCAGTACCAACAACGTCGGATAGGCTAAGCTGAGAAGCTGCGGAAAGAATAGCTGGCAGGTCAACGGCGGCATCGCTCAGAAGAACTTTCTCAAGACACTTATAGATCACCTGATTGTTCTGGTGGGCAAAGCTGTTATGAGTAAGTAAGTCATTGATTTCTACGTAGGCATCAATCCCGTAGCTAAATAGTCCTGCAAGTACAGCTCGTTCCGCACCTGCATCAGATAATTTTTGATCCATTGAGAGTCCTTATCCTATGCAACGATTACATCTTGCGAATTCGCCGTACACTACATCTGGGTCCATTGTGAATGACCTCTGGCAGACGTGGCAAGTTTTTTCTACCATGACTTTTTCTGGCCTTTCCCTCGGTGCCATCCCCATCTCTTCAAAGCGTTTAGGGTCAAAGCCCTCTTCCTTTGCCTCTCCAGTATCTTTCCACTGATTCGCCTTAGCCCTTACCGGAGCCTTGGCCCCTATAGAGTTTTCTCTCGTTACGGTAAAGTCTTCATTGACTACGGTAGACCTTTTTCGTTTCGCCGTAGGAGCTTTAGCTTGAGTCTGAACCGCCTCTGTGGGCGTCTCCACCACTTCAGGCTTAGGACTGCTACTCGTCGTTAAAACCTTCACTAGGGCCATCTTTTGTTCGTCTGACAGCGATAGGAAGAACGTGTCTAGAGATTCTATTTCGCTCATCTTCTTTTCCCCTTTTCTATTAAAATGTCGGCCTTTCGGCGTAGGTTATACTCGCGGCTTACTACCACAGCCAACTTAGATTCTGCATTTTGCTTCCACTCATCAATCTTTTTCGCGAGTTCGTTCCCCTTTAGGACGTTTGCGTATTTGATCTCATGCTTGGCTATCATCTGAGTGTCAAACTCTTGAGCCATGATACTATTTAAGCTACCGTCGCACCATCTGGCTACATTCTGCAACTTCGCCTTCTCGCCCCCAACGTGGTCCGCATATTGATACAGCATGAAGGCGTAGTTGAAGCAGTCGTCTTGCGTGAGGGTGTCCATCTTCGCAATGTCAAACGTTTCAGCCATCGCCCAGTCTTGATGAAACTTAGTCACGCCAAGATGCGTAATCGTAATGTATTCATCTATCTGTTTTAAGAACAGTGTCAGTCTTTCAGCAGCAGTACTCAATTTGTTTCCTCCAATTCTCATCAGGCTCGTCGAATCTGAAAACTATCAATTCGATTTCATTCAGTTCGCACCACTCTGCCTTATCCCTATCCCTCATTTGAGAGAATAAAAACCCAGCCTTGCTCTTGTGGAAAAATGGAACGTACTCAAAGTGTTGATTACCGTGAACCTCTATCCCTATTTTAGCATTTGGAACGAGAAAGTCAAGGTATAAAACGGATTTTTTTGCAGAGCTTGTACTTCCGGGTAGCTTTACCTCTTCATATATAGAGTATCCCCCAAAATTTTCTTTTAGAATTTCTCTGGCTCTAGCGTGATATTTAGAGCAACGGGCGTTCTTCTTGTCGTATTTCTTTAGATCAAGATTATATTCCCGTCCATTCAGCCCAGTCACCTTCATAGTAAGATTTCCCTTACCTTGGCGATGACAAACTCCTGAAGCCCCTCTTCTTCAGTGATAAACGTAGATAAGTTATCCATCCCTTGGAACTTGAACGCCTTAATGACCTTCTCTTCGTTGGCCTCTTTATGTTTCTCCAACTGCTTGTCGGTCATGGAGTCAATTTGTTCGGACGTGAGCTTTTCTTCAATCTCGTGGTCTAGGAGCCACTTAGCGATTAGCGGATCGTCCTTGTTTTCAATCAGGCAGTTGATCGTGTACCAAGCACCCTTAGCTGATATGAGGGCGAACTGGGTGGCTATATGACAGATCTCTTGTGCTTCGTCTAGACCTACTCCATATCTAAGCCAACTTTCGGCGGTACTGTTTGGGGTTCCTCCAGCGGCAGAGGTCATAATACGCCAGTTCACCACTTGTCCCACATGGTTACCAGACTCTTTAGGGACTTCCCATCTGCCACGATGGGTGATAATCATATTCGTACCAACCTGAAACTGAAGCATGTTGCCGCAGTCTGCGTGTTTAAGAGGGGCGTAGCGTGACCCGCTTGTATTCGCAATGTTGTGGGTAATGAAGATGACGATAGCTTTCATTCGAGAAACATCGCCGCTTGTGCGTTTAAAGAACATGGACAAGAGCCTTGGGAGTTTATTGCGAACATCCGCTCTAATCTCTCCGTCCAATTCGTCTTTAGGGGTCATGTTGGATGCTGAGTCTACAATGCAGACCAGATTAGGCTCCCTCTTTATTAGGGTTTCGAGAGTGTTCAGATACTTCTCGGCGGACACAACAGGCTCTTCGTCTGTAGCCTGAACAATCTCAATCGCGTCAACATCCAACCCTTTAATGCCGCGAAAATTCTCTTTGGTCATCCGACCCTCAGTGTTTAGGTAGAACACACGCTTACCCAACGCCTGTGCCTTAGCGGCAAAGTAGAGGGCCGTAGTCGTCTTGCCGGTCTTAGGATCGCCCGTCATTCCAACGCACTGACCCTCTCTAATCCCACCCCCAAGGGCGAGGTCTAAAGCGGGAGACACGCTTAGGACTTCGTAGGTGTCAAGGGTCTTTAGCACTTTTGTTCCAGACTCAATAATTGAGCCATATTTCTTTACGATTCCGTCTATTAAAACGTCACCAGTTTCCTTAGTCTTTTTCTTCGCCATTCTCTATATCCCTCAGTCTTTGTAGGAGATTCTTTTTACCATATGATTTTTTCCGATGTTGCGGATCTTTCACATACTCTAATTCTTGTTTTTCTTTTTTGTTTTGTTCCTCAACAATGAAGTGGTACTTCTTAATGGTGCCCTTGGCACTTGGATGATGGAGAGAGAATATCTTCCTGAACTCAGGAGAGTTAATCGCTTTTACAACCGCTTCCTCACTAAACTCCTCTATCAGCTTATTTGCAGCGAACAGTTGACGCTTAAACGTCCAATCCCACGGTTTCTTACTCCAGAATTTAAAGGGGAGCGATCCCACGTTCTTGTTCTCTGCGTTTTTCTTGCACATAATTTCAGCCACATAGGCTGCACAAGTACAAAAATCACCCGTAGACTCATGTTTGTACTTGCTCTTCTCTGAGCGTTTTCTTTTCTTCATTGTAGATCAAAGCCTCTTCAAAACAGTTCTCTAGTGAGTCTTCATGTTCTTTTTCCTTGATCAACTCTGGAACAACATACAAACTCTTCACCATCTTACCATCGGACAGAACCCCCACGGTAAGATAATGTTTCGTTTTCTGCCCCATAGCTCCCAATACCGAGCGGACAATGTAGATAGCTTCTGAGTCCGCTACATCTATTATACATCGGTTAGAGCGAAATTGCAAGTGCAAATCCTGAATAAAGACGGAATTTTCTTCGCAGTACTCTTTTACGCTATACCATTCCTCATATTCTTTACAAAAAAAATGCTTACCGTCAGTCGTCATTACCTTTATGAAGACAAATCTAGTATTGCTTTTTTCGCTACGATAAAATTCTGCCCACTTTTGATTATCCATTGGTATCCTTAATGGTAGTAACACAACTACTTCTAGTTCTAGCCTGAAGTGCTTTGTTCCGGTATTGGGCACGTTTGCCGTCTGCCATTTCTGACGCATTAGGTGTCATGATGGTAGCACCGCCCTCTTTATTGCGAGCAAACTGATCCGAGATGTTTGGCTTGGGAGCGACAGGCTTCTCATCCTGTTTACTCGTGGTTGCTACCTCTTTCTTCGGTAGGGTTTCAACGAACTTATTAACAGCCGCCTGAGTCCGATCCAAATCTCTACAAAGAATCTTTACATCTAAGCTCAGATGGTTTTCGATGTAGAACTTTTCAGCTTTGCTTAGTGGTCCCTTTTTAGTCATTTAACATTCCTCTTTGTGCTTTAGTTAAGTAAATAGAGTTATTGGTTTTTAGGTACGTCATGTACAGATCGAAGGTGTTCTTGGAAACCCTCTTCATCTTCGTGTCTAGGGTCCGCTCTCGTCTTCCATACGGCCCTGTTGGGTCTAGGGGTGTCCCTAGATAGGTGCAGATGTAATAGGTAGAACGCCCCAAGTCTACATTGTCGATAGCCTTCGCGTAGTGGACTACCTTTTGTAAACCCTCTGCGTCTAGAGGCGTGCCGGTTTTGTCAAAAAAGATCTTATCAACAGATTGAGAGTCTATAAAACCCTCTTTGCCTATAAATCTCGTAGGTTTCTTTTCGGTCATTTCTTACCTTCCATAATGTATCGTGTTTTTTGTTGTGGTGTCATATTGTTAATTTCTTTGGGCGTGGCGTCACCTCCATGTTTATCAATCCACGTCTTGGGGGCTTCTGGCGTTTCCTCACTCCTTTTAGCTTGAGCCTCTGCGATTCGAGACTTATACTTCTTGTTGTTCTTTTCTTCTAGCTGTCCGATGGTCTTAACGTCCTTCACGCAAGCGAGCAGTCCACCAGAGATCACACGCTCAAGTTTGTGCTTGCCACACTCAGGGCACCTCTTTAGGGGTTTTTCGCTAAACCTTTGAACAACGTCTTCAACCAAGTGTTCACACTCTGAACACTCATAATCATATGTTGGCATCTTTCTCTAACCTCTCTCTCTCAAGTTCGGCTTCTATAGCCAGATCAATAGTCCTGTTTCGGTAAGGGGCTTCGGAAGACTCAGTTAGCTCTCCAGTGCTTTTAATATCGCCCCAATAAGGTCGTGACGCTGAATATCCTCATACGTAAGCTCGCAGCAGGCCACCCTGTCTATATCGCTTAAACGTTCTATGCAAAAGTTAAGACCGCTCTTCCCTCTTAGATCGTTCTGATTAACATCTCCGTTGATGATAACCTTAGAATTCTTCCCCATCCGAGACAGGAACATCTTAATCTGATCGACTGTGCAGTTCTGGGCCTCATCCAAAATCATGAACGAGTTATCGAAAGTAGAGCCACGCATCACCTCAAGAGGGCGATACTGGATGCTCTGTTCATTTGAGTAGTGCCCGTACCAAGCGATGGACAGGAAGTGCTTCAGATGCTCCATCATCGGAAGAAGGTATGGTGCAATCTTATCCCCCATCTCTCCCGGCATAGACCCAAGGTCTTTACCTGTACAAACCAAGGGGCGAGTAACAACTATCTTGCTAATCTCGCTATCAGGACTGTGAAGTTGGTGAGCAGCCATCCCCGCTGAAATATAAGACTTACCGGAACCTGCGGGTCCAGAACAAATTACTACATCGTTCTCTACTATAGCACGAATATAGTCTTTTTGATTAGGAGTCTTTGCTTCTAGAGGTGTCAGCTTATTCTTGTTTTCTTTTTGTCTAGATTTTTTCATTTTTACCCTTTTAAGGTAGTACTCTTTGTTATAGTTTGTTGGCTCCAACCATACCTGTGAAGTCCATGTCGTCTAAGTCGTTCTTGCTAGCCCCAATTTTGTAACTGGTAATCTCATGCTCCTGAGGGGCGACCTGAACGCCTTCGCTACTCATCCAGTGCTGTGTCCATCCAGCAATAGGGTTCTTCCCAACGTTTTCGTATGGCAGACCAATATTCTTACGTCTAGACATACAAAGCCAATCAATGTATTGGTGAAGGACATGCTCGTTCAGACCAAGAATGGAGCCATCTTTAAATAGATATGACGCCCACTCCTTTTCTTCTAGTGCGGCCCTTTCAAACATGGCAACGGCTCGCTCTTCGCAGTCTTGAGAGGTCTTGATAAACCCCTCAGACTCTTCTTTATTTAGAATCTTGAGGATTTCCTGAGTACTTGACAGGTGGAGTGCTTCATCTCGCTTGATCAATTTGATAATGTCGGCATTGCCGACCATCTTCTTGTTCTCTGCGAAGGCAAAGCTACACACGAACGACACATAGAACCGGACAGCTTCCAGAATGTTGATGCTCATCACGGTCATGTAGATTTGCTCTTTTATCTCGTGGGTCGCCGTAGTCTGCTTAGCCATACCCATCAGGTTATTATAGTCCTCAATAGCCCCTTTTGCCCGCTTAATTATCTCTTTATCTTCATAAATTCCACTAAAAACCTCTCGGCTGTCAGAGTAAACGTTCTGAATGATGTAAGAATAGCTTTGAGAGTGAATTTTCTCGAAGAATTGCCATGTCATCATGCAGGCTTCTAGCTCAGTGTTAGTCACATACTGTAGAAGTGTAGGCACACCTCTACAGATAACGCTGTCCAGCATCGTCTGATACTTGAGGTTTGAAGTGAAGATGAATTTCTCGTTGTCGGACATTTCCTTGAAGTCAGAGCGATCTTTCTTCAATTCCATTTCTTCTGGACGCCAGAAGTTCATCATCTGCTTGCTGTCCAAGTCTTTGAAGACTGGATACTTGAGAACATCGTAACGTTGAACCCCCAAGTCTTTACCCAAGAATAGGGGCTGTTTCATAGGGTCAATGTTTTTAAGATTGAAAATCGTTTTCATCGGTGTTGTAATCCTCATCATAGTTTAAGTTGCTGAATGTCATATGCTACAAGCTCCACCTTCACACCCTAAGTCTTTCTCAGTTTCCCCGTCTGCATCTGGTGTATTGGCGTAGTAGAGGTTCTTTAGGCCATGTTGGTATGCGTATATTTGATCTTTGATTATCACACTCAGAGGGATGTTGCCATCTTGGTAGTGGGAATAATTGTAATACGTGTTAGTACTCATTCCCATGTCGATAAACTTCTGCATAACAGCAGCCGTGTCTAAAATGCCCTTGTTTGACTCCATGTCCCATGCTAAAGTATAATAACTCTTTCTTGTGTGATAATTTGGAGCAATTTGCTTCAAAATGCCATTCTTAGCCTTCTTGGATGTCAATAGGCTTCTTACCACTTCTTGTCCGTTTGTGCTGTTCTGGATCAAGCTAGAGGACTCACAGGGCATCTGAGCGGACACCGTAGAGTGTCGAAGCCCATGCTCCTTAATTCTCTCTCTCAACTCTTCCCAGTCCATATTATACACGGGCTTTACGAGGTTGTCAACAGTTTTTTTGTACCAATCTGTAGGTAACAGCCCTTTTGCGTACTTTGTTTCGTCAAATTTAGGGCATTTTCCCTTCTCTTTCGCTAAGTCACAGCTTGCACTCAGTAGGTGCCACTGGATCTGTTCCATAGTTTCATGGATAAGACTTAGGGCTTCGGGGTCTCCGTACTTTAGCTTGTTCTTAGCTAAGAAACCCGCCAAGTTGGTAATCCCAATGCCTAGAGAGCGTCTGTTTTTCGTGAAGTTCTCTCCCGCTTTCACAGGGTAGTCTTGGTAGTCAATGATTGAATCCAGAGTGCGAACAGCTACTCTGCAAGCATTTTCAATTTCTTTTTCACTATTTAGCTCAAGAAGATTTAATGCAGCCAACATGCAGATACCAATTTCGCCGTCAGGATCATCAATAGACTTAATAGGAGTCGTAGGGTGAAGAATCTCCTGACAGAGATTAGACATGTAAACAGAAACATCCCACGACCCATGTTCGTTTACGGTGTCGATGTTCATGCTGTATATACGACCAGTCTCTAGCCTCTCTCTGGCATAAATCTCAGCGAGTTTTCTTGCCGGAATCTTCTTTTTGAACTTGAGGGAGCGAGCATTCTCATATTTTAAATATAGCTTCTCAAACTTCTCATTGTCTCCGAACGCCTCGTACAAACCCTTAGTCTCATGGGGGCTGAATAGGGTGATATCCTCGTTTTTAATTAGACGCTCGTAGAACAGCTTACAGAATTGGATGCTATAGTCTAACTTGCGAACACGATTGTCATCTGTTCCAGCGTTGTTCTTTAGAACTAAAATGTCTTCCACTTCATAATGCCAGAAAGGAACGTGTACCGTAGCGGAACCTCCACGTATGCCGTTCTGACTCGTAGACTTTACGCAAGACTCGAAGTTTTTGAGGTAGGGAATAAGCCCAGTGTGGATTACTTCTCCTCCCCTGATGGGAGAGTTGATGGGTCTCATCCTTCCGATGTTAAGACCAATGCCCGCTCGCCTTGCCGTGTAGCGTCCAACAGCATGTATACTACTAAAGATAGAATCTAAATCGTCACCAATGTCAACGAGGACACAACTGGCAAACTGACGAATGGTAGTACGGACACCGGCCATGATTGGGGTGGGTAGGTTGATCTTGAATAAAGAATAGGTGTCGTAGGCACGCTTCACTTCTTCTAGGGTATCAAACAGGCACATGGCGATGCACATATAGGCAAACTGTGGGGTCTCGTATATTTCTCCAGTGCTACGGTTCTTTACTAGATACTTGTCAACTAGCTGCTGTAGGCCCGCATAGGTGAACTGATCGTCACGAGAATGATTTAAGTACTTCCCTAGAGAGTCCACTTCTTCGTTGGTCCATTTTGTTAATAACTCGGAGTCATAAACTCCGTTGTCCACATTTCTTTGTAGGAAAATAAGAAAATCCGTGGGAGAAGTGGAACCCCAAACATCCTTACGAAGCTGCATACTCAGAAGGCGTGACGCAACATACTGGTAATTAGGAGCGGACGTTGAAATAAGATCGTTGGCACTCTTTATTAGGATGCTATGAATGTCATCTGTAGGAACTCCATCGTAGAGAGAGAGATTTGCATTCATTTCAATATCCGAAAGACTTACTCCGTTTATTCCATCTGTAGCCCAGTCTACTACCTTGTGTATTTTTTCGACAGAGAAGTCTTCCTTCTCCCCAGACCTTTTGGTCACTTGCATTTAATGTATTCCCTTGTTGTTAAAATGATTACTCAAAGATGGACACTCTATTATAGCCAGATGTCGCCTAAATGCCTACCAAAAAGTACAAAAAAAGACCCTTCCGCGACTTTTATCACGAGAGGGTCTGTTATGTTTTTAGCGTTTGTAGTTAGCGAGGGCGTAAGACTTTTTCCAAGTTGTCTGCCTTGTTTGTCTTTTGTGGCCCTTGATTGCTGTATGTTTTTTCTGGTTGGACAATTTTAACCTCAACACCTTCTCCAACCGTGACATAGGCTATTCTCTTTCCGTTTACTTCTTTGAACTCAACCATGTCTACTATCTCTTTTGCCCTGTCAACCTGCTCCCTTGTGATATCGAAATGCTCAAGAACAGCTTCAACGATTTTCTCTATGATCATTGACGCACTCCCCAAGAGACGGCTTCTAGAATAGAGATCAGATTCTCACGCTTTTCATCAGTGAGAGGTTCGTTCTTTTTCCCAATCGCAGCAATAATTGATGCGTCTATTGACTTAGCGAGACTGGGATATTTACCCTTCAGGTCTGAGCCAGCGAAGTGTAACTGACCAGCAATGGTGTTAAAGTCTCTGAACTGTCCAGTTGACTTTAAAAAGCCGGGATCGGTCTCAATCACGGACGCCACCTCTGCAAAGAAAGGGGCGATAAAGTTTGCGTCTTCTTTTTTAATATCAATAGCCACAACGCCCTCTACCATGTCTTGGTACTGTAGAGACGGCTCGTCAACAACAACCACGGGGGTATCATCGGGCCAAAACTTGATATCTACATTGTCTTTTACGAAGTCAAAGACTGGCTCTCCGAAGAGTCCAAACACAATCAGAGCTATTGATGTTAGAAGTCTTGTTTTCTTGCTCATCTTACGCCCCCTTTTTTTTAACTTTGGTCTCAGTCTCTTCTTGGACGGCTTCTACAAACAGAGGGAAGATTTTACTGAGTTCTGAAGCTGCTTTGTTAAGCCCTCTTCCTTTCAGTTCCTCTTGCAGGCGTTCCCAGCAAATAACTACTTCTGCTAAAGAGTTCTCTGTTTCTGCTTCAGGGGCGTCGGGTGCAGCCTTATCCTTCTTAAAAAAGTTAAGTATGGAAGCGAGGATAGACTTGAGGTCTCCCCCAAAGGTGCCGATCCCTAGCAGTACGCCGAGTCCAATCACGATCATTTGAAATGCTGTCATTCTTTTCTCTCCATCTCTTTGTAGTAATTGATTATTCCGTCCAACTCTTCGTCAGACATTTCTTTCGATTCCTTTAGAACCGCATTGTATACAGCTTTACGTTCGCTAGAGGGGTACTCTTTAGCAATCTGTCTTCTCATTAAGAGCCGAACAATAGGTCCGGGTCTCCTAATAGTTTTGTTTACCCTTGCCTCTGATCTGCATCTATTAAGCAGTTTAATTAGTGTTAGAATCAGGTTCACAATAGTGATGACGGTCAGTGGGTCAATGCCGAATTTATCGTTTTCAGAATTGGCCTGAGTGTTTATACGCAGGGCCACTTTTACTAACTGTTTTCTGTCACCACTTATATTATTGCTCATCTGGGGTCATCTTTGACTTCAAGAGGGCTTGAATAGCCTTAGAATCCTTAAACCCTACTGTTGACTCTATAGGATTATTAAGATCGTCAGACCTTAGAATAATAATTGTGGGAAGCGTTGAAACGTTATAGTACTCGAAGTATTTTGCGTGTTCTGGTTTGTCATTATCAAATGTATACAGCTCAACCCCGTTGTCAGACATGAACTTTTTTAGCTCAGCGTCACTCCACGTTTCTCTTTTTAACCTAACGCACGGAGGGCACCAGTCTGCACCCATATGGTAAATGAAAAGGGTGGGCTTAGGCTCCGCGACAGCTTTGGTTTCGCAAGAGCTACTTACTGAGCATTTACAGTCAGGCTTACCGCAGCCACATTGGCATCCTGCCGTTGGCTCATCGCCCTCACAGGCTTCACAGCCGGGACAGGGCGTTTTATGACCGTCCATGTGCTTTATCCAACCGGAGCCGTCACACAGCTTTTTGGGTTGATTGTCATCTGGAACGTTATCGCTCAACATGATAGCCTTAGCTAGCTGAGTAGAAATGAACGGGCGATAGTCAGCCGAGTTCGTTGATGCGACCAATAGGGCTGTCGCCAAGAAAAGATATTTAAACATAATTTGCTTCCTACAAATAAGAGCTAGTGCCGTAGTCTGGTAAATCCCTAGCAGGGAAGCCGTCTACATGGCTGAAGACCCAAGTCCCCTGTTCTGCTAGCATTCCCCTAGCAGCTCCCTCTCGAATCCAAAAACTACCGTCTGGCTGCCCATGAGCTTTGGGGCCTGAATTCCAAAGCCCCCAACTGTTCTGAATAAGGAACAGCGTTTCGTTGTATCTCTCGCGAGTGTCGTCGCAGGCAGTCCAAGCCATTCCGTGATTCCATCCACCCGATTGCTTTGCAACCCCCTTAGAGTCTCTCCTTGAAGAGAATCCATATCCAGAGCAGACGGATAGAGCATAGCCATTCGCAAGGGCGTCTCGTGCCTCTTGAACGGTTGTAACCATGCTCACCGTCTTAACTTGATGTTTCTTTGCTTCTGTAACCCAGATATTGCGAGGAATACGCTTGCCATCACCGATGTTGGAGTTGTAAGTTGACAAGTCAACCCCTCCATAGTCTTTGCGGAGCAAGATTCCCCCATTCTGGCTAACGTAGCGTGCCGCTGTTGAGCAGGACATTCCTTGCCCGTTGCCGTTCCTTGCTTGATAAATGCCCTCTGTGGCACTTCTAGCTTCAAACGACTCAGCTTCTCCCCTTATGTCAATTTCAACAGCACGAGTTACATCTACCGCATTTCTGGTAGAGTGACTTACACAGTCTCCAGTCGTTTGCCCTTCGGCTGGACCGTGACCGGGATCGAACTTCAATAAAGACTTAAAGGGAAGGGATAATTTCCCTTCCCCTGAGCCATATAGTCGATAAGCCGTTGCACCAAATAAGGGAGTTTTCAACTCAGAGAGCAGCTCCGCTGTTTCTTCTGGATCACACACAGAGCCGGAAAAGCCCGACTTGTATGCGTTCAGAGTTTCTCTAGGTGTCTTAAACTCCGTCATATGCTACTCCTTGTCTTCTTTGTCAGTCTGATTGTCTTTAAACCATTTTACAACGGCATCAAGAGCTACAGCAACAACGGGCACTAAAAGGGCACCCATGTCTCCAACGTCTAAGTCTCCAAGGTTTTGAGCAATATATGTTACACCCGCTGCGGCACCGACAAATAAAGCGTTCTTAATTAGAACACCTGCGTCACCTAGATCGAGTGTGAATTTTTTTGATCCCATTATTATTTCTCCAATTTACAAATTTGAATTATGAACCCTTCGTGTTGTCCATCTCCCACGCGATAGGGCTTTCCCGTTAGGTGAATTTGATGCCCCTCTGCGGACATAGTCTCTATCTCGATCTTTCTAGACATTTCAAGGCAGGATTTTAGTTCAGTTAAGAACTCCTCTCTCTCCCCTTCCTCTATAATGACTATCCAGTCTAGCCCCTGTCTAATGTCCCCATAGCCAGAGGTATGTTGGCGAAAAAGTTCATTAGCCCAAACTAGCTTGCCGTCCCTATCTATTTCAAATAGGCACGTATTCATACCGTCCAAAGCCGTTTTGGACCGCTGATCAATTACCTTCTGGCGTCTCTCTATTCTTCCGCAAACCCCGTTTAGAAGCAGGATCATATCTTTAACAGAGCTTCCACCGTTCGTAGTAAGCTCCTTGTTGATAGTGCGAAGTGCAGATTTCATAGTCTCCTGATTAGTGATAAACTTCTTCGTCACACTAAAGACACGCCACATAAAAATAACGGTAGAAACGCCCGCCCCTATGAACATAAGGGCGATTGTCAATACCTTCTCTGCGTCAATATCAAACATAATACTGAATCCTTAGAGAATGGTTCGGCTTAGGATTCAGCAGCGTCTCGTGCTTTGTAGTTGTCAGTCTGAGCCAACTTGCCACCAAACATGTAGGTAAGTTCACCGGGAATTGAAAGGGTCGCGTTAGCAGCAGAGTCGGCAGAAGCCTCATCCCCAGCACCACTTGGACGAACGAAGTCGGAAGCAACTCCAGTATTTCCACTCTTTGTGACGAACGAATTGATACCAGACGCAGGTGCGGCTAGTACATCTACAGCGACAGTACCCAACAGGTGAGTACCAGAAGATTGCATTGTAGAGCCTCTCGTTGGGTCAGGACCAGCAGCACCACCCACAAGGCCGGTATATGCGTTCCCAGCAAGGGTTGTTGTGACGTTACCGCCCTGAACAACCCATTCGGTTGCGTCGGCTTTATAGCCAAGCTCGGTTGTTCCACCAACCACAGCACCCGCAACAGCACCAGAAATACCAACTCTGTCGGTGTACTGACTTCCAGTACCGACTTTGGCAATAACCTTAGACCCATAGGCCGAACCTTGGTCATTAGCCAATTCAGAAAGAGCAAAACTCTTCGTCATAGGGCTGTCGCTCGCAGGCGTGCCCCCTTTGATGATGGAACCACCATCCCTAACTTCTCCGGTACCAACAGCTTCGTCGCCAGCACCAGATGGTCGTACAGTAGACATAAAAATCTCCTTGAAAGTAAAAAATTAAAAAAGTTTTGAGATTGTCCATGTCCTAAATCTGTAGTTCCAGTTCCCGTACTCTATTATACACTATTTGACAGCGAAGATCGCAGTTTATCCAGATTTTTTTTCAAACGAATCCGAATAGTTTCCCCGCAAACTCCCCTATCCTTCGCTAACTCCTTGATCGTCATGTTTTTGTAGAATCTGTCCACTACAAGCGTGGGATCTTCACACTTGGCGTGAATAGTGTCCATCATGTCAATTTCGGCAACAGGGTCTCTTTCGTCCTCTATATTGTCGTGTAAAGTGGCTTGTTTCTTGGATTTATTGAACTTTCGTTGGCTTAAACACTCAAAAACCACCCCATTATGAAGATATGACGTAAATTTTATCTTATTTCGCTTATTATACCTGTTCATCGCTCTCCAGAGAGCGTTCAGGATACAACTTTGAATCTCATCCTTTGAAAGAGATGGGGAAAATGAGGATGCGGCACTGTAAGCAATGCTCATAACGTCAGGATCATTAAGGTACTTGTCTATCTTCTTGCTCATTCTTCGATTCTCCTATAGCGTCCCCAAGGGACTTTTCTATTGCACTCCTGACTTCCGTGAAGTCAAACATTTTTCCTACACCTATGAAAAACCTATATCTTCCACAGATTTTTAACGCTTCTATCCCGTCCATTTTACTCAGCTTATCTTGAATTTCTCCTGTAAGATTGAAATTGGTATATCCCATCCAGCAGTTAAAGTTTGTAGATAGAGATATACTATCCATAACCTTTTCGCTGGCGGGAATTAAAAGCTGTCCTTGGCCTTGTTCCTCCTCGTCTTCGTAGGGACTTGATTCTTCATGAGAGTCACCGTGATCTCCCCCGGACGCCTGACTATATAGGTACTCAAGAAACGGAGACTCCATTTGACTCTGAAGTAAATCTTCGTACTTTTGCCACCCTATTTTGTTCATATTCATCGTAAAACCCTCTAAAGTAGGTCTGTTGGTTTGATTAACGGGTCTGTTGTGTAGCTGTCCAATTTCAAACCTTCCTCTTCTTGCACGAGCATTGCAGATTTCAGCATTGCACCTTTTGCAAATTCCTCAAACTCTAAACCCCTATCGTCTATATCAAAAGCTGTCTGCAAGATAGAGATTGCTTCAACTTGGACTGGGGTGGACGGCACGGACGCAAACAGTGTTGAGAACTTATCAATCGTCTCTGGGGAATAGTCTTCCATTTCAACGTCGATGAGGATCTTGCCATCTATATCTATCCCATAACATATGCTGGCATACCTAAAAGGCTCCTTCAATGATTCTTTGGGCTGTATTTTCCCAACTGAATTGTTCTGCGGTTTTGACTCCCGCTTCGTTAATTTTCCATTCGTAAGTCTGTGCAAAAAGTTGCATAGCCAGTGATAGCTCGAAGATAGTAGATTCATCAATTTTTGCCCAATTACCTTGTCCAAAAAACCATTTGTTATCATATGCTCTTTCTGTACCGTGAACGTCTACGAGACGGCAATTCTCTTTGGTACAAAATTCTGTGTGAGCGGAATAGTTAGTGGCAATCACATGCCTACCCACCGACATCATTTCCAAAAGCTCAAGATTCCACCCTTCTCCACGAGAAGGAAACACTCCACAGTCGGTCTGTGCCATAATATTATACACTTCTTTCTGTGTCTCAGCCCTCGGAATTATCTTCACCGCAGGGTGATTATATCTCTGACGCCACTGTGCTTCTTCCTGTTCAGTGTTGAATGGATTTGTACACATCATCCACAATTCCAGTCTAGGGTCATGTGCGTGTGCCATCCGAAACGCCTCAATAAGGAAGTCGTGCCCTTTGCGAACTTCCCATTTTCCACAGTTAAAGAGGATAATCTTATCTTTTTTAGTGGGAGCTGTAGGGGGGAATAGCTTAGCGTCTACCCCTAGTGGAACTACGTCCACGTCTGGAACGCGAGATTTACGAGGGGGTGGCTCTCTATCGTCCCAAACTTTAACCTGATCGTGAACAATTCCCCTAGCCCAATCAGAGCATACAAAAATCTTGTCACAGGACGCAATGTGATGCCTTTCAATGGGTTTAAATTCGTCTAATTCAAAGATGGGAAACCCAATATGTTTCCCTCTCCCCACATGCTCTGCTAGGGAGTTCTGATGCCAGATACGTAGAGATGGAGCGTCTGGACTGTAAGCCGTGGCTATGTCAAGGAAACGCTTAACAGCTAGGTCATCTTCTTTGTTTGTCACTTGAGGCTGCCCAATAGGGAACAAGGAAACGTCCACGTCTAAGTCCCACAGGGCTTTAACGATATTTAGGCAGGCAACTCCATATCCTAATTGATTGATCGGTCCTAGCACGTTTAATTGCATTGAGCGACTTCCTTGCAGAGTAAAATAAAATAGTTCTGGCTATACGACTGTTTTGCCAAGTTTACATGTTTGTGTAGAATCTGGATGTTGTCTTCAACGTAAGGCAGTGAGGTCTTTCTGGGCACTTTGTACTCCTAAACATTAAGTTCCATGTTTAAATATCTCCGTTAAAAAGGATTCTGGCGTCTTAATCTGAGGATTTGCTCTTAGACACTTAGTAGCAGCCTTACGTGCTTCACCACTCTTTGTTCCTAGACTTACTAGGGCACCCACGCAGTCGGTAAGCAGCCCACTGTCCATCTGAGGAGCCTTCTTGGTTGTCTGAGGGGAAACAACCTTCTTTGGTTGTCTCTTCTTTTGAGCCTTCCTCCGAGGTGTGAGGGTAACGTGAGCAGCTAGGTACTCTTCGTTGCCGGTCCCAATAGCAAAGAGGTCTTGATCGTCCACGTCTAAGTTTTCGCCCTTGTAACTTAAAGGCTTAACCCTCTCGTCTACCAGTCCAGCAAAGAAGCATAAAAAGAAGAATGCCCCCAAGCCTGCCCCTATGAAGGAAACAATAGTCTGTACCATTTGTGGTTCATCAACGCCCATCTCTAAACTCCTTAAATGATTTGAATAAACCTACGTTGGCGTTTAGAAACAGCAGAGATATAAATACCCACGTAGATTCGTCTTCTAGCATGTATTCAGAAAGCACCTGAGAAGCCATCCCTAGAATGAACACCGAAATTACAAGTTGAAAACTCACTCAAATTCTCCTAACAATATTTCCCTGTTATCCAATATGAACTGTCTACGATCCATTATACCATCCTATCGGCAATTGTCAAGGGGTTTCTTGAGAAAAATTTGAAAAAAAAACCTCAACGAGGGTTTCTCGTCGAGGCTGTAGGAAGGGTGGGGAGTATTTGATGATCCCATCCGAAGATGGGGGGTTTATAGGAACTCGCATTACCCTTTTTATTTAGAGGTTTACACCGAAGCTGCTGCTTCTTCAGAGTAAGTTTGTGCCCGTGGAGTAATCTGAGAAGGGTCAGTTCCAAGGGAAATTTCGTCTGCCATGATACATGCCGACAGCTTCTTAACCTGATTTTCATCTTCGTAGTCGTCAAGTTTTAACTTGCCAGTGATCGCAACACAGCGACCCTTGGTAAGCATCGGGTTGAGATTTTCTGCCATCTTCCCAAAGCAAAGAATGTTTACAAATAGTGTTTCGTCATTTCGACGGTCATTGACGGCTACTCGAAATTTCGACATTGCCGTGCCCTTTTTTGTAGTAGAGAACTCAGCGTCCTTAGTTAGCCGACCTGCTCCATTCCAACAATTTTGATTCATGTTACTCTCCTAATTTACTTTAATTACTTGGACTAAAAACCGTTGAACCCGCCTCGTTTTGAGGTAAGCTCGGTATTACTGCTTGCGTCGAGGACACTCTGGCTATTTCATCTGAGCCTTCTCTTAGATAATCTGTAAGTTTAACTAGCTCGTTGTCAATCGCCGTCTTCCTTTCGTTTAACGCTTGAATCTCACGCTTAACATTAAGTAGATGGGCCGACGCCATTTCCTCAATTGTTACCACTCTTCCCCTCCTTTAAATAGTCACCTTTGGTTACTGTATTATAGTCCCGACTCTCCCTTTTGACAAGCCCTTTTTGGGAAAATTAGAAAATTATCTCTCATAGGGCCAAATTTTCGCTAGAACGTCAGTTACGCCCTCTATTTCGACTAACCATCGACCATACTTCCCTGTCTTATGGGTCTTAATGATTACCCACTGCTCTTCATCCCACGTTCTGAGGTCTGCCACGGAGTAGAGTAGGTCTGCGGTCTTTTGGCTTGCCCTAGCCCAATCTTCGTGCCCTCTCTCTGGAGTGTCTACTCCAACAAACCTTGTTCTAATAGTTGTCTGAATCTTAAATCCAAGATCAACTACAAAATCTACCGTGTCTCCATCTACGACACGTTTTACTCTGGCACTATACTCGTACATGACCCGCCCCTTGATTAGATAATACTGACATAAAATTGCCCGTTTTGATAACAAGGGCGGGCAACCCCCCGTGATTGCCTAAGCAACCAATGCGAAATTTCTAACGCCATTTACAATTTAACAGATTTTTAACGTAGCCCTTCTGTCAACTACGACATGCAACTAACGCCTCGCACGACCAGTCAAATCAATTCGCCCCCCGATTACTGATAACCGCCCGTGCAAAACTGATAACCCCGATGGAGGCGGCGGAAATAAAGTGGAGGCGGCGGATAACGAGTCCGCGTCCTGTGAAGTTTCAACGCTAGCATTCTACATGCTTAACAGCTCCTAGACGCCGCACCCGAAGGCACAACGTCTAGAAGATGTATTCTATAAACCTATTTATTTTTACCCACTCACTTTCTCAAAATTCTTTCGGTTCCAGATAAACAGGACTCCCCGATCATCTTCAACCACGAAGCGGGTCAACCCGCTATTCTTTTGAAACACAGAGCGAACAGTCCCCACAAACTTGTAGTCACTATTGACCCTCTCTACTGTGTCTCCAACTTCAATGTCACTCAGACTAGGCTGTTTGTTGATAGCCATCCTTATCTTTTCCTCCAAACGTAAATGTTTTCGCACCTGACAGTGCCTTTTAGTGGAATCTCGTGGCTGTAAGACACAACCTTTACACCCAATTTTAAATCACGAAATCTCTTTGTCAAGTCGGAAATCAATTCTGGGAACAAAAACATTACAACTCCGTCTGCCTTTTCCCAAGAAAACTTGCGAGAGTCCCCGTTGTAAATCTTTATTCTATGTTTCAGTCCAGCCTCTTTAACCTTTTCGAGGGCGATTTTGTACGTTTCTTCGTTTATCTCTATGCCAATCGCTTTACATCTATATTTCTTGACTGCGTGGATCAAAATTCTAGCGTCTCCACATCCGGGGTCAAGCAAAACGAAATCGCTTCCCTCCTTTATTTGGAACACGTCCACCAGCTTATCTATATCTTTATGTGGCGTGCCAATCAATTTCGTTACAGCGTTTTCTTTCTTTACGACTACAGGCTGTTTTCTCTTCACCCTTCGGGCCGCATAGTAAGAGTTTACTAAGTCAACGCACATTGGACATGGACAATTTGGGTCGGCGGGTAAGTCTCTTCCTCTAATGTATTCTTTGCCATACCAAATGTACCCATTTTCTGTAACGGAGTACCCTCCTCCACCTCTACCTCGACCTCCACGTCTGAACGATTGCCCTTGCGACTCCATAGTCCATAGCAGGCCGAGCAGTAGTAGTAGAGTTATCTGTAAGAATTTCTTCATCTGGTCCTTTCTTAATTTGTAGCCAAAGTAGTCAGAGAGGGACTCGAACCCTCAAACAAGAAATCCTAAATTTCCC
>Ga0307488_10000810_pt1 | contig 26083 bp, 21 predicted proteins | sample SB02metaG_FD_202248 | JGI IMG/M metagenome (GOLD analysis project Ga0307488, IMG submission 202248) | Sea-ice brine microbial communities from Beaufort Sea near Barrow, Alaska, United States - SB 0.2 | ecosystem: Environmental > Aquatic > Marine > Coastal | place: USA: Alaska | collected... | reverse complement strand
ACGATGCTACGCCAATTCAAGAGCTTCAGTGTTCGCCGTCATGTATACCCGAACAACTATACTCATCAAGTCAACCTGTGGTGCTAAGAGGGCTAGTTTCTGAATGGCCTTTAGTTAAAAAATCATTGGTTTCCAACCAGTCTGCAGTAGCTTATCTCAATCAATTTTATAATGGGCAAGCTGTTAATGCGTTTATGGCAAAGCCAGAAGCCAATGGACGTATTTTTTATAATGAATCCGTAGATGGTTTCAATTTCGTGCAGTCAAAAGTGTATCTAGATGACATGCTAGAAAAACTCGTTGATATTTCAGAACAGACTGGTCAAGCAACATACTACGTTGGCTCATTGGCAATCGAGAAGCATTTACCGCGTTTCGCGCATGAAAATAGGCTAGTTCTCGAGCAAGATCTGCTTAGTCAAAGCATTTGGTTAGGCAATCGGTCGGTGATTGCGCCTCATTTTGACTTTCCTGATAATTTGGCGTGTTGCGTAATTGGTGAACGAAAATTCACGCTTTTTCCACCTGAACAACAAGAAAACTTATATATAGGGCCTTTAGACTTCACCCCAGCTGGTCAGCCTATCAGTATGGTAAATATTCAAGATCCAGATTTACAAACATATCCGAAGTTTGCAAACGCAATGCTAAGTGCTAAAACCACAATTCTTGCTCCTGGAGACGCTATTTTTATTCCAAGTATGTGGTGGCACTCAGTAGAAAGTCTAAGTGCGCTTAACGGCTTAGTTAATTACTGGTGGCGAAATACGCCAGCTTATTTAGGTGTGCCAACCAATGCACTTTTACACGCGATGTTAAGTATAAAACACTTGCCTAAAAGTCAAAGGGAAGCATGGCAAAATATGTTTAACAACTATGTTTTCGATCCGCCCTCAGATATTTACGAGCACTTGCCTGTTACAATAAGGCAAAAGCAATCTGATATGACAGAAATAATCGCACACAAAATACGTGCGCACCTAATAACTAAATTAAAATAGCGTGAAGTGTAATAAATAGTATGACTCAAAATAAATTAGTAAACAGAGTGGTGATTGCTGGTGGCGGCACAGCAGGATGGATGGCAGCAGCAACTATAGCTGCAACCATCGGAAAGCGACTTAATATTACCTTAGTTGAATCAGATGACATCCCAACAGTGGGAGTGGGAGAGGCAACCGTCCCTTCGTTATTAACTATTCATCAGCTATTAAAAGTCCGCGAAGCCGATTTTCTGAAGGCCGTTAACGGTACTTATAAACTTGGCATCATGTTCGAAAACTGGAAGCGACTTGATCATAAATACTTTCATTCTTTTGGTAAATCAGGTACATCTTGTTGGGCTGCTGGATTTCATCATTTTTGGTTGCGTGCTAAAGAGCAAAAAATGGCAAAAAGTTTTTCTGAATATAGTTTGGAAACCTTAGCTGCAGAAAAAGGTAGGTTCGCGCATACAAAAAACCAAAGTCTAAACTATGCATATCATATAGATTCAGCCAAATATGGCCAATTTCTTCGCGGCATCGCTGAAAAGCACGGCGTAACCCGTATTGAAGGAAAAATAGACAAAGTAGATATCGATAAGCAATCTGGTCATATTAAATCAATATTATTAGAATCCGGACAAATAGTGGAAGGTGACCTGTTTATTGATTGTACAGGCTTTCGTTCCTTGTTATTAGGTCAAGCATTGGGCGTTGGATATAATGATTGGAGTGACACTTTACCGGCAAACGCTGCGTACGCAGTGCAAACGAAATCACACCGTCCAGCTGTGCCGTATACGCGTTCAATTGCTTTAGACGCCGGCTGGCGCTGGCAAATACCACTGCAAAATAGAGTTGGAAACGGTGTTGTTTTTTCAACAAACTTTAAAAGTGAAGAAAGTGCGCTCGAAGATTTGTTAAAAGGTATTGATGGCGAGCCGATTACAGATCCACGACTTATCCGCTTTACTACGGGACAAAGAAAAGAGTTCTGGCATAAAAATTGTGTGTCCATTGGTTTGTCTAGTGGCTTCCTTGAACCTTTAGAGTCCACCAGTATTCATTTAATCCAACAAGCTATTGTTTGGTTAATTAGCTTATTCCCAAACCAAGGGATTGATCAAAACCTAGTTAACCGTTTTAATCAACAAATGGCGGTTGAGACAGAAACTATTCGTGATTTTATTGTGCTTCATTATCATCTGCAGGAGCGAGATGACCACGAATTTTGGCGTTATCTACGAGAAATCAAAGTGTCTGATCGTTTACAACAGATTTTAGATTTATTTAATAATAATGGCACTATTATCGAAGAACAGGATGATCTGTTCGCTGAAAATTCTTGGGTTCAAGTTATGTTGGGGCAGGGTTTAACACCCAAGCAGTATCATCCAATTGTCGATATGATGAGCGATCGTGATTTGAATATGTTTATGCGCCAGCAAGAATCCAATATTCAAAAGCAACTAACTAGTTTGCCCCCGCACACTCAGTTTATTCAACAGTTTATGAGCCACGCTGCAAGCAAATAGCCTTTATTTGCTTAAACTTTTATCATTCGATATTCTGCTAAGATAACGGGAGCACGCCTCTTCGAAGTTGATAAGGGGCTTAAACAGCAAAATGGTCTGTAGACCTCTTCTCTGCATGTTATGTGTTCGTGATAAACCAAGCGAGATCTTATTTCCTTAGTAAATGTATTATTTTCAGCGATTATTTTTCTACTCTTTGGCAGCGTAGTTATTTACTCAAAAAAAAAGGTGTTGCTCTGAGAGCAACACCTTTTGTATTTTCGGCTTTAAATCTAAAGCCACATTAGTTCGTGATTATTGCTTTTCCATAACAAAACGCCACCATACATTACTACCTGACTCGATGTTTAACACCATTCGGCTATCGTTGTCTGTAAATTCAACCATATATTCAATTGAACCTGTAAAGCTTCCTGGATTATCAGCGCCTAATTCACCATTATTTAATGCTTTAGGAATTCCGATATATGCGCCATTGCCAACTATGGTTAGTGTACCATTTTCCTGATCTAACTCCCATGTCGCATCAGTCAATCCATCGTGAGGGGCAACAGGTGCGCCACAGGCATCAGGGTTACCGGTCTGCCACTGCTCTACCCAAGTATCATCACCCAAGACGTTGTCGAAAGTACCATCTGCAGAAAACACATAGTCGTCGTCATAAAAGCATGAACGTTGTGCTACACCGGCTTCATCAATAGCAAACCAAGATATGTCCCCCATAGCCGGACCAACACCTAGTGACCCTGCTTCTGGAGCAACTCTCCATGTTCCTGTTGCCGGAGAAACGTCAACAGGTGCAACTGGCTCAGGTTGAACAGTTTTGATCATTCTATATCTCCACCACACATTTGTGCCCGCTTCGATATCAATAATCACCGTATTATCATCTTCCCATGTAACTTCATAAGTGATATTCGAAGGAGCTGAAACGGCTGGTAGTTCACCATCGTTGTTAGCTTTAGGAATGCCCATATAGCCGCCTAAACCATCAATAAGTAATGTACCAACGTCTTCATTTTCTCCTTCGGTATAAGTCCATGCTTGACTTAATGCACCGTCATAAGGAGCAACAGTTGCACCACAAGCATCTGGGCTGCCGCTCTGCCACTCTTCTACCCATGTATCATCGCCTAGGTCATTGTTGAAGGTACCATCACGTCCAAATTCATAACCGTCATCGTAGAAACATGAACGTTGTACTACACCGGCATCATCTATAGCAAACCATGTTATGTCACCGCGCGCTGGACCAACACCTAGTGAACCAGCTACAGGTTCAACTTGCCAAGTTCCAGCGAAAGTGCGCTCTGGTGCAGGACCTGGGTTTCCAAAGCTCTCGAGTTTCTGCATAACAAATTGCCAAAATATACCTGTACCTGACTCAACAACTACTATCATGCGGTCATTGCCAATTTCTTCGATGGTATATGTCACGTTTGGTGGAACTTGTACGTTTGGCAGCTCTCCGCTATTAACTGCCTTCGGAATACCCGCGTAAGCGCCGAAGCCATCCAGAGTTAAGGTGCCAGCATCGCCATCGTATGACCAAGTAGCTGCGCCCATACCGTCGTGCGGAGATAAAGGAGCGCCACAAGCATCAGCATTGCCGCTCTGCCACTGTTCAATCCAGGTATCGTCCCCTAGAACATTCGCAAAAGAACCGTCTTCGTTGAATACATAAGTATCATCATAGAAGCAAGAACGCTCCTCAATACCGACATCATCAATAGCAAACCAACTAATGTCGCCAGCAACTGGACCTACCCCTATAGAACCTGCTTGCGGTGCTATCGCCCAAACGCCAGCCATTGAGAACGGGCCTTCGATTGGCGGAGCTGGTGGTACAGGAGCAACAATTCCGCAGCCACCAGGATTTCCACAACTTAAAGTGATATTGTCAATCAATACCTCTGCTGCACCTGTGGACTCGAATACAAACATGCTTTGGATTTTGCTGGTGTTGAGAGGGTCAAATTCTTCGCCACGGAACGCAAGTAAGTCGTTCACCTTAACGCTCACTGTTGTCCAAGTATCTCTAACAAAATCGTCTGCAGAAATACTAACCTGGCCGAGCGCCGGGAAGCCGCTGTCCATTTTCACTAAAAAAGTACTCGCAGCATCTGCGCTTTGCACGTTTATGTCAAAACGTATCTCAGCAGCATGCAAATCTTCAAATTTAGGATTGTTGCCCATACCAAACAAATCTATTGGTTCGCCATCGTCTGGATTGATTGAAATATTGCCACCACCAGATGTCACTACTTGAATCACATTACCACGGTCACCTGCAGCAACTTCAGCAAAGCTTAAAGCTCCTTCGTTGTCGAAGAAAGAATTGAGTTTAAGCGGACGCACATATGTTTCACCAAGGATTGTCCAAGTATAAGTAGCGGCTTCGTCGAGATAAATATCAAATGACTCAACTGCAGGACGCAATGGCGCTGGAGTTTCTAGGTCTGCGTTTACATTTGAGTTACAACCTTTGCCGTCAGTTCTGTCGTAAGCGCATTCATAAACGCGAACATAATCAACTTCCAACTCACCAGGCAGAGAGCTACCTTCTACCACATTACCTGTTAAAACACCGCCTACTGCTAAGTTCAAGATTAAATGAAACTCAGTATCAAAAGGCGCACCGTCTTCAGCTAACTCGTATGTTTGTGCTTCTTCGTTATAAAAGTATGAATAGTAACTTGCAGAGGTAATAGTTCTTAAGTGCACATCATTGACAAAAAACCGCAGTTCATTTTGTTCCCATTCAAGCGCATATTCGTTGAACTTAGTCACATCAATGTCTTCTGGCATTCTTTCCGGAATCTGTTGCTCCAAAGGAGATGGGAAACCATGAAGTACATTTGTACCAAAGTATTCTCCATCATCACCAACCCCAGGGTTAGCCGACTCCATGATATCAATTTCACCGGTTGCGGCCCAACCATCTGAGCCATAAGGCGAATCGCTAGATAACATCCAGAACGCACCCCACAAGCCTTGACCACCAGTCGTCTTTATTGATGCTTCTACACGACCGTATTTAAAGTCAAGCTTGTCAAGCGTAGTTATCCTTGATGATGTGTATGGGAAACCTTCTTGTACTGACTCTGCCTTCGCAGTGATTTTGAGCTTACCGTCTGATACGGTGGTATTTTGGTCTGTATACCATTGTTGCTCAAAGTTTCCCCAACCCTGCAAACCTCTATCAGAGCCGTCACCTAAGTCATAGTCCCACTTAGTTAGGTCGAGGGTCTCTGTATCGAACTCATCGCTCCATACTAATTGCCACTCCTCAGCGGGGTCAGGATAAAAAGGTGCAGTTTCGATTGTGTCCTTGGTGTCACCAACTGAATCGCCACCACAGGAGGCAATAAAGAGCCCCGTGAATGCTATCAGTAATACGTAAATGAGTGATCGTGTGCGGTTAATCATTTTTTTCCCTCGATTCCGTTTTTTTGTATGTAACAAAAAGTTAAGATTTTGTTAAAGATCTATAATAAGTGTATGTGAGTAAATTGTTAATACCTCTTTCTTGCATTTGCGACCAAAAGGTACAAGTTCGGGTTGAAGCGGACTAATATCGAAATGCAGACAAATCAAAACGAACAATTGGATTCATTACGGTGGTGTTACTTAAGATGATTAGCCATGAGTAAAGCATGTATAGCAGTGCTCTTTAGTCGCTACTCAGATGCACTCTACACCATATAATAAAATTAAAAGAACTTGGTGCTTATTATTGTTTGTTTGGTTTTTTTGCCTGCCATACTTTGGCTTCATTGGTTCTGCCAGCAAGGCTCATAATTTGAGCCATGCGACGATAGAGCAATGGGTAAGCTCGGTCTTTCCCTTGTTTTATTAATCGCTCCGCATAGCCTTGAACATCTCTTACGTATCGATTTACGTCGTTGTTAAAGCCATTTTCTCTAGCAGATTTAATTAATAAGCCATAAGCTCTTAACGTTGCTCCGATGTTATCAGCATAGTCATTGGTGATGTGTAAAAGGTTTTCACTCCCTTTGTTGTAGTCGTTAATTTTTAAATAATTTAATCCTAAAAGCCCATGAATTTTTACAATTATTTCTGGGTCACCACGAGTGTAATTAAGTGCTTGCTCTAAATAGTAAATTGCCTCGTTAAAGTTTTGCTCTCGGGAAGATATTTCTGCGAAATCTACCTGACTTTCAAGATTATAAGGGTATAGCTTAAAGATTTCCTTGTAATGGTATTTAACAGAATCTTCATTGCCAAGGTATTTGTTCAAAGCAGCTAATTCATAGTGAATTTTCCAATCGGCATTTCCATTACTCACGAGTGTTTTGCGACGCTCAATCACATCCGCCGGAGAACCGACTTCTGAAATGATTGCTTGTTTTCTTTTTTGCGTGGATTCCAATAAGGCACCAGCATTACTTTGCTTTATGAACGGAGCTTGGCTAATCATATCCTCTAAGCGGTTCATCACTTGGATCGTTTCGTGGTTTGGAAAGCCAATCCATTGGGCAGCCTCAGTACTGGATAACTTTTTATAGTCCATGGAGTTTTGCATGTCTTTCATAATAGAACGAGTGAATTCTCGCGCGAGAACATAGTTGCCATAATAATCGAAGTGCACATGTTCATGCAGAAGGTCCCAGCCAGGCGAGTAGGGCGCGCTGACTTCGTTGAAAACTTTTAAGCTATCGACAAAGCTAAAAGAGTTATTTCCTTCGGAATCTGCTACGTTTTGCACTATTTGATTTAGACGGCTATTGGTTCGAAATCGTAAGGTATCAAAATCGAGCGCTTTATTATAATGTGTTTTGGACAGATCAAACTGGTTTAGCCTTTCATAAGCAGTTGCCAGTAAGAAGTGTGAATCAGCATACTCTGGATCGATTGCAATAAGCTCTTCTAACAAAGTGATTGCTGCACCCCAACTCTGACCCGCGAGCGCCTCACCTGCTTTAGCGTTTAATTCATCCCATTTTTTACTTTGTGCCTCAGTTAATTTAGAACTGTGTGCAGAACCAAAAGGGGCCGAGTGGCGAAGGTTTACAGGTACTGACGATAATACGACATGCATACCTTTGTCTTTCAGTATTGCGATGATGTCCCTTAGGTTCGTTTCATAATGACTGTAAACCGCATCGAGTCTGGGATCATCATGGGGAACACTAAATTCAGTGAACATTTGCATGCCTTCCCAAACTATCTCTTCTTTATCAACAGCCGGGCGGGCTTGTTGTATCACAGTGGCCATTCCTTGCCAGATTCTGCTGCGCTTTAAAGCTTGGATAGCACGAATCATGGTGATGTTAGAGGAGAAGTTTTGGCTAAAAGTGCTTGGTCCATAAGGCCCAACAACTTCATTATTGCCCATCAGAATAACTGCATAATCAGCAGAGTCAGGTGGAATGCCTTTGGCTACTTCATAAACAACGTGCGAGTTAACCGAAGTCATGGACGTGTTAACAATTTCAATTTTTTTCCCAGGCAGGGCAGCACGCAAATGCGCATCAAGATGACGTGATACACCATGGTTCCTATGAGGGAAGCCTTGTGCTGCAGAACCACCCAATATGTACACTCGGATAGAGTCACTGGAGCGCTCTTTTTTGAGCGTGTTATTTAGTGGGGCAATCCCCAGTGATGCGGGATAGAACTGATTTGCAAATAGCTTATTGTCTTGATAATAAGGTACTCCATTAATTTCAATTTCGTCAAAGAAATCATAAGAATGTCCAACGTCAACTAATCTGAGGCTAAGTTCGATGAGCAACAGTGCGATTAATGGAACAATAAAGATCGCGATAATTGAGAATATTATATTTTTAGCGTTGGACGTTTCAAGATTAGTTTTTTGTATGTTAGCCATGTGCTTAGAAATCGTTTACCCTTGATCCTAGGTTTTTTTACAAACTGGATAGAGCGTATTAGTCATAGTGTGCCGATAATATAACGTAAACTTAGATTTTTTGCAGTATTTGCGTGATCTCATTTCTTCTGATTGATCTGTTAGGTAAATTGGTTATTATACCCTACCTTGAATAACCCTAATAAAGATCAATTAATGGCCAAAATCTTAGGAATCTCTGCTTATTATCATGATAGCGCCGCGACAATAGTCGTTGACGGTGAGATTGTAGCAGCCGCTCAGGAGGAGCGTTTTAGTCGTTTAAAACACGACCCACGATTCCCACAACAGGCAATCACGTATTGTTTGAAAGAAGCTAACTTGAAATTACTCGAACTAGACGCAGTGATTTTTTATGACAAGCCAATGCTTAAGTTCGAAAGACTCTTGGAGACTTATCTCGTTTCTGCTCCCAAAGGTTTCGCGTCATTTTTGAGAGCTATGCCGATTTGGTTAAAAGAAAAGCTATACATGAAGAACATGCTGCGTAATGAATTTAAGGCGATCATAGAGCTCGAATCGCCAGGATTCTCAGCCAACAAGAAGAAGCCTCAATTACCTAAGTTACTTTTCTCACAACATCATCAGGCTCATGCTGCGTCCGCTTTTTATCCTAGTCCATTTAAAGAGGCTGTTGTACTATGTATTGACGGCGTTGGAGAGTGGGCGACCTCATCAGTCTGGTATGGCAATGATAAAAAGCTTGAACCTCTATGTGAGGTAGATTTTCCTCACTCATTAGGTTTACTTTATTCGTCATTCACTTTCTATTGTGGCTTCAGAGTTAATTCTGGAGAGTACAAATTAATGGGCTTAGCCCCATATGGAGTTCCCAGATATACAGACCTCATTTATAAACATCTTATTGATGTGAAGGATGACGGCAGTTTTGCCCTGAATATGAAATACTTTGCTTATCCCTCTGGTTCGGTTATGACAACGAAAGCGTTTTCTAAGCTTTTTGGCGGGCCGCCGCGACCTGCTGATTCGGATATGACTCAAAAAGAAATGGATCTGGCGGCTTCCATCCAGAAAGTTACCGAAGAAGTGGTTCTAAAAATTGCGAATTATGCTCACCAAAAAACGGGCTGTAGCAATATCTGCTTAGCGGGCGGTGTGGCTTTAAATTGTGTCGCTAACGGGCGCCTTGAGCGTGAGGGACCATTTCAGTCGATTTGGATCCAACCTGCAGCTGGCGACGCTGGCGGTTCCTTAGGTGCTGCAATGTTGGCCTCTCATCTGTATTTCGATACGCCGCGCAAAACACAGACCGATGAAAGTCTTGACCAAATGCAAGGTGGCTATTTGGGTCCAGCGTATTCGAAGGCCGATATCATGACCTATTTAACGAAGCAGGACATTCAATTTAGCCAGCTAGATGATGAGAGGCTATCGGCCGATGTGGCGGCACTAATTAATCAGGGCTCAGTTGTTGGTTGGTTCCAAGGACGCATGGAGTTTGGGCCAAGAGCGTTAGGTAACCGCTCGATTATTGGTGATCCGCGTAAACAATCAATGCAGAAAGTAATGAATCTCAAGATTAAAAATCGGGAATCTTTCAGGCCCTTTGCACCGGCCGTGTTAGCCGAAGATGTATCTGACTATTTTAAACGCAACACTAGCAGTCCATACATGCTTCTTGTCGCTGAAATACAAGACTCGCTGAGGTTTGCTGATGTGGATCAGTCGGAACAAGGTTTCGAAAAGCTAAAGCATAAGCGCTCCACTTTACCTGCGATAACTCATGTTGATTACTCGGCCAGAGTACAGACCGTGCATAAGGAAACTAACCCTCGCTTTCATAATCTCATTAGCGCTTTCAAAGACTTAACTGGCGTCGGCGTTCTTATTAACACCTCATTTAATGTCAGAGGCGAGCCCCCAGTCTGCAGTCCAAAGGATGCAATTGAATGTTTTTTAGCCACCCAAATGGATTATTTGGTGATGGATAACATCATATTGGACAAAACTAAGATGAGCGATACGGCGATTGCACAAGCTAAAAAACGAAGTTTTGCATCTGATTAGAGCTAACGAGGTTTATTTAAACAATGCATAAAAACAATAAATTAAATGATACTAAGGAATTAAAGTCCTTTGCCTTGCTTATGTCTTGGGCCGCGCCACTACTATTCATTGTGATCGTACCTTTTTTATTCGACACAACAGCAAAATACAGTGTGCTGTGGTTTTCTTTGTTACTTCTTAGCTTGTACTTCGTTTATCCTAAGGGAATATATCCATTTTTTCGGGTATGGATGTATATTGCAGGCATTCTTGGTTGGGTTAACACGGGAATATTGCTCGGACTTGTATTTTACCTATTCATATTACCTATCGGGTTTGTAATGAGAACATCAGGTAAGTTAAGCTACCGCGAGAAAAAAAGTAAGACAGATTCGACCTATTGGACAGCTAGTACTGATAATCTTGATAAAAATGATTTGGAGCGGCCCTTTTAAATGTTGGAATTTTTAACAGACCTTTGGGAATTCTTGAAAGTACGCAAAAAAATGTGGCTACTGCCGATTTTTATTGCTTTGGGATTAATTGGCGGCTTGATTGTTGCGACTCAGCAGTCATCCCTTGCTACGTTAATTTATACCTTATTTTGATGGTAGGCACATAAATGCGAATAACGTAAAAGCTTAATATGCCTTTAAAAATACTAATAAAATAGTTGTTTTTATCTAAAAAGAAGCCACGAATTAATGATTTACCTGAAATCATTGAACCTCCAATAGCCGCCATCGCGGGCAATCATTAGAAAGCTTGAGTGCGGTTGGCTTTTTGCGCTTACTACTGCAATTCGTTTCGGTTTAGATTCAAAAACTAATGTGAATGGTTCTAAACGTAAGACAACTGACTCATTAGTTAAGTCTCTTTTATTAAAGAGTCCTCAGATAAAATCGTTTTAAACCTTTTTGAGCGGGTTTTATTTGTCAAAACTAAATTCTTCAGCGTTTAAAATGAATTAGAAAAACCCTTTAGCAATTGTTGTCACTTTGTCGCAGAATCAGTCCGTTTTATCTTGTTTTGATTGTATTCAGTTGCGAAAAGACTAATTTGGGTCGATTGTGCACAGATATTTGCGCAAGGTCTTCGCGTGTAAACGAAGCGCCTAATTAACAAGAGAGTTTGAATATGCATAAAAAGTCATTTAACGCTGACAGTCAGCTTGAACATGCTGTAAGTGGCGATTTCACGAAAATGGATGGCGACACCTATTATAAAATTAGCCATGTTGATCAAATGCCTCCATTTTTTATCAGCTTGGTATATGATCAAGATCACTGGTTTTTTGCAGGCTCGAGGGGTGGCTTAACCATGGGCCGAGTGTCCCCTGATAAACCGGTTTTCCCGTATGTCAGTGTTGACAAGCTATATGAAAGCACACCGCATACAGGTCCAAAAACAATCGTTAAAGTTGCTTAGAGCTCTGAATTTTCTGAGTCCATGAAGGCTCTAATTTTTTTGTCGTGCATGATGCGCATTGTACTCGTCAAATGACTCAGCACAATCACCTCCCTGCAGCAAGAAACCTTTACCTTCATAAGCATCGCCCAATTGCTTATACAATTGACGAGTTTCCTCAGCAAAGACCAATGGTGGGTAGCTAGCAAGTTTAGCCTCCACGCTTTTTAATAATTGTTGATCTTGGTAAGTGGGTAGTTGAAGTATCGGCTTTGATCTCCAACTATCTGGTTTCCATTGACTCACTGTGTTTCCTTCTACTTTGTTAGTTATGATTATATTTCTGTTATTTCATAATCACTGCGGTAAAACGACATTTTTAATCATATCGCTATCTAAAATTGCAATTAAGTAAGGCCTCTTCTATTAACGCAAAATTAACGCAAAACAAGAATTGAATGATAAATAATTTTTTATAATTTAGAGTAATTATTTTTTGCCTCAAAGGACAGCATAAGAGCTTTTAAAAGTGGGCCTCTAATAAAGATTTTTTCTGAGCTATGCTGATTAATTATTTCCGTGAAAGGATAATCATACAAATCAGTAATATTTTCAGCCGTCATTATGTCCGCAGCCTTTCCACATCGATAATTTTTATTATTTTTTAGCATCAAAATATGGTCGCAAAAACGCAAGGATAAATTTACATCATGAATACTCAGCACAACTAAATTACCAATGCTTGCAATATATTTAAACAAGCTCAGTCTTTTCCTTGATAGGCGATATCCAAACTCTGGATCGGCTCATCCAATAAAATCAAGGCTTCACCGCGCTGTACACCATGCCAAACCTGCATCATACAGCGGGCAATATGAACACGCTGCTGTTCTCCGCTACTCAGGCTATTAAAAGTAGGTGACAGCAAAGGCGTCAGTAATAGTGCTTTTTCTATTTCATTTGGCACAACTCTATTGCCCGTATAAAAAGTAAGAATTGCCTGCACTTTCAAGGCAAACGACAAGGAATATTGCTGCTGTAAATAAGTTAACTTAGCAGAAAGTTCGGCTATCGATATATGCGAAATGTTGGACTTATCGATTTCGATTGTGCGCTTCTCAATATCGACTAAACCCGCGATGGGATCAAACAGAGAGCTTTTCCCAGCACCATTTTGGCCAAGAATATGCCAGCATTCTCCAGCGTGCATTTCGACACTGAGATTATTGAGTCTATATTGAAGTGAGACTTGAGTTACTTTTTACATCTAAAATGATAAAAATTCATTAGTAAAAATTACGCACTAGTGTGGCTATTTCAGCCGTTTAAAGCAAGTTAATACAGATACAACCTTCGTCATGCTCGCGAAGGCGGGTACCTCTGCCATTACACGATTAAACCCAATGATGTAGCAGAAGAGATCTCTGCGCTTGAAACGTTTCATAAAAACAGGCTTTAGTATTTCAGAATCTGCCTGGGGACAATTTTATCGTTTGTTAATATCGGTGAGTCGCTTAGCAAGGCTTTATGAGATATTTGAGCTGATGATACAACTTATCGTTATGTCAGTGGTGAATACATTTGCAAACAGCTTCATCCCTATATTTTTTCAATATAAATAAAAAAGGGTCTACAACATACATTGTAAACCCTTTTAAGCTGTATATTAATTACACTGTGCTATTAGGCACCGCTAATTAATTAGTAAGTGCAATTTTGATGTTGTCTATGTTAGCCTCAATAAAACAACCAGCTACAGCGCCACAAACACCGGATAGTCTTAATGATACACCCGTAGCGCCGACAGGTTCACCTACGATGAAATCGAAAGTATAAGGTGTCCAGTCAGCATTCAGAGACGGGCGAAGGAAATCTGTTTTGGTAACAGCTGGCTCGCCGCCAAGGTTATCAGTATACAATATTCCAACTACTTCGGCAGAGGGGCCGGCAGTCCCTTTCATCTCAAAAGAAACAGTTATAGCCTGACCAGCAGTGTAAGTGCCTGCGCCAATTCCATCTTGATAAATACTTGCTTCTCCGGTCGTGGCTATTTTTACAAAGTTAGAACCCGTGTCGGGAGTTACAACACTTACACTACCTGTGGCTAACCAATCATCGAGACCGTTTTCAAAGCCACCGTTCAGTAAATCACCGAAGTCAGCGGTATCTGCTACGCCAGCTACAGCTACTGGGTCAGTCTGAACAGTTTTGATCATTCTGTATCTCCACCAAACGTTTGCACCCGATTCGATATCAATAACCACTGTATTATCATCTTCCCATGTCACTTCATAAGTGATACCTAGAGGAGCTGAAACGGCTGGTAATTCGCCATCGTTGTTAGCTTTAGGAATACCCGTATAGCCGCCTAAACCATCAATAAGTAATGTACCAACGTCTTCATTTTCTCCTTCGGTATACGTCCAAGTTTGACTTACCGCACCGTCATAAGGAGCAACCGCTGCACCACAAGCATCTGGGCTGCCGCTCTGCCACTCTTCTACCCATGTATCATCGCCTAGGTCGTTGTTGAAGGTGCCATCACGTCCAAATACATAACCGTCATCATAGAAACACGAACGTTGTGTAACCCCTGCATCATCTATAGCAAACCATGATATGTCACCGCGCGCTGGACCAACACCTAGCGAACCAGCTACAGGTTCAACCTGCCAAGTCCCTGCAAAAGTGCGCTCTGGTGTAGGGCCTGGATTTCCAAAGTTCTCGAGCTTAAAATTATCAACTAGGTATACTGCGCCCGCGCCTTGTCCATAAGCTGGGAATATCAACATTATATCAATGGCACTTAAGTCTACACCTGCCGCCGCTAAATCAGCTAAGTCGAAGGTATAAGTCTGCCAGTCACCAGTTACCGGAGCTAGACCTTCATTGCTGCTGCTCAAGGCATAATCGCCGGTATTAGGTCCACCAACACCAGCTTCTAATTTCAAGTACCATGGCGTGTCTGCCCCGGGAGTGTTTGTAACTACCTTCATATCGAAACTAAGCGCACCCGTGCTTGCGTATGCGGAAGCGTCAAAAGGCGTACCGGCAGTTCTAGCAGTGAAACCGGCCACTGTATTTGCATTAGTGCTGCTAATGCTAAATTGGACAACCTCATTATAAGGTGCAACATCACTAATCACTTCAGCCCCTGCCGAAGCATCAGTAAAGAAGGCCCATTCAGGTACCTCAGCATCTTCAAATACAGTAAGAACAACGTTAGAGGCCTCCGTTACGACGATCGTAAAGGTTTGTGAAACTGGATCGGCTATGACACCATCCGTTACCGTTATTTCAACAAGGTAGTCACCGGCCGCTTCAGGCGTAAATGTTAACACACCAGTGTCTGTATCAAATGCAGCATCTGTCGCCAGATCGCCTAGTTGATTAACTAATGCATAAGTCAAGGTATCACCAGCGTCAGCATCTGTTGCAGTGGCCGTATAAGTAATTGCAGTACCTACAGTACCCATCGTTGGCCCAGTGCTAGTAAATACAGGAGCTGTATTTACAACAGGAGCCGCTGCTACGACTATAGTAAAGTCTTGTGTTACTGTGTCTGTACCATCCGTTACCGTTATTTCAACAAGGTAGTCACCGGCCGCTTCAGGCGTAAATGTTAACACACCAGTGTCTGTATCAAATGCAGCATCTGTCGCCAGATCGCCTAGTTGAGTAACTAATGCATAAGTCAAGGTATCACCAGCGTCAGCATCTGTTGCAGTGGCCGTATAAGTAATTGCAGTACCTACAGTACCCATCGTTGGCCCAGTGCTAGTAAATACAGGAGCTGTATTTACAACAGGAGCCGCTGCTACGACTATAGTAAAGTCTTGTGTTACTGTGTCTGTACCATCGCTTACCGTTAGGGAAACAGCGTTGTCACCTGCATCTCCAGCGGCAGGAGTACCACTTAATACACCAGATTCAATGTCAAAAGTTAGCCATCCTGATCCTGGAAGCGTCACAGAGGCCAATACTAATGTATCGCCAACGTCTGCATCTGTTGCGGTAAAAGTATAAGTATAAAGCACACCTTCCTCTGCGCTAGTAACAGCCGAACTTGATACTACTGGCGCTACATTAACTGGGGGTGTAGGTGGCGGTTCTACAACTATCTGGTCATTATCGTCACTATCGAAACAAGCAGTAAGACCAAACACGACGCTAAAGGCTATAGCTAAGTGTTTAAGTTTGCTTTGTGGTTTATTGATTTTCATATTTTAATTATATCCTAATAAAACAAAATGGGCGGAGTTTACAAAAATGGCAGTACAAACGCGTCCTAATTTTGGACCCAGGGGTCCTAAAAAAACGACACCACTTATTAACTAGCGTCGATTAAAGGTCAGATGATTTTGACATACTCATTATTTTACAAAATACTCACATACCATTAACATGGAATAGATAAATAACAAGTAAAATATGGCGAAAGGTCTTGATTCAGCGGTAAGATGGATTAACAGAACCCACTTGCTTCTATATTGAGCTAGGAATTGTGTAAATTTGTTACTTTGATCTTGCCCCGAGTCTACTGGCTTTTTCATGCGCTGTAGCTCGAATGTTTTTACTCCTTACATCTGCAAGTAGACTATGCATTCATTTACAGAAAAGGCAAATATACCGGTAGCATTTAATTATTGCGACACCATCACTTTGTTGCACTTGTAAGCTGTTATTTAGCCACCATTACATCTGGACGATCTTTCAGCACTTTATCGACATACTCTTTGCGCTTCGCTTCCGCTTTATCACCAAACAAAATCTTGCATACTTCAATTATTCCAAGCGTGTTTATAATTTCAGTTTTGCGCAAAACCATCTCAATTTTTGAGCGTCTACGCAGGAAATCTTCCAGCTTCGAGTATAAGAAGAATAAAACGTATACCTGATCTATTCAACATGAATTGATTTAGTTGGGTTCAGGGTCGTTGAACCGACTATTGGGACAGGTCAATGGATGAAAAAGTCAGGATTTGATAGCGTTAGGTATGGGTTTTATCCAGTAAATCGACAAACAAGCGTTGCGTAGGCAAGTTGACTTCCACCCTTTTTGTAAGAATGCAGGATCACTCAAAATATCAGATCGTGTTAAGCCCCCCAGTCGAAATCTTGTTGTGGGGATGTCCGCATAGGCGGCAGTAAAGTCTTTGTTTGCGCCGATGAAGGGTACTTTTTGTCTAGGTGAGCCAGTATTTTATTGATTACAAAAACGTCAGTGATGCAGGCGATTGCACTCACATTATGCCTTTGGCATTTCTCACATTCGGTAATATCAATATTGAAGACTCGCCTGAGACGTTGGGGCCAACTCATGCTCCTCGCGTGATAAGGCTTATCAGATTGGCTGTGTTCTTTATTGACTCGTTTAGGGCTGTTCTTACCGCGTTGTGATACGGTCACTTGTGCTCTAAGGTTACTGTTTGGCGCAAACACCCCGAAAAAACGCGTAAGGTTGAGTTTAGGTGGAAGAATTAGTGCGGCTAATTTGCCAATAAAATCGAGGGGCGAGAAGAATACGTGTGTGGTACCGTCTCGATAAGGGGTCTTCAATTCATAGCGTACCTTTGTATTTTGTGTCATGTTCAAGCGCTGCTCGCTAATCGCTGGGCGGCTGATATAGCGGCATAGCCTTTCTAATTTATCGGGCTCATCGGCATTGGCGAATACCCCTGTGTGCAGCGAAAAGCCAGAGGTATTAGCCACCTGGCCATACTCGCCTTCATTGCTCGCAGGCAGAGTTTGTAATGTAAATACCTTTTGCCCTTGCTGAAGCCCCATGGCGATGCGGTAGCTGACAGATGCGCCTTGTAATTGGAGCAGGCTATCTTCATCATCTACAAGCAAGTTGAGAAAGCTATTTTCCATATCACGCTCTACCAAACCCACTTTCTCTAAATATCGAGCGATGCGTCGACCAGTTGAACTCGCAGCTCTAAGCCGTCGTAGTGTAAAAAATTCTGACAGTCGGTTAACTGCCCGAAGCTCGCATTAGCTTAAAGTATTCCGACTGACGGCTTATGGCACATTCTTCTCAGTCAGTTTTGAACGGCTTATGTCTGCAATTACCGTTCTGATCTTGGTCACAGAGGCTGCTAGCCCGCAGCATTAATTTGTCTTATGCTCAACTAGAGTGTCAATTTAGCAGCAAAAATCAGCTCAATTGAAATAAACCTGAACGACCCCTATTGGCTGTGAGTTCAATCGATATTGCTTGATAATAATCTAATAGTTGATAGTTAAATTAATTCATAATTCGATCGAGCTCGCACGATACAAAGGGAGCTCATCAACTCTGCGACAAATGTCCTGTTAGTTTACAATAAATAAGATTAATCGAGAATGATGTCTATCTTAAAAACGTTGGTATCGTACTAAATTCGATAGTGTGCCAGTTCAACTTGTTTGAGATTCGACACCGTTAAAGGTGCGGCCGTGCATACATTAAGGTAAGCAAATTTAGTTTGGACAAACGGCGAATTGTGCACCGTAAAAGGGTCTGATAAAATGTTAAGCGTCCTGCCTATGTTAATGTTCTCGAGGCAACGAATGCTCATTCGGAACTTAATGAGCCAAAGGCTGAGGTAAGGAATAAGTAGTTTGAGAATCTGTCGTAGCAATACAAATCCTATTTTAGCGAGTTCATCCCACAATGGCCAAGTTGTCGATAACGAACTGTCTGGATTTCTTAAACATAATGATGGGCGAGTAGTAAGAGTAAGAGCTTATGCCACTCGCAAGTCGCCTTACATTCTCGAAGAAACTTAAGAGTGGCAAAACCTACCTTAACTTTTACGACGCACTAGCCCTGCAGCTATCAAGCCCAGCATCAACAATGATAAGGTACCAGGAGATGGAACATCCACGGCTGCACCTGTAATGGTAGGTGTACTATTGACAAGGTAAGAACGGCTCGTTAGTGCATCGTCGTAATCACCACAAGCTGAGTCGCTGCAAATTCCTTCGCCCCAAGCAAAATCGCCGATATCATATGAATTGAAGCCAAACACATTAAGCGTACCGCCTGCATTGCTCATAACACCATCAATATTAAAGAAGAAATTTAATTGGTCGGTATAGTCTGCCGTATCAGATGTAGCAAAACTACCAGAAGTACGACCAGAGTAAGGGCCTGCGAAACCATATGTATCGCCGCTTAGCGTTGAACCTGCTGTTGTCGTAATATTAACTTCACTAAATAGTGCAGTGTCTGCATCAAAAACGAATGAACCAATCGCAAAACCACCATCATTGAATTCGAAGTCATTTAACGTCCACATTATAGGATTAGCGCTGGCAGTGAATGGCAGAAGTAGTGATAGCATAAGTACGAAAAACGCCGTTCGCTTCTTATTATTGATATTCATTGTTCTATTTCCTTTAGAAAGTTGTTATGAATACTCCCAAACGGAGCACAACATTAGGAAGCAATAAGCGTACCACGAACTAAATATATATATATTACAATCATTTGTGTTTTTTTATAACAACAAATTATTTTGATGTGTAAAATTTACTGACACTTTATATTTGGATATGCGTTTACCAAGCCGTTTACTAAAACGGCACATATTAACGTTTACCAAACCACCCATATTAATAATCCTAAGTTTAAGCAATCGTGCAACATTGATGTCGGTAAACAAATCGGCAGAGTTAAATGGGTTATGACACAGATATTTAGTTTCTACCCATTATTTGAAAAAACAATTGGCTATTAACGATTTTGTAGGCGCAACTGTGACTTATTGTTTATAAACCAACTCGTTGGTGGCTGTTTGATTAAGATTATCCGCAGCGCAGCAGCGTTTTTGCTTTACCCATTCCGAGTGTAAGACAAATTAACGCTATCGACTAGCCTCTGTGACAGCTGCATTTGAGGGTAGTTTTGTGTTTGCTCATTTGTGGTGTCGGACAAATTAGCGAAATCTTTGTCGTTGAGGTAAACGAGTAAGCTGGCTGTCAGTACTAAAATCTTGATAGTGAGATGCTAACTGCCTTGCCTCAGAATATGGAACATTCAAGCATCATGATGTTTCTCTTGTGTCACGCGTCGGTGACCGCCCCAGCAAAGTCAAAATCTCTTTGGCTGGTGAAATCATCAAACATAACCGTTTGCCCTATAGCCTCAAGTGGCGGTGTTCTGGTATTGTTGCCGGTCTTTGCGCAGTCCCTGCTAGCCATGTCATGCCCTTTGCATGTTAAGGCTTATCATATTGGCTATCTTCTTGATTTATAAGTTTTGGGCTGTTTTCTTCCTCGCTGTGAAGCAGACGTTGCGACGCTGTCACTTGGTCGCGAAGTCTGCTGTTGGGCGCAAATACCTCATAAAATCGTGTAAGGTTTAGTCCTGGTGGTGGGATGAGAGCGGCTAGTTCTAAAATGAAGTCAATGGGGTCAAAAAATACGTGCTAGCTGGCAATCGGGTGGTGCCGTCACAATAAGGGCTTTTCAATTCATAACACACTTTTCCATGGTCTGTTATGCTTAAATGCTGCTCACTTATGGCGGGGCGACTGATCTAGCGGCACAGCCTTTATAATTTATCTGGCTCCATCCGCGTTAGCACATATTTCTCGACACGAAGTGGCAGCATGCAATGAAACCCCTGAGGTATTGGCCAACTGACCGTCATCACCTTCACTACTGGCCGGAAGCGTTTGTAAGGTAAACACTTTTTGCCCTTGTTGAGGACCCATCGCGATGCGATAGTTGGCGGAGGCTCCTTGCAAGTGCAATAAACTGTCCATCCGGCTTACCTTTGGCATCTAGTGGCAAGTTGAGAGAACTATTTTCCACATCTCGCTCTACCAAGCCAACTTTCTCTAAATATCGGGCAATCCGTTGGATGATGGTATGCACCAGTTCGACCATGTACCTATGGGACGGGGCTTTGATGCAGGTAAAGGCGTTGCCTCCCCATGGTTTTCACTTATTGCGACTTCCAAGAACAACATGTGAAAATGGATGTTTAGGTTGAGGGCGCTGCCGAAACGTTGAATTAGGGTAACAGCCTCCGTTTTAGCCTGTTTATTGGAAAAGCCTGCTCGGCTCACAATGTGAGTAGAAATAGCGCGGTGTATAATTTCCATTACTTTGCTTAACTCGCTTGGGTATCTTGCTAGCAACAACCGAAGCGGAATGGGTAAGCTCAGCACCCACTGGCGGATCGGGTAGCCTTTTAGTACATCATCTAAAACCCACGCGGCACTTTTCGCCATCCTTCTTGCGCCACAGCTAGGGAAAAAAGCCCCTACGCTTGCAGCTAAATGCGACTAGCTTCTCATGCTTGCAGTCACCGCATAACGACCGTAAAAAACAATGCTCAAGCCGAACGCAGCGCAATAATTCATCAAACTCACGTTTAACATATTTGGGCAAGTACTTGCCTTGCTCGGCTAAGTTTGCAGTAAACTCAGGGTAATAACGTTCTACCAACTGATATAACAAGGTAGTTTCGGGGCGATGCCGTTTGTACTTTTGTTCTTGCTGTATTGCTAGCACGTCCCTCATCCTTGAATAGTGGCATTCAAGGATGTCAAACAAGAGATCAGAATACGACTGAACAATGAGCCTGATTTTGGGGGGTGGTATTGCCGTTTTACCTTGAACGTCTGCTCTAGAGAGCGATAACTCAAAATTCCGAAATGACTCTTACTCGAGGACATTGCGGTCATTTTTAGTAAAAACTCAGTGTCGGCTTCATGCTCACTGTAGCCATACAGGTAACAAAAAAGTATGGTTTTTTTGAAAGTTTTAACCAATATATTATATGCGCCATAAAAATCATTTGTTGAACGGCGGTTCCTTTTCCTAACCTTTCATTATATTTTTGAAGCTAAAAAATAGATAATCCAGAGCTATTAATTCCCAATCTATAATATTGCCGATCAAGTGGTCTTTGGTCTTTAATTAAGTTTGTGACTGTTTTAATATAGTTTGTGTTGCCGGCGTGCCTAAACCTCTTAAATAAGTGTAAACCAGTTGTTTTCTAGGAACGGCTACCATTTTTCTGATAAATTTCGGAATTCATGAGAAGTGCTTAATCGGTATGGATATTTTCGCCAGACAGGCCGACACAAGGTCCGATGGTGAGTCTAGTCATCGATGTATATGGTTGAATAATATTTTATTCTCCCCCTAAATTAACATAATAATAAGGAAAAAATCATGGTATTGGGCTTACTTTCAATCAGCTTAAAAGTGGCTGACATTGCAATTTCAAAAGCATTTTATGAAAAACTGGGCTTTAATCAAATGGCTGGGCATGTGGACCAAAAGTGGGTCATTATGAAGGACGTAAACGATCAGGTCATTGGCTTATTCGAAGGGATGTTGAAAAAAAACATGCTAACGTTTAACCCAGGGTGGGATGCCAACGCTCAAAACATTGATGATTACATAGATGTAAGGTACCTGCAAAAAATGCTTATGGGCAAAGGCATTGAATGTGGTCAGATGATTGGCGAAAACAACAAGGGGCCTGCTAATTTTATGCTGACAGACCCTGATGGTAATCCTATTTTGATTGACCAACATAGGTAGTCAAAATTGTATTATGTTGCATCATTAGAAAAGCTCGCAGTATAGTGGCATAATTAATTTGGCCACCTAACAATACGTAAGATGAGCAAAAAATAATGATCAAAGGGATCAGACTAAATCGTAATTCCAGGACCACAGGATATGCAAAATGACGACTGAATGTGATAATCAGAGCATGGCTACTTCTGCGTTGCTGAGTAACCATGCCAAAAGGGACTTTGGTCTGTCTTTTTATCTAAGCCAATTACCCTTATCTTCCTATTGCTTAAATTGATAGAACCTTATATATGCAAGTCTCCTTAGAGGGATTTATTCTAACAGCACGTCACATAGAACGCCATGGTAAGACCTATATTGAATGTTGGTTTGTCACTGAAAATGGGGTCGTAAAGGCACTCTCAAATACGCAACAAGGGCTGTTTTTTATTCACCAACATAATCAAGCCGAAGCTACCCTGCTTTTGCGTGAAAGTGGAATTGAGCATAGCTATAATCCCTTATCTTTAAAAACGTTTGAACACCAAGCAGTGGGTGGTTTGTACTTTCATAAAAACAACTCTCTTTATAAAGCAAAAACATTGCTTAAGCGGCATCACATTTGTTGTTTCGAGGATGATATACGATTAACCGAGCGTTACTTGATGGAGCGTTTTATTTATGGCAGTGCTGCATTTACTGGCAAACAAGTCACAGGCAAACCAGCAGAGTTGACTGATATGCAATGTAAACCCAGTCAATTTGTGCCAAAGTTTAGTGTGTTATCAATTGATATCGAATGCAGTGAAAATGGAGAACTGTTCTCAATTGGCCTAGCTAGCAATACCTATAAGTGTGTGTTGATGATTGGCGAGGCACAATCAGCCCATACTTGGATCCATTGGTTAGACAATGAGAAAATACTTTTGCAGCAGTTTGTTAAACAAGTGAGCACAATCGACCCCGATATTATTGTTGGTTGGAACGTGGTTAATTTCGATTTTAGGCTACTGATTAAGCGAGCCGCGCTGCATAAAGTTGAATTATTGTTGGGGCGCAATAGTCAGCCTATTTTATGGCGAGATGCTAGAAATGAAGTTAATCAGGGGTTTGTATCCATGCCCGGTCGAGTGGTTGTGGATGGCATAGATGCTCTGAGAACGGCGACTTATCAGTTTGACAGTTTTAGCTTAGAAAATGTTGCTCAAACCTTGTTAGGTAAAGGTAAAAAGACGGAAGACGTCGACGACAGGCTTGCTCAGATTGTGCATGACTTCACACATAATAAAGTCAAACTAGCAGAATATAATCTACAAGATTGTCAATTAGTGTTAGCTATTTTTGATCACACTAAAGTGCTAGATTTTCTTACTTTACGTAGTCAGCTAACTGGCCTTGAGTTAGACAGAATGGGCGGTTCAGTAGCAGCTTTTATTAATTTATATTTACCCAAACTTCATAGATCAGGCTATATCGCACCTAATCGGCCTAAGGATGGCGGATTAGCCAGTCCTGGGGGTTATGTGATGAGTTCCAAACCTGGCTTATATCAGCATGTATTGGTACTGGATTTTAAGAGCCTTTACCCGTCGATTATGCGCACTTTTAAAATCGACCCACTTGGGTTAGTGGAAGGGTTAACATCTCCAGATGAGGCGATTGAGGGTTATCGGGGGGCTAAATTCAGTCGTGATAAACACTTCTTACCTGATATTATTACCTCGCTCTGGCAGCAGCGCGATGCAGCTAAAAAAAACCAAGATGCAGCTCGTAGTCAGGCCATAAAAATTTTAATGAATTCGTTTTATGGTGTATTGGGTTCGGGTGGTTGCCCGTTCTACGACACTCGTTTAGCGAGTTCAATCACTCTGCGTGGGCATGACATCATGCAAACTACAGCGAAGTGGATTGAACAAGCCGGTTATCAAGTGATTTATGGCGACACAGACTCGACCTTTGTTTGGTTGGAAGGGAAGTACAGTAATCAACAAGCGAACCAAATTGGCCAGTCCTTAGCGTTAGCGATAAATCAAAAATGGCAAGATAACATCAAGCTCGAACACCAATTACCCTGTGAGCTAGAGATTGAGTTTGAAACCCATTTTAGTCAGTTTTTAATGCCTACTATTAGGGGCTCAGAACTAGGCAGCAAAAAACGTTATGCAGGATTAAAAACTACAAACGAAGGTGACGAGCTAATATTTAAAGGTTTGGAGACGGTTCGCTCAGATTGGACACAACTAGCTAAAGGTTTTCAGCTTACGTTATATAAAATGATATTTGCGAGGCAGAATATTAACGATTATTTGCTGCAGATCATCGCGGATACTCGTTCAGGTAAGCTAAACGAACAACTGATCTATCGCAAACGAATTCGCCGTAGGTTGGATCTTTATGTGAAGAACGTACCGCCCCACGTTAAAGCAGCGAGGCTTGCCGATCAACAAAATAGGGCATTAGGTAAAACACTCAAATATCAACACAAAGGCTGGATCTCTTATGTGATCACTGTTAATGGTCCACAACCAATAGAATACCTAAGCAGCAAAATAGATTATGACCATTACGTCGATAAACAAATCAAACCTATAGCCGAAGGAATTTTACCTTTTATAGGTTTATCCTTCGAGGACATGACTAGCCAACAAATGGGTTTGTTTTAGAAATTTCAGTGGGTAAGCTTTTGCTTTTCTCAGCCACGCTTGCTATGAATCGAAGTCAATGCCGCTCAACTAATTATTATGACAACATTTTTCTGGATGGGGTAGTTGGTACTATGAAGTATCATGCTTTGATGTTAAGAAAGCCGGAGACATTTGTTAGCATTATTGAAAAACGGGTTAGTTTCTAATCTTTACTAGGATATTAAAGCTTGAAACTCAAGTGTAGTAGTTCGAAGCATGATGAGTATGCCAACCATTCGTCGTCTTCGGGCAGTTAGACGACTGTCGTCAAGATCGATTAAAGGACGGCATTGAAATTTTAAACGGCGATTCGTCTATGCGGTTTCATATAACGGGGCCACAATGAGTTAGCAGACTATCAATCAACACATTTACAAGTGTTCTGCCCCCTTGATTTTCACCTCATCAAATTCTTCTTAACAAGCATATTGCATGGGTAACCACTAATTAATAAAGGGTGACGATAGTCATGCTAATCTTTTACGTTTTAAAAACTAATGTTACCAAAGAGATACTTCAGGTTGCAGCTGAAAGACGCAAGCAGTATGGTGGAAAAGTAGCGAAATAGTTTAGGACTAGATCTCAGACTTTAGAGATGCAAATAAAACAGGACTAAGCAGGTCATCGACGATAACTGAACGAATAATGTAGTTGTTCTGAAAGCCATTGTTATAGGCGTCCTGATAATTTTGGCAAGGCACATTCCTTGGCTCATAGTTTGTACTAGAAAAGTGCTAAAAATAACAATAAAGGACTATCCAATGATTTTACGGCGCTTTTCGAAACACGTCACGGACCAAAACTGGTTTGCTGTCGGACTTGACGTACTAGTAGTTATCACCGGTATTTTCATAGGCATGCAAATAACGGAGTGGAATGAAACAAGAAAGTCAAAAGAAGTTACACAATCATATTACATGCGGTTACTCAAGGATTTGAGAACAGAGGAAGCTTTGCGCTCAGGCCGCATAAATTACCTCGATGAAACAATAAAGCATGGTGAGATTGTTCTTGACGGCTTAAGCATTGCAAACGGAGATAGACATC
>Ga0307488_10000809_pt1 | contig 26099 bp, 18 predicted proteins | sample SB02metaG_FD_202248 | JGI IMG/M metagenome (GOLD analysis project Ga0307488, IMG submission 202248) | Sea-ice brine microbial communities from Beaufort Sea near Barrow, Alaska, United States - SB 0.2 | ecosystem: Environmental > Aquatic > Marine > Coastal | place: USA: Alaska | collected... | reverse complement strand
TGATGAGAAGACCGCTCTTAGGTGGTTAGATCAAGCCGATGCACACTTCATGTATGGGGATGATACCTTCTATGTAGATCATATAGAAAAGTACGGATGGGTATCTAAACAATTTGAATTATGTTAGGTATAAAATCTTCGCGGCAACTTCGCGCGTTTCGCGCGGCGGCCTTCGGTATTTTCCTTACCCTCTCCTTTTTCTTCCCCTCCTATGCTTATGCACAAACTATATTCGTTACTGAGTATCAATCGGAGGCTGATGTTAAAGTCTATATAACTAAGTATAGAGGTGATGCGGACTTGGTTGTTTACATAGTTAAATATAAAGCCGAAGCTAGCAACAGGAATGGTAAATGGTTTTACGTTGATTCTAAGTTTAAAAGTGATAAAATAGTATTTTTTACCAAATATAGAGCCCAATCCGACGTAAAAGTGTACTATACTCACTATAAAAACCAGTCTAAATGGAGAAATTCAGAAAAGTTTCATCTTTTTCACTAAAATAGTTGCTAGTCTGCCCAGAATTCAATACCTTCTATATGTTATATAAATCTTTAGAAAGATATAATAATAAAAAATATAATTAAATAATAAAATAATAATAATTAAATAAATAATATTTAATCAATAATAATAATTAATAAAAAGGTTACCTATGTTAAATGCAGAACAAATACAAAAAAATTGGGATAAACATTTAAAAATTATCAATCACTATATTACCGGTGATAGAAAAGATAAAGTACTAAAGATGTTAGAAACCCTATCCGAAATCTATATAATGGCTCCTGCAAGTGGTAAAGCTTGGTTTCACAATGCTTTTGCCGGTGGATACGTTGATCATGTTAATAGAGTTGTACAATACTCTATAAAACAGCATAACTTATATAAGGAAATGGGTGGAACAACCGATTACTCGGAAGAACAATTAGTATTCGCTGCTTTATTTCATGACTTAGGTAAACTAGGAGATGGTGTACAGCCTAATTACTTACCTCAAACAGATAAATGGAGACAAGATAAGTTATCTGAAAAGTATAAAAATAATCCTGATATTGATTTTATGTTAATTCAAGACAGATCTCTATATATACTTCAGAAATTTGGTATTCAATGTGACCAGCAGGAGTTTATAGCTATTAGAATACATGATGGAGTGTTTGATAAGGCTAATGAAGCATACTTCTTCAGTCATCAAGAGAGTTCTAGACAGAAAACTAATATGGTTTCAGTTTTACACACAGGAGACTTCTTAGCTTCTAAGGTAGAATATGATTTATGGAAGAAAACTCAGAATAATACTAGCTCTAAACCTCAGAACGTTAAATCCTCTACAGGAAGACCAGTAAAATCATCAGAAGGATTAACTAATTTACTTAAAAACATATAATATGGACATTAACCCAACATACTTTTATATAATAGTTACTATTTTAGTTGCTATTTCCGGAATACTTTCGTATATTATTAGAAACCTATTAATACAGGTAGAGAAATACGAAGACATCACAGTAGATCAAACACAATATCTACAGCGAATATCGGACATCATTGGAGATTCAAACAAACATTTGCAAGAACTCGATGAAAAAGGTACATTTAAATCGGATGACGAAGTCGGAACTTTCTTTACTGCAATGCAGAACGTACAAAAAGAGCTAAACAAATACATGCTCCCAGAAAATTATGGCAAGAAAGAAAGCAAAAGCTAATTACTTTACATCCGAAACAGAAGACTATATAAAAAAGTATAATGTATCAACTGATAATGAATATCGAAATGAGATCTTTACCGGTCATATTTACTTACCATTCTATAAGCTAGCAGAGAACATTATACATACCTTTAAGTTTTACTATACAGACGTAGATAAGATAGAAGATTTAAAGCATGAAATAGTATCTATGCTACTTGAAGAGAAGATTATGAAGTTTGATCCTGATCACGGAGCAAAAGCATACTCCTACTTTGGTACCATAGTGAAACGCTGGTTGATTAATTACAATAATAAGAATTATAAAAACTTAAAGAAGGTTGGTACCTTTGATGAGATGCAAGAAGGGTATAACCCCTCTATTTTACCTAACGAAGATGGTTCCATTACACTTGGAACTTTCCTTGATATATATGTAAAGAATACATATGAAGTATTAGAGGAACTATTTCCAAAAGAAAACGAAAGGAAGATAGCAGATGCAATACTTACCATCTTTAAAACTAGACAAGACCTAGATATATTTAAAAAGAAAGCACTCTATATATACATCAGAGAAATGACTGATTGTGAAACACCCCACCTTACTAAAGTAGTTAATAAACTCAAAGTTGAATTCTATGAATTATATGAAAAATATAATAATGTGGGACTTATTAAAACAAAGTTAGTTTAAAACTATTTATATGTAAAGGAACTATTATGGATAGTAGTAAAGAAATATTTAAAGGTAAATCCCTTTCAGACTTATTTGGAGAGATATACGATAACTCTAAAGAAACTAAAGGTCAAGTTAAAGCACTTATTGGTGAACTTAAACCCCTTATAGAAAGCATTGGAGATGCCACTCTTATTGTACCTATGATTAAAGAGTATATGGAGATAGGAGTTAAAAATGACGACGCTTTAATCAAATTAGCTACAATTATACAGAGAATAGAATCTGCAGCAGCCAAAGGAGAGGGTGGAGACATCTTTGATTTTGATTCACTTCAGGATTTATTAGCTGAAAGTGAAGAAGTAAAAGTAGAGGTAGAGGATACTAAAAAGAAAACAGAAGACGAGTAGTGAGTTTTATAGACTATAACTTTAGAACAAAAGCACAACCAGCAGGCAGTAGTAAACCTTCTGGAGATACTTCTTTAGCACCCGCTAGAGTTATCGATATTATTATGGACGATGAGCATCCTGATTACGATACCTACGGCGGTCCTAATAGTATTGGGATGGTTTATTATCGATTTATATCTCAAGAAGATATTGATACCACCGAAGAAGGAGAATCAGAATATACAGGTCAAGCATTTCCTCTTACTACCTCACACAGGCTTCTGCCTTTAAAGAATGAAATAATACTCCTAACAGAAGGCCCAGATCCATTAGTAGATGAAGGATCAGGTACAGGTAGGGTATATTATACGACTTCTTACTCTATTTGGAACCACCCTCATCACAATGCTATCCCAGTAAGAACAGAAGATAAACCAGAAGAAGTTAATATAGGTACCGGTATTGAATTAGATAGTAAGATATCACCTTTGCAACCATTTCCTGGAGACGTATTAATGGAAGGTAGGTTAGGTCAATCTATAAGGTTTGCAGGTGGGTTATCTACTAAATCAACTTTTACAGATGAATCTAATGTAAATAAGCCGTTAATTATTATAAGCAATGGACAGAAAGAAACCGAAGATGGGTTCTTACATATAGTTGAAGATATTAATCAAGACCCTTCTTCTATATATATGACAAGTGATAACATTATACCTCTTACTCTTGCTAATGAAAAGAGAGATAGCTATGAGACATCACCTGATTTACCTAGCTCTTATAAAGGATCACAATTGTTATTGAATAGTGATAGGCTTACATTAAATGCTAGAGAGAGCGACATATTGTTATCAAGTAAGACTTCTATAGGTCTTAACTCAAACACAGTTAATATCGACGGAAAAGATTATTTATGTGTAGATGCTGATAAGATATACTTAGGCTCTAAAGCAAGAATAAACAAAGGAGCTAACAAACAACCTGTAGTACTGGGACATAGAATGGAAGCTTTCTTAGGAGATATGCTTGACCAATTAATTTCGATATCAAAAGCTTTAGGAAAAGCAAAAACAGTTAAAGGAGATCCAATACCAACCATTAATCTTAGAGGAGCATCAGCACAATTAGTACTGAAGCAATTAAAGAACCAGCTTAACCCTAGCGGCGGCAGTACTTTAAAATCTAAAAAAACCTTCGTAGAATAATGCCCTGTAGTATACCTCCATCGAACCTCGCACTCTTTATAGCTCAATATTTAGCTAAACTAGAAGCTTTTGTTATAGCTAAAGTTTATGAAGAGATTAATAAAATTATAGAACAACTACTAGGACAAGTATGCCCACCAGTAGATGAGATAAAAAGAATCCTTAAAATACGAGATACATTAGTAAATATGATTAACGGGTTAGAGAAGAAAATAGAACCTGTAAAGAAATTTGGAGAGATATTAAATCCTCCTATTATGGCAGCTAAAGCAACTGTTCTTATATTAGAGCAACTTCCACTACCATCAACTATAGGTATACCACCCGGCCCTGCTGGAGGTGTAATTTTCTCTTTATCTACAGGTGCTATGAATAGGTTCTCACAACTTCTAAATATTGCTTGTCAGATAGTTGATTTATTATCTAAAGATCAAAAAGCAATAATGGATTTAACCGACATAAGTTTTGACGGATTAGAACCTATAAAACAGAAATTAAAGAGTATAGATATAAATTTATTTGAATGTGTAGATAAACTACCTACTAACCAGAAATTAGAAATAATGGAATCAATACAAAACCTACCTTCTAATTCCGGAATAAGTATTAATTCCACAGACGGTTCAGGAAAGTTCTACTATAAGGAATATACTATAACTATTCAAGAAGATAAAAACTCACCTCAATATGCAAAACTGAGGTATGCTCAAGTACAGAACGCTAATGGTACAGTCCTATTAAGAGGTCAATCATCATTTAGTTCATCTACAAGAGTACTAATAGACGAAATAAAATTTAGAATTAACAATCAACTTCCATAACTTAACTATTTATTAATATGAAACTAGACCAACTACGCAAAATTATACGTGAAGAAGTCAGATCAGCTGTCAAGGAAGAGTTACAAGACGTAATGAACGAAGCAGTTAGAGCTGCTAGCTCGCCTGGTATAAAGGTAGCTAGCGAACACAAACAAGTAGTTGCTACACCAGCAACTCCAACTAGGATGAACCCGCAAATGGGAAAATCATCTTTAGATGAAATGTTAGCAATGACTAAAGCTAATATGACAAACGAAGAATATAAGAATGTATTCACAGGAACCACAGCGAACGCACAAGGAGGTATTCCATTAAAAACTAATATGGCATCTACTATGGCTAACCAAATGGGAGCTGCATCAGGCAGAATGCCCGGTATTGATATATCACAACTAGATTTTGTAAAAAAAGCAGGACAGGTTTTATCTGCTGCAGAAGCAAAGAAACCGTCAATTAAATAAATAATATATGGCATTTGAAGCAAAGAAAATAAATGTATTAGACTTACAGCCTAGAAAAGCAGTAGGTGTATCTTTGCCATTTTCTAATAAGGCAGTCTTTAATTCTACTTATGAAACTAAAGAAGCTATAAAAGCTAACCTTATTAACTATATATTAACAGGTAAAGGAGAAAGGTACTTTAATCCAACATTTGGATCAGGTATTAGGAACCTACTATTTAGTAATATCAATAGAGACACTTTAACGGACTTGGAGTTTTTAGTTAGAGATGCTTTACAGCAGTACTTTCCAAGATTAGAAATAATAAAGCTAGACTTGAAAGGTGCACCAGATTCTAACATGATAAGTTTTACATTGAACTTTAAACTAACAGACACTCAAGTAGAAGATGAGATAACAATTAATTTTGAACAATAATGGCTCAAGATATTAACATTAAATATACAGACAAAAACTTTTCTAGCCTAAGAGGTCAATTAGTGGAACTAGCTAAAAACTACTTCCCTGATGCCTACAACGACTTTTCACCTACATCACCAGGAATGATGTTTATGGAAATGTCTGCTTATGTTGGAGATATACTTTCCTTTTACCAGGATAGTCAACTACAGGAAACATTCCTACAGTATGCTAAAGACCCGAGTAACTTATACTCTATGGCATACATGATGGGATATAAACCTAAACTGACATCAGCATCAACAGTAAACATAGAACTTACACAGAGAGTAGCAGCAACAACAGCAGGTACATCCTACCTCCCTAACTTTAACCAAGCATTAACGATTGGCGCTAATACAGTTATAACGGCAGGTACGGAGAATTTTGTATTAAATTCTAGTGTAGATTTTAACTTTTCAAGTTCTTACGATGATACATTAACAACAATATATAGTGTAGATTCAAGCGGTAATCCAACAGAGTATGAGTTAAGAAAAATAGCACAAGCTAGCTCAGGAGAAATAATAACTAAATCTTTTAGTATTGGCTCAGCATCTAAATTCTTAACCTTAAGCGTAGATGATCAAAGCATAATAGGTATATTAGATATAACAGACGGAGACGGTAATAAATGGACAGAAGTTCCATATTTAGGACAAGACACAGTATTTACAGAAGCGATTAACACAGGCACAAATTCAAACAAAGTTCCATACCTATTAACAGCAGTAAGAACACCTAATAGATTTGTAACTAGATTTACTTCAACAGGTAAGCTGCAGATTCAATTTGGTTCAGGAATGTCCACTAGCAGTGATACAGCATTTTTACCTAACCCTACTAATGTTGGTTCAGGAACTAACCAAGGTATAAGGAGAGCAGATCATGCTTTTGACCCTTCTAACTTTATGTTCTCAAGCGCTTACGGAAACTCACCTTCTAATACCACATTAACAGTAAGGTATATTAAAGGTGGCGGTATTAATTCTAATATAGGAGCAAACACAATCACAGGGTTTACTGCATCATCTTTAACTGCAACAGATACTACATATCAGAACACACTATCTATTACGAACCCAGAACCAGCAGCAGGAGGAAAAGATAGAGATACTATCGATGAGATTAGACAAAACTCTCTTCGTTCATTTAATGAACAAGGTAGGATAGTAACTAAACAAGATTACGCTTTTAGAGCGATGACAATGCCCTCTAAGTTCGGAGCAATCGCAAAAACATCTGTAGCAACAGATATTGAAGTACCAACAGCTAATGACAATACATATAACCCATTAGGAGTATGTTTATACGTTTTAGCTTACGATAATAATAAAAACCTAGTACAAGCAACGCCTGAATTAAAGACAAACCTAAAAAAATATATAGCAGAGTTTAAATCACTTACTGATGGATGTACTATTAAAGATGCATTTATTATCAACATAGGAGTTAAGTTCGATATAATTACATTACCTAGTTTTAATTCAAGAGAAGTAATACTTAAATGTACACAAGCAATACAGGATCACTTTAACGTAGATAAATGGGCTATAAACCAACCTATTAATCTTTCCACAGTGTACACTCTCTTAGATAGAATTAAAGGAGTACAGACAGTACAGGACGTACGAATTGAAAGTAAAGTAAACGGTAACTATTCTGTTTACGATTACGATATAAAAGGAGCAACAATGAATAATGTAGTTTATCCATCGTTAGATCCAATGATATTTGAAGTAAAATACCCGAATAACGACATTCAGGGAAGAGTAACAACATTATAATATGGCACTATATAGAATATTTCCTGAAAAAGACGCTTTTATTTACACAGAAGGTCCATTAGCTAACACAGGTAGAGACGCACTTCTTGAAGTAGGAGGTTATCCAACATCTGCCGGAGGGCAAACAGTTAGGTCTTTAATTCAATTTGATTTAGCAGAAGTTAAATCAGTATTAACTAACAAAGTAGGGATAACACTTCCGTCAACAACAGGCTACTCTGCTAGCTTACATTTATCATTAAATTATGCAGCTGAATTACCGATTGAGTATTCGCTCAACGTCCACCCTTTAGCAGAAGCTTGGGATGAAGGCACAGGTCAATTCGGAGATATGCCTATAAATAAATCAGGATGTAGCTGGAACTATAAAGTAGCAGGTACTACAACTCGTTGGACAACAGGGAGTGAGAATTTAACATCAAGTACCGGTAACGGCTTTACATTAACTGAAAATCATTTATTTACTACAGGTTCATATAAAGACAGTCTTAGAGGAGGAGGGTACTACTACTTTACAACTGGTTCAGCTCCAGTAATTCTTTCAGGAAGTGCTGCTTTCACTAAGAACTCAGACCACGATTTAGATGTAGATCTTACTAACGCAATTCAATACCAAACAAATGATTATATTCCTAACTACGGCTTTATAGTTAAAATGCCTAACAGCTTAGAATATAATGTATCGTCATCAGTAAGATTAAAGTACTACGGAGAAGATACAAATACTATTTACCCTCCGTACTTAGAGATAAAATGGGATGATTACGCACATACATCTTCTTTAACTGAAATAACAGACACCGAAGCAGTAGTAACTATACGGAATAATAAAGGTAAATATACAGATGAAGGTAAACAACGTTTTAGAATACATGCTAGACCGAAATACCCGACCCGTACGTACACAACCTCTTCTGCTTATACCTCCAACTACACACTCCCTACTGCATCATATTGGGGATTAAGGGATGAGAATACAGAAGAAATGGTATTCGATTTTGATACTACATATACAAAAATAAGTGCTGATAATACCTCTAACTATTTTGACATATATATGGATGGACTTCAGCCAGAAAGGTACTATAAACTCTTAGTTAAGACAGAAATAGACGGAACAACAACTGTAATTGATAATGATCAAATATTCAAGGTAGTAAGAAATGGCTAGAAAAGTAGAAATAAAAAAGACTGTATTTAACCGAAAGGAATTTGATGGGGTCATTGATAGCAAGTTTAGGTTCTTTACAGAACCAGAACCTGTTACAGATCCGGATACTGTTCAAGAGTTATTTAGACTTTATGATAAGCTGTATGCGTTAATACCAATCGAAGGAGAAGAACAAACACATCAGTATCTAGTAGAAAGAAGTTCAGAGCTATATAAAATAGATGTTCAACTAGAAAGCATACAGCCACTTTTAGATGAAATTGCTTCTTTACGTACTCAAAACTTAGAAGGCAATAGACGTATATTAGAGTTAGAAATGCAATTGGCTAATGGAGGAGAAATCAACTTTAGCGATGGAGAACAAATGGCATTGCTACGCACCCAACTTGACACTGCTAATCAAGCTATAGCATCACTAGAAACAGCAAACACTTTAGCCAACCAAGCAACTACTCAAGCACAATCAGCCGCAACTGCCGCTGCAGAAGCTGCCGCCACTGCTGCACAAGCAGCATCAGAACAAGCATCAGAAGCACAATCAACAGCCGATAACAGTACAAGCGGTAAATATATAAAAGAAGTGGTTGCCTTATTTAATAAGAAAAATACAGAGTACTACCATGCTAAACGATTACTAAGCGAAAAGAAGTACTACAATAATGCCTTTACAAGGAGGAATAACAGTTGGAACTACGGATATCACGGTTTTCTAAATGGAGTACAGAAATACTCCTGGTTAGTAGAAGATACAGGAGATAGAAGCTACCAGGGTAAGTATAGATTTAGAATGTTATTTGATAATTTAGATGATGCAAGACGATTAACAATGGCTTACATTACTAATAACTTAGAGACAGCAGGGTATAAAGCTGACGAGATAATAGGAGCAGTAGAGAGTCTAGGTAACTTTAGAGGAAATGTCCGTATGAGACTTATAGAGTATAGAGATAGTGAAAAAGACCCTAAAGCAGGTTATAATATCGTAACATAGATTACAATAAAATAGAGTTAAGAAAATATGGCTAAAATTACATATACATTACTAGATAGAGAATATGATTCTATCCCAGAGAATGAAAATTACTCTTCTGGGGACCTTAACCTTATAGAGAATTATCAAGTTAATAAAGCGTTTAACCCAGATACCAACTATATAGAGAGCCACTTTTACACATTAAATAACCAAAAGGTATTTTCTGTCTACGATCAAGATTTATCTACAAATGTAGAGATTGATGCAGAAGGACGTATTACTAACTTAGATTTACAACCAGAAAAGCTTTCAATAGACAATGGGTTTACAGGTGTAGACCATAAGATAGTCTATCACTTTTTAAACGATTTATATACAAATACTAATACTAAGCAACAGCTTTTTATTAACACTATCTCACAGGATAGAAAAGAATTACTTCTTTATACAGACTCATTAGATGTTAATACATTAATTAACAAAACAGAGACGTTAAAGGGTGCTTTAAAAAGTAAAGCTTATTTTGAAGAGTTCTGGTTAAATCTTGGAGAGAATGATCTATATATAGTAACTAATATTGATGTTTACGAGTTAGACGATAAGTTTACAATTGCAATAAAACTTTATGAACCACTTCCAAAGCAGTATAACTTAAAACAAGAAGTACAGCTTGTAGAAAAAGTAAGTGATTCTATAGTTGTAGAAGTACAGGTAGAAGTACAAGATGAAATAGAAACTGGTCCAAGACTTAAAGGAGCAAACTTTAACATTGAACTTGAAGATAATAACCCTGTGCCAACAGAGTACTTTAATTACGATGAATTATTTAGCTTTAGCACAGCTAATAGTAATAGGGAGATATACTCATATATAAAAGAAAGCAGTGTAGCTATAAACATAGATTACTCTGACTATGAAAACTTTATACACTTCTCATCAGCTCAAGAAAGATTAAAAAACTTTAAATATAAACTTCAACTCCTAGAGAACTACGACGCAAGTAAAACACAGATAACCAACTCTGCTAATAGCTCAGGTAGTTTAGTAAAGTTCGATAACCTTATTAAAGGTATAGTAAATAATTTTGATCACTACGAAAAGGAACTATACTTCACAAGCAGCTCTTACTCTTGGCCTAAATCAACAACATCAAAACCTTTTGTAAACCTGCACTCTACTTCATCAATAAGTAGTGACTGGTATACATCTCAACTAAATAGTGCCTCTAACTACGATACATCTAACTATGATGTACTTTCTGCCACCCTACCTTCCTATATAGCAGAAGATACTAACAATAGTAATGCAATACTCTTTGTAGATATGATTGGTCAACATTTTGATAATCTATGGATCTATACAAGAGCAATAACAGACAAATACGATAACGACAACAGAGCAGACGTAGGTATATCAAAAGACCTTGTTAGAGAGGTATTAGCTAGTTTTGGTACTAAATTATACAACTCTACAGAAGGCTCAGATGATTTATTTAAGTACCTTATAGCAGATAGTTACGATAGTGGTAGCAGTGAAGAGGTAGTAAATACATTCACAACAGTTCCTGGTATATCTACAGATCTACAGCCTGCTTCAAGAAAAGAGTACGAAGGTGATTTGTACAAAAGAATTTACCACAATCTACCATTTCTTTTAAAAACTAAGGGGACTCAAAGAGGGCTTAGAGCACTTATTAATTGCTTCGGTATCCCTGCTGACTTCTTATCTATTAAACAGTACGGAGGTAGTGATATAGAATCATCTAAGTTTTTCGGCTATGAACAAGATAAAAAAGATTCTGCTGATAAAGTAAGAGTGGAAACTAGAGCTAGTGGCTCAGTTGGTAACGTTTTATCTAAATTTAAATCTATACAGAAAACAGAAACAGAAAGAACATCTGATACACACAGGATAGAAGTGGGATTCTCTCCATCTGACAGTGTCAACGCTTATATAATAGCACAAGTAGACAGTACATTCTCTATTGATGATTATATAGGAGAACCGCAGGATCTTTATAATAGTTCTTATGGTAACTTAGATAAATTTGCTTCTAACTTACTTAGTACTAACGTGGAAAGATTCCAACTAAATGACTTCGTAAGGATACTTAAATTTTATGATAATGTTATCTTTAAAATGATTAAAGATTTCATTCCAGCAAAAGGAACTCTTGATACAGGTATAATAATAAAACCTAACCTTTTAGATAGATCCAAGATTAAGTCTCCTAAATTAAGCGGTACCAGACCAGAATATAATGGATCAATCGATACTGCTTTTGTAACCGGGTCAGACGGAGGAGTATATGATACTGTAAGAAACAAGGCAGCTACACAGAAAAATATAGAAGCGCATTGGCCTTCTCATGTTGGAGGAAGAAGTAATATTGTATACAAACCAGACTTCATTTCCCCAACTAACCCAAACCCAGGAGAAATCCAAATAACAGGTACTGAATTTTACCACCCAGATGGAAATTTATATACATTCGAAGATAAATACAACAACGTATTTACTCCTTATGAAGGAGCAGTCAGTACAGATGTAGACTTCTATTTAATGTTTACTAGTGAATCCCAAAATGTTAGATTTAACGCTCTTAACCTTGCTAGCCAACACCCTCACATTGTACCTGTAGATTACAGTCCTCACGGTCAAAACAGTTGGGTTGCAAGAGGTAACAATGGTAATGTATCTGCCTCCTTTACTCCTTTAGCAAACGACGTACTTATTGCAGGATTTACATTAGAAGCAGAAACAGATTTATTAACTAGATTTTCTAACTACACTAAACCCCTGTCTTCTATTATAACTGGACAAAAGACAACAATACATAAACAGGACATCCCTACACTTTCAGGTTCAGTAAGAAGATGGGTAGAGGATGAATCTCCTAAATTAAATGGAGAGCTAAGCGGGAGTATAATAGAAATTACAAACGGGGAATTAAATAGCCAGAATAAATTTAAACACGTTAAAGTTCCAGCTCTTAATTATGATATATTAAAAATTAACGAAGGTTCAGGAGCTACATATACTTCATTCCTTATGGACCCAAGTCCTCAAGCAACCGCAACTGCAGCCTGTGCTATATCAAGCCCTACACTCTCTACACTGTACCACAATGATACCGGCAGCTACCCTGCTACTATAGGTACATTTATATTTACAGACATAGCAGGAGCTAATACATTCACAGGAACTACCGGTGATAAGTGGTACAGAATGCAAAATGGTAAGACTATAAACGTTTCTGGATCTACCGGAGGAAATGATGGATACGTAGGACAAATAACAAATTGCCAAGATTTTGATACAACTGCACCATCCGGTTACACAGCCACTTGGAATACATCTAATATTAACGCTACTAACTATACAGCTGTACCATTCACAATGTACGGTGTTACACCAGGAGATACATACCAAGCAACAGCTTCACTAGCAGCAGATCCTACAGAAGTAGCGTATACCACAGGTACTATATACAACTCCTATAACGGAGGTACAATAGACACTACAGACATTGCTGATGGACCAAATGTACTATTAAATATTAAGCTAGTTGACCAAGCCGGAAACGTAGGTCTTCCAGCAACAGTCTATTCAGGAGGTTTTTCATCATTAACAGCAAGTTTTAAAAACGTAACTAGCCCATCCGGGTACAGTGTTAAATTCTATACTTCAAGCACATACGGAACAGAAGCAACATCTTACAGTGAAAAAAATATGTACGTTAGAGTAGAAGGAATATCTAACGGGACACAAGGTACAATTGGGCTTACATTAACATCTTCTGGAGGAGGCTCATACTCCACTACTAAGGCTATTGATAACTCATTAAATAATACTCCAACTAAAGAGTTCTATTTAAACCTATTTCACCTTAGTACTATTAATAACGGAACAGTAACCGCTACAGTAACAATAACAGATCAAGCAGGTAATGCAGGTGGTCCTGTAACAGATACAGCAACACTAACAGTAGTTAGTGGGGACTTAACAATTGCAAGTGGTACATCAACTATCACTAGATACGCACAAACTAAGTACTTAAAAGTACAATCACTAGTACCGTCTAATTCCTCTTGGACTCTAACAGATAACCAGTCATTTACTTTTCCTCAACAATCATCCGGAACAGGAAACGATACTAGTGTTCCAGTATATTTTCAACAAAACTACTCTTCCTCTTCAAGGACATCAACCTTTTACCTTAAAATAAACAATGTAACAGTTGACTATTATACTATATACCAGCAAGGAACTACAAACTCCGGTTCCGGAGGTGGAGGTTGTGTTGCACCTTTTGCATTAATTTTAATGGGAGATGGTTCTCAAAAACAAGCTATGCATGTAGGAGTTGGAGATGAAATAAAAACCCAACAAGAGAAAACACTAGAATGGACTAATGCTAGAGTTAATGAAAAGAAAGTATTAACTAGTCTTAGAATAAAAATTCTATTTGGAGATGAGGAGATAGTGGTATCACCTAACCATAGATTCTATGTTGATAATAGATCAGAGTATATTCCTGCACGTGAATTAGTAGATGGAGATATATTGAGCGGTAAAGCATATAAGGGAGTAGAAGACTACCACGAAGGGGATGTAATAAAATTCTCAGTTGAATATGCTAAAACGTATATTTCTAATGGAATACTATCGCATAACGTAAAAGGATATACATAATAGAATAACAAGATATTTACTAATACTATTTATAATTAAATAATATGCCAAGTCAAGGAGTTTTTGCAAATCAATCACCAGATAGCGGATCCATTAGGGTCCTATATCAAACAATAAACAACAAAGATGTTGTAAAAGCTATTACTGTATCTGATATAGATATTAATGGTGACAATATAGCTATATCTTTAACAGAGCTCGATACAATAACACTTCCTTTAACAGGCTCAGGAGGAAACACAGAATTAATAATCTCCTCAATAAAACAAAAAGATGGGTACCATTTTCTAGATGTAGTAGACACAACAGTTAATACTGTTTCTCAAAGTATAGCTTCACCTATAGCAGTAGCACCGTATCTTACCGAGACTTTCTTTTACAATGATTACAATGCTTTAATTAGTAATGCTGAAACTTCAAGAAAATCTTTTTTAAAGTACGATGTAGATAGAACAGGTGGACAAGTAAAACCGTCTAACTATAATGCAGTAGCAGGTATAGAGACAGCAACTATAAGTAAAATGAACTACACTGCTGCAGGCTTAAAGATAGATCAGATCTCAGCAATAGGGTACGCAGTCTCACCAGCAGCACAGTCCTCTATAGGGTTTCTAACATCTGACCCAGTAAGTGTACTGGATGATGAAGACTTCACCTTTAGAATAGGACCACAAGAAACAAACGCCGCATTAGGTTTCCCACAAAAACCAGTTATTTCACTTGAAAACAAAACGTTTCATTCAAATGGAGGAAGCTTAAAGGTTACAAGCACCCTATCACTTCGCTTCTCATCTAATGCAGATTTTGCATCTGGTACAGGTGTTAATACAACCATACCGTTAGCTGAACAAGTGTACGAAGACGGAATTACAAATTCTTCGACCTCTAAGGTAAATCTAAGAATTACATCAGGATCATATAACGGTCTAATTCATATGAGATTAGAACAACTAAACACTGTTCAAACCAGTAGTGATATAAGTCAAACAATACTGGTAGAATCAATGCTACTTAACAACCCAGAATCAGTAAACTTTTTAAACATAAGTATTCATAAAGATTTTGATGAAGACCAACAACCCTACGCACCCAAAGCATCTGTGCAGGACTCCAATTATACTACAAGCGGAATAGTTAACGCTAGATATAAAGGAACTAAAACAGATTCATCTGATTACTCTGGTATCGAACCAGCAATCGCAGCTCAACCCTTTCAAGCAGCTATCTACGACATAGGGGATAACGATTTATTTATTTGCTCACAATCACTAAGTGATAGAACGCTAGAAGACTTTTTATTTATAGGCTCTAGTACATCACCTACAGTTTCTATATCAACATTAGGAAGTATAGTAGCATCCAATGTATTATCTAGCGCTTCCGATACAGTATTAGATGTTGCTCTAAGAGATTTTAAATTCGCTGACCAGTTAACACAGGGGGATATCTTAAGAGTAACTAATGGAACAAACACAGAACTCCTACAAGTAATCTCATCAGTTAGAAAGTCAACTTTAGGGGTAATAGAGATCAACGTAGTTAGGGATTATGCTGATGAATCTGCCGGTCACAGTTTCCCAACAAATGCTATAGTTTCTAGATTTATAGATAATAGGTTATTTAAGATAGATGGGAACAGGTTAATAGCAATAACAGCAAAGAAAGTGTGGGTAAAGGAGAATAGAACAATACTAAAAACTAGTCAAAACGGATACGTAACCGAATTAAGTACAACGTGTTCTGTATAAAAAGCTTAAAACAATATATTTATAATAAATTAAAAGTGTAAAAATGGGATACCTTAATAACTCAGTCGTCACTGTTGACGCAATTTTAACAAAAAAAGGAAGAGAACTTCTCGCTAGAGGCGATGGGTCTTTTCGTATTACACAGTTTGCACTTGCAGATGATGAAATAGATTATACCCTGTATAACACCTCTCATCCTTCAGGTTCAGCTTACTACGGTGAAGCAATCGAAAACATGCCTCTATTAGAAGCATTTCCAGATGAGACTCAAGTAATGAAGTATAAACTTACTACACTTCCAAGAGGTACTGCAAAGTTACCAATTCTAGAAGCAGGGTATGCATCTATAACATTAAAACAAGGAGCATCTTTAACGATTACACCTCAGACTTTAAATTTCTTAGGTACATCACAAGCTTATGAATCAAGCGGATACACAGTAATGATAGCTGACGTAAGACTACTTTCTAACTTTACAGGGGTAGGAATACAAACATCTGAATCAGAAAGGCTAAACCAAACAACAACCTTAGGGACTAATGTTTCTAAAACAGTAATTGGTACTTCTATCAATATCTCAGGAACTACTATTAATACGTTATACGGAGCTTCTTCTAATACTTTAACAAGCACTATAACTATTATAGGAAGAGACAGTGGAGCAAGAATCACTATTCCAATTAAAATAACTAAAGTAAACTAATAAGATATGTCATTTAAACAATTCGATAACGAAGACGTAATAGTAAGTGCAGATTCAATATCATCTACCGTATGGTCGACTGATACATACCAGCTCACTACTTTTGAAACATCTTCAACACAGGAAGCAGCAACGAGCGGCGACTACTACTTAAATGTATTTCAGACAGGTTCTTCAGTTTCTACAGCAACTACACAATTCTCTATTGCGTATGGTCATCCAGACGGAGTAGGATCATCACCTTATAATACTAACGTTGCAGGAAAATCACCTTCCTCTACAATCTACGGACAATATAGAAATTTAGTACTCGGAGATGAAGAGCAACAACTACTTTTTGGAGGTATAGCTTCTACAAAAGGATTTTACGCTATTACTGTAGATAGAGCAAGATATAAAGAAAAGCTTTTACCAGGTACATTCTCTTTAACTTTAGCAGATGGATCACAGACTGTAGTCCTTACTGATAATAGTGCACAAACCTCTACCGTATCATACAATGATGCAGGAAGAGTATACCAAGTAATTAGCGGATCAGCAGGTTCAGCATATGATGGAGGAACAGGATTCTCTGCTACAAACGGATACGTAGCATCATTTGGTTTATTCTTACCAGATATTGGAGTTATACTTTTAAACGCTCAAGCCTTAGATAACCATTTACCGAATCTTAACTTCACAACAGGATCATCAGATGCTAATGGAGCTAATAACGGTTTATTACAAACAAGACTGTCCAACTTTAGCTTAAACTCAGAAGAAACTATATCTTCTAATTATGTTTTTGTAAGAGTAAGAAATGGAGAATTTAACTATTCTAACAACCCATCTAATATTACAGGTTCTGGAGAACTAAGACATAACTCAATGGTAAATAATCCTCAGTCATATATTACATCTGTAGGACTTTACAATGATAATAATGATTTACTAGGTGTAGCTAAATTATCAAAACCTTTATTGAAGGATTTTACTAAAGAAGCTCTAGTAAGAATCAAACTTGATTATTAATGAATGGCTGCTTACAAAAAACTAAAAACAGAAGATTCATATATAACAACGTATGTAGCTCATAAGACTTATACTATTAGTGGAAGTCAACATAGCGACTACGGTGTTGAAACTTATATAGGTATTTCTGGTTCTGGAGAATGGTTACCAACAGGTGCAGATTCAAGATTAGATGGAACAGATTATCAACATTATACCCGTTTAGTCTACAACAGCATTCACCATTTATATTACTCAGGATTTAATAAAGGAGAACCTATAGACATAGTTAACGAAATGTCCGGGTCTGCATACGAAAACTACCTTCAAAGCTCCTACACTGTTAATCAGCGAAGAGCTCAAGATAAATTCACAGTACTATCTATACCGAGAAAATTTGTAGGCGATAATATTAAACCAGGAAGCGTTAGACTAACAACCCCTACACAAACATCAGGCTCTAACTTTGTATTCACCTCAAGTGATGCTAATGGAAACTACGCTAGTGAAAGTTATGCTCAAGAAATTGATACATTATACGGCGGTACTAACGTACTTAATGATGGAGAATATGTTGAAGATGAAGGTAACTACATTAACGAAACAGTAGAAGAGTTTGTTGTACCCGGCTTTGATGATTACGGTACAGATTTAATTGATGATGGAAATGGGAACTTAATCCTTTCTGCTTCTAGTCCTCACAGAGTTGTAGGTAACGTTATTTACTCACACGGCTTAGTTGTAATAACAAACCCAGCAGTAGGTTCATACTATGCAAACTATTTCTCAGGAAGCCTAACTTGGCAATCATCTCATCCTATTTATACTTATACTTACCACTGTCCTATTAAAGAAGAAGAATATAACTTTAGTTTAAATCCTTCTATAATAAAAGACGGAAGTGGTTCAAGAGCTGACAATACTACTGGAAGCTATTTTGATCCATACTTCACAACAGTGGGACTGTATAACGATGCAAACGAACTAGTAGCCGTAGGAAAAATGGCACAACCCGTACCTGTATCAAACAATAATGAAACAACAGTAGTCGTAAAATTAGATATGTAATCATGGCAATAACTCTAAGAAAAAATAAAGGATCCGCATTATCTTATGAAGAATTAGATATTAATTTTCATGAGTATTTCTACTCAGCTTCTGTTAGTTCAGATAGTAAACAATTAACTTTACATTATACAGGAAGTAGTTTACAAAGTGCTGGAGGCATTAATGTAGCTTTAAACACTTATACCGGTTCTTCGGAAGTAGCAGGAAATGTAAATACATTTCAATATAACTTAGACGGTACAAACTTTGCCGGAGCATCAGGCCTTGTATATGACTCAGCTAAAAACGGAGTTGCTATAGGAACTTCATCTTTGGAAACTGGAGAGAAATTTAGGATAGAAGGTGGTAACATGGTCTTAGATGATAGTTCACTTTACCTTGCACAAGGAAGTCTATCTGCTAGTTTAAGCTACGGAGGTACAACGAGAGACCTTACAGTAAGGAACTGGCATAACGATAACAACTCAGATATAATCTTCTATACAGGAGCGTCTGAAGCATTGAGAATAAAAGGAGATGGAAAGATTACACATAAAGGTAGTTCATCTACTCTTGGAGATTTTGTAATTAGCGGGAGCGTTATATTTGGAAAGACACATGAAGACACTTATAGGTCTAAACTATTTACATGGGATTCAGGTAATCCGAGGATAGAGAGTAATACAGGTAATAACCTTTTAATAGGGAATGAAAGAGGTATTATTCTAGAAGGTCCACAAGCTGCACACGTAGTAATGGGTATTCAATCTACTACAGGAAATGAAGCATTCGCAATTATGTCTGCTCCTCCTACCTCAAGTAACGAACCAACATATAATAAACTTGTAGCTAATTTTGCTGCAGATGGTAGAGTTGGAATAGGAACATCTAACCCACCTGCAGGTTATCAACTTAGTGTAGTAGGAAGTATCTCTGGATCTAACGGTCTTAATGTAGGGGGTAATGCAGTTGTAACAGGGTCTATTACGTCTAACGGTAATTTAATTGTTAGCCAATCAACAGTACTATCCGGAACGTTAACTCTAAACTCAGTTGCTAATGCCTCATCAGCCACTAATTATAATTTCTTAGTAAGAGAGTCAAACGGTTCTGTAACAAAACAAGTTAATGCAGCACCAATCCCACAAGGAGGTATTATAATGTGGTCAGGAGCAGTACAATCACTTCCAACAGGCTGGAATCTTTGCGACGGACAAACATATAATTCAGTTGCCACACCAGATTTAAGAAATAGATTCGTAATCTCTTCTAATAACACCTCAGGAACTCCAACAACAACAATATCAGGAAGTGCAGTAGCAACAGGAGGTAATACAAATCACGATCACTTCGGAACTGTTAATGCAACATCACTTAGTACTGCTCAATTACCTTCACATAATCATACATATAAAGATTCTTACTATATAGAATACAACAATCCAGGTCAAGGAGCTGGTGGTACTATAGGTGGAGCAGACTATGTAGGAGGAACACATTACAAAGGTAGTGGAGATAGTGACGGAGACAACAGATGGGTATACTGGAGATCCGGAACTACAAACAATCAAGGATCAGGACAAGGACATAATCACACAATAACAACATCATACCACGTTCCTCGCTTTTATGCCTTAGCATTTATTATGTATACTGGCTAATTAGAGAATTAGAGCGTATTTATAATAAAGGACTTATAGAATGGCAATTACTTTTAGAGATGAAAAAAACGCTCCTTTAACGCACCAAGAAGTTGATGCAAATTTTAGGTCGTTTTTCTTTACTGCTTCTTTTAGCGAAAATAACTTATCACTACAGAGAAAAGACGGTGTAACCGTAAATGTACCAATTGGAGGAGAAGCATTCGCTGACTTTCAAGCTAATGGTGGATCAATAGGAAACGTTTATATTGCTAATAGTCAAGTGACAGGTAGTAGAATGATTCTTGATTTACTTCAAGGGCAATTTTACGACAAAACAAAAGGACCTGGATCAATTGACGGAAGTCTTTCTTCCGATGAATGGTACATAGACTTTGATCCTGCAGCATCAGCCCCTTACTTTGTGCATTTTGGATCTAATTTCGCAATATCCTCTAGTGGATTCCTACACGCTTCAGGAGCAGTTATATCCGGTAACATCACAGCTACATCAGGAAATATAGGTGGCTTTGGACTAACATCAGATGCCATACACGGACCTACAACACTAGGAGTACCTTCTTTCTATATATCCGGTTCTGCAGGAGCAGATGGATACTTCATATCAGCATCTAAATTTAACGTAAAAGGTAATGGAGATATAACCGGTTCAGCAGTTTTATTTTCAGGAGGAACTATAGCAGGATGGGGTATTACCAATAGTACAATAGCAAAGTCTACACACATAGTTTTAGATGCAACTAATGAAAGCATCTCAATTAACGATTCTACTTTTGGAAATAAGGGTATACAGTTAGAATATAACAATGGTGCACCGAGATTTTATGTAGGAGATGCAACAGGAAGTTTTGTTAAGTTTGACGGAACAAATGTAAGCCTCTCCACAGCTCTTCTAGAAATATCAGCTTCAAATATAGAAATATCTTCTACAGAAGCATCTATGTCTTTAGGAGCAGGAATAAAACTATTAGGTTCTACATCTACAATAGAAGTAGGACAAGCAAATAAAGTAAAATTAGTTGCAACAGCAACTGATGCATTTCTTGTAGCAGGAGCTAAGACTGCTTTTGGCACAAATGATGCAGGTATAATAATAGGGATGGATTCAACCATTCCTACGTTCGATCTCACTAAGGATGCAAGTAACTACGTAAGGTTTGACAGCACCAGTGGTATTGATATTAAAACCGATACATTTAAGTTAGACACGACTAATTTTGATATAGACTCAAGCACACAGAGACTTAACATATTTAACTCAGCATCTGCAGAAATAATAAGATTAGGAGAAATCTCTGATGCAGCTTCAGACTTATATGGGATTAAAATATTTAATGGGCTAGGTACAGGAAGTGCTAACACCATTGCAATGTTTGGTCAACAAGGGAATAAAATAGGGGGATGGGAAGTTACTGACTCACAAATAAGAACAGTCCCATCAGCAGGATTTGGAGAGCAGTATAGTTCTACCGAAAACGGGCTTATAATACATTCTAGTGGTCGATTAGAATCATCTAACTTTGTATCAAATGTAAAAGGTTGGAGAATAGATACACTAGGTAACGGTTCAGCAGAATTTGAAAACATGAGAATACGTGGTACTTTACGTACTACAGTATTTGAAAAAGAATCTGTTAACGTTGTTGGTGGCCAATTGATGATTGCTAATTCAACTACAATAGAACCTTTACGATCAGAAACAGGTACAATAATAGCCGGATCTTCCTCATACGCAGCCAATGCAGTTACATTCTCTGTAGCTAATGTTTCTGGGTTTAAAGAAGGTGAAATATTGAAAATCAAATCTGTAAGTAATACCGGATTTAGTTTAGAGTATCTATACGTCTCAGGTTCAAAAAGATACTCATCGGATAGTTCAATAGTATATGAAACAGGTTCATTAGATCCTGATGGATTAGCAGGAGAATTGTATGTCGAAAGAGGGTACGGAGGAGCAGCACCTTCTGTATCAGCATCCTTAACTACGATTACTACAAATATATCAACAACATCAGAAACTACAATTGAGGTAGCATCTAACTCAGGTTTTCTTTTACAGAGTATTATTAAAATTGGAACAGAGAGATTAAAAGTAACAAACATTGCAGGTACCGTATTAACAGTAATAAGAGGGTATCACGATTCTACAGCAGACTCACATGTATCCGGTAATACTGTATTCTTAATAGATACGGATAAAGAATTTTTAAGCGGTTTAGTTTCTTCACCTGTAGCTTATAATGAAGGACAGGTTATAGTATCAACAGGAGTTTATAATCCGGAAGAAGATATTTCATCTGGGTACATAATGATGAATGCTAATCCTAGAGATATTTCTACTCCTTATATGGATATCGTAGAAAGAACAGGATCAGGGGTATACGATCTACAGCTTAGATCTAGACTTGGAGATTTATCTGGACTTTCATCAGGATACCTATACGGTAATAATGAACCGGGGTTCGGACTTTATACTGAAAATGGATTCTTTAAAGGGTCTATAACAGCAGAAACAGGATCAATAGCAGGTATACTTCACGTCGCAACTGTAGCAGGAGGATTGGAAACAGGACAAAAGATATCAATTGGTAGAGATGTTTCAGGAACTAATGACGGTATATACGTTAACAACAATAACTATTGGTATACAGACGGTGCTTGGAAAGTTGGTGGTTCAAGTAACTTTATTTCTTTAGATAATTTTACAGACGGTAACTTAGTAGTAAAGACACAAACATTTACTTTGGATACTCCAACGTTTATGATATCGAGTTCTCTAAACAGTGGAACGATAACAGCCGGTACTTCTGCTAGCGCTATAACCAATACTACTGGAACTGGTATATATATGGATGGTACCGGTAAGTTTAGGGTAGGTACACCTACAACAGGTAACAATTACATCTACTGGGACGGCAGCACACTTAATATTAAAGGTGCTATAGATATTACAGGCGGTACAGGAGCAACCCAAGCAGAACTAGACGCAGCAACCGGTTCACTATCAAGTTCCTTAGCCGGAGAAATATCAGCATCCGACGCAGCATATTCAGCTTCAGCTCTTGCTACAACGGATAATTTAGATGGAAAAATATTTACTGATAGTTCAGGTAGAGCTGTAAGACCTCCTACAGCATCCTCAGAAGGACTTTACTTAGCGTCTACTAACTTAGGATTCTATAAAGACGGTGAATGGAAAACCTACATGGACAATCAAGGAGACTTCTTCCTAACAGGTTCAGCAGGTAATAAACTATCTTGGGATTCAGCAACAGGTAATCTAGAGATAAAAGGTTCAATAACTATTACAGGAGGTAATGCAGCAACACAAGATTTCGTAACAGGAAGTGTTGATACCGTATCAGGTTCCATAGCAACAGGAGTATCTGCTTCCAACGCAGCATTATCTGCATCCATAAGTGCTTCATCAGCAACACTACAAGATGGATTAGATTCTGCAAATAATGTAATATCAGGCAAAGCAGCTATTTTTAGACAAAACGATGCACCATCAGCTTCTGGTAGAACTGTAGGAGATATGTGGATAGATTCCAACGACGGTAACAAAGTATATGTTTGGAACGGAGCAGCTTGGGCAGCAACACCAGACGGAACTTATGACCAAACAGTATTAATTAATTCAACTTCCGCATCATTATCATCATCTGTAGCTTTAGATATATTTACAAGCGATACAGGTATGTTAGTTGGTACACCTTCAACATCATCAGCAGGTTTATATTTAGGAGACACCGCATTAGGTTTTTATTCAGCAAGTGAATGGAGAACTTATATGGCTAACAATGGTAACTTCTACCTAACTGGGAGTGATGGTAACTTCCTAGCATGGGATGGAGGTCAGCTAAGCATACAGGGTTCAATTAATATTACAGGAGGAAACGCAGCAACATCAGATACCGTAGCAGCCGCTCAAGCAGCCGCAGAAGCATTTGCATCAGGTTCTGCAGAAAATGCAGTACTTAGTGGATCTGCAGCAGCAACTGCAGCACAAAATGCAGCACAAGCACATACTGATGCAGCTACAGGATCTTTATCTGGTTCTATAGCCACTGCAATATCAGCCTCTTCTGCTACAACAACAGAACTATCAGCATCACAAGCACAAACAAATACAGCATTTTCGTTAGTACAGTCTGGATTAAATTCAATATTTAAACAAGCATCAGCACCAGCAACTGAAAGTAGACACCAAGGTGATTTATGGTTAGACAGTGATGACGGTAATAAAGTATACGTTTACATAGGAACTGAATGGGTAGTGTCTGCTGATACAACTTACGATCAATCTACATTAATTAACGATAACTCAGCATCTGTTGCTTTAGATACTTTTACAGACTCTACTGGTAAGATACAGAGAACTCCAAACCCAGATTCAGCTGGTCTCTACCTTGGGGATACAAACCTTGGATTCTATTCAGGTTCTTCTTGGCAAACATACATGGCTAATAACGGTAACTTCTTCTTAACAGGAAGTGAGACTAACTATTTGAAATGGGACGGTACTGGATTAACCATAGCAGGTACAATAAATATAGTAGGAGGTAACGCAGCAACAAATGACTCTGTAACAGATGCAGCAGCCGCAGCAGTACTTAGTGGGTCTGCAGCAGCAGCAGCAGTATCCTCATCACTATCAGGCTCGATCATTAATGCACAATCAACCGCTACTGCAGCATCAGGAACAGCTACAACAGCAGCACAAACTGCAAATGCAGCAACAGCTTCTGCTAATACAGCATTATCTAGAACTGTAGATGCAACCGGTAAAGTGGTATTCAATCCAACACCAACAGGTCAAGGATTATTTATGAATGCTACAAACTTAGGATTTTATAGTGCTAGCCAGTGGGGAGCATACTTATCTGCATCTGGAGAGTTCTACTTAACAGGAAGCGGTAATAGCGGAATGTCTTGGGATGGATCAGAGCTAACAGTAGACGGAGAAATTGTAGCTAGATCAGGAGAAATAGGAGGTATTACATTAGAATCAAATAAATTATACAACGGTGAAGGAACCCATAGTGACGCCTCTACTGGGTTTTACTTAGACTCAAGTAGTAACTTCTCCTTAGGAGATAAATTAACATGGGATGGAACTAACCTGGCTATTGAAGGAAGTATAACTGTAACGAACTCTACAGACTTTGCATCCCAAGCTGAATTAGACTTAGCTACAGGATCAGCAGCAGACCAATTTGCAGCCGCAGTAGCAAGTGGATCAGCAGCAGCCGCAAATGCAGCAGCATCTGCTTCAGCAGTACAGGGTAATTTAAATACTGCAACCGGATCTTTATCAGCATTAGCAACCGGATCAGCAGCTAATGCAGTCCTAAGTGGTTCAGCAGCCGCTACTGCAGCAGTTACAAGCATAACAGGCTCTATCACTTCAGCACAAAGTACTGCAAATGCAGCAACTTCAAGCGCTGCTAATGCAGCAGCATCTGCTTCAGCAGTACAAACAAACTTAAACACTGCAACAGGCTCTTTATCAGCTTTAGCAACCGGATCTGCAGCTAATGCAGTCCTAAGTGGATCAGCAGCCGCCGCAACAGTGCAAACAAACTTAAACACCGCAACAGGTTCTTTATCAGCTCTAGCAACCGGATCAG
>Ga0307488_10000808_pt1 | contig 26125 bp, 45 predicted proteins | sample SB02metaG_FD_202248 | JGI IMG/M metagenome (GOLD analysis project Ga0307488, IMG submission 202248) | Sea-ice brine microbial communities from Beaufort Sea near Barrow, Alaska, United States - SB 0.2 | ecosystem: Environmental > Aquatic > Marine > Coastal | place: USA: Alaska | collected... | reverse complement strand
GCCTTTGTATGTTACAAAGTCATAGTCGCTCTTACCAAAGTGTGCCTTCATAGCACAGTACATTAGATAAACGTCAATCGGTTCCATTACAGATACGCTTCGATACCCAATCAGTTAAAATGCAGGGGATTACCCCGTGAATAATTAGAACAATAGCCATCACCCACGCATGAGCAAGGTGCATAAAATAGTTAGTGTTGTTTTCCTTGAGATGTTTCATACTGGAAGCTGTGCCTGTCTTGGAAGAAAGTTTAGTTCCCGTGCGTTTGCTTCAATCTTCTCTTTGAGACTCTTGGAAATAAGACGGCCCACTGTATCGGGTTCAATCTCTTGTCGATGGCAATAGTCAAGGACTGCTTCCATATGAGTGATATTCTTTTCATTTGCAAGTCTTTCGATTTCCATTGAAAAGGTCTTTGCAGTATTCAGTGCCATGTGTACTCCATTAAAATAAAAAAATGGGGGTTTTTGAAAGGAACCCCCGTAACCTTTAGTCTTAGAACTTATATTCAGTCTTAACACCGACAATTTTATCGGCGGTTTCAAAATCATTATTGAAATTGACTTCACCATAAGGTGTAATACCAAAGGATTCATTCACATCAAATGTATATCCACCCCGAAACTCAACATTAGAAATTTCACTGTCGTCCCAGCTAAACGATGGTTTAACTGACAGATCAAATCCCTTAATTCCAGCAACCACACCAAATTTTGTAGAGGTTGTTTCCTGAGTTACATTACGCTCAGTATCAGTCACAAAGGACATGTCAATTTTAGGTAGAATGGATGAAACTTTCTTCTCTTCTGCCATAGCAACACTTGAAATACAAGTTGCTAGTGCAACTCCGATCATTAGTTTCTTCATTTGTTTAGTCTCCCTTTAAAAGTTGAGGGGCTAACCGTTGGCCCCTCACGGATGTATTACGGCATCACCCGTTAGTAGTGGTATTTAGTCTGTTAATCAGACACCCTGTGCAAGAGCACGATAACCAGCAGCAATCACAGCACGGGTTGGCTTACCAATACGATACTTATTGTAAACCTTAGTCTCACCTTCAAACGCACTAGTGTGTTTGTTGAGGTATACAGGATATCCCTGCATACGAAGTGAGCTCATGAGCGCACGAACATTCTTAACGCCATATCGAGCGCTAATCTGTTTTGCAGTAAGTTCAGTACCGTTCTCAAGTGCGGCAATAACCTTAGTTGCCTTAGTCATAGATGTAGTCATATTATAATTCATCCTTTCAAGATGATAAGTTAGACAATATTTGTCAGACACAAAGTGTTTCGTTTGAATTTCACAAACTCATCAGTGACATTATATACAGAGTATAACAGGTTATTATATATTTGTCAATACTCTTTTTGAATAAAGTGGGAGGCTTCTGTTGCAAGGTGCCTCCCGAACCCCGAAAGATTATGCTGCTAGAGCGTAATCTCCATAGTTTGCATTATCGTTTGCATTTAGAAATTTGACCAATAACGCAGTCATCCGACAATTCTCCACTCATCTATCCCAGCCTGTCGATCCTATTTCGCCCCCATCAAAAGAAGACTAGATAAATTAAACCAGAAAGTAAGGTTATGTCTGCACAAATACTCCAAAGAATATATGCTTTAAACATTACCACCGATATTTTTTTTACTAGAGGATTCTTCATCTGAGTCCCCTGATATCATCTCTCCCATTCTAATCTCCTTTTGGTGGAGGCGGTGGGTACTGCCCCCACGTCCAGTTCTGTATTCAATTCGTATCATCAAATTGTATCTTATTTATACCACACGGAGACTAATAAGTCAAGTGCTTTATTGGCATTCCTTTAATTTTTTTTGGTAATGAAAGTAAAGTTCCACCCACTCCCTGACTTAAAATACACGCCCACTTACCCTGTATTTCTAATACTGTGGCTGTACCCGTGGTTTCATTTATATAGGACATGACAACACTTTTCTGTTCTGCATCTACCGAAGCGGAAATTGGTTCTTCACCAAACTCTTTGACCTTATCCATAACTTCTTTTATGGGGCCACATATCACAGGTTTCTGTGCTACAACCCAATTTGGAAATTCTTTTAAATCTTCTGGTTCTGGAATTGTTTCTTGCGCTAAGGTTTGGCTACCCATTAACAGAAACACTGCCAGTATTGCTACTAGATGTTTCATTCTGTTTGCTCCATTCTGCAACGGTTTTAACTAGAGCATCTAGGTAATCATACTTTTCCTTGACGAATTCTTGGACTGTTCCATCCTCTGTTACTACCAGAATCACAACTTGAGAGATTTTGATACCTGTTCTTTCCCCGAACATCTCTGCATATGCAGAACCTTGAATGTAATAACTTTCGTTCCATTCGTCTTTACGCTCTTTGGTTGATGTCTTAAAGTCGATAATCGACGGTACACCATTGTACTCTGCAATACAATCAACCCTTCCCGCTACCTTATATTTATCACTATAGAGTCCCGCTTCTTGTGCATATATGTTATCCATATTGCATAATGCTTTTTCTTTCAACCGACTAAAAAGACAATGTGCTAAGAAATTCTTTCTCCTATGTTTTGACCACTCATCAGGATAATTGAATTCCATATTGTTAAGGTAATCCTCACACATATGATGAACTTTAGTACCACGGGCAGCAGCAGTCCTTGCTATATTGTTGGCAACATCATTACCAACACGTTTGCGCCATTCCATCAATCCCTTCTTGTTCCGTACTGATAGCACGGTTGTGATTGATGGGTACTTGTTACCCTCTGGTGTTGCGTATAGACGCACACCGTCCTTGTTAGTTGCCGTTATAGGTTGCAACTTCACCCCTACATGATTAAACATTATTTATCTGTCTCTTTATCAATTTTATCAATATCTTTTTTCTTTAAATATTCTATAGAATATTCATCAGGAATTTTACCAAAACCAACAGTACGATCCCATTGTCTTTGGGTATAATAATTTGGAAGTTTTAGGTCTTTATCCATTTTTCATTATGCTAACGCACGAATCCTCTCAACTAGTCTATCTGCTCGATTAGGCACTTGACGATACCACGCCGAGTCAACCATCTCAGCTGCGGCAGCATTCCAATCACGGGAATCCACACCACGTTTCATACCCTTGAACTTACTCAAGCGAGGGCGGCCCATGTTAAACATCATATTCGCAATCACTTGTTGAGCTTCTTCTGGCAGATCGTCAAAGTCTTCGTAAAGGATGTTGCAGTCTGACAGGACGTTTTCGCAATCCTGTTCGAAGGCCTCAATGACTCTGGACTCACTGACGGGAGTTCCGATTTCATCAGCATATTCGGGGTCAGACTCAAGGACCAAATGGCCCACGCCAAAAGTAGCATAACCAAGATGGTCATTATATACCTCATATTTCACACCCTCGTCAATTTCTAGTTGTTCTCTTAGTACTTGTAAATCCATTATTCCATTCCTATCCCAAGCTTAATCTTATTAATGAGATAACTACGAACGAAGCCACTACGGACAATATCACCGATAGTAAACTCAGTACAGTTAAACTCTTCCATCTCCTCAAGAATTCTGAGGAAGTCATGTAATCCATTTTTTTCATTTGTCCTCTGTAAATCAGTCTGATCAAAGTCACCACAGAACATAATCTTTGAGTCTTGACCAACACGGGTGACAATAGTATCCAGTTCGTGGAAATTCATATTCTGGCATTCATCTACTATAATGATTGCGTTATCAAATGTCAACCCTCTTAGGAAAGAAGTTGATAGGAAGTAGAGTGTACCCTGTCCCTTGAGACGATCATACAGATTGCTGAACGCCTGTTCATTTGGTTGTTCAAACATAAACTGTACCATGTTCTGATATGGCACCTGATACAACGCAGCCTTGTCTTCCTCATCACCCGGCAGGAAACCAATCTCCCTCGTAGGGATAAGTGATCGAACCAATATGACCTTCTCATATTTGGTCTTCAAGTCCATCACTGCTTGCAGTGCAAGAAACAATGCACTAAAAGTCTTACCTGTACCCGCAGCACCAAATAGGAACTGGTTCTTACCATCCTTAAATGATTTAAAAACCACCTTCTGATTATCAGTGATGGGTTTGACTGCTACTAGATTATTGTGATTGATCTCTTTGTTCTTCTTAACACTGGCCATTATATATCCTTATTATGAAAGTAGTGAGAGGGGGGTTCCAGTTGGACCCCCCTCTGATGCATAGGCGGAGTGACTTCCCAGCTTCCGTTGCCGCTGTGCAGCAGTGCTGAAGTTTGATTTCTCGCCCGCATCAATACTATTTATACTAAACAACACCGTGCTTTTTAAGAACTGCACGAGTTTTTTGTTGTTTGGTAGTCTCACCACCATAACGGTCTGCAAGAGGTGTACCGGGATGTGCCTCAGCAATCCGTTGAAGGTTCTCCGTCATACCACCATCTTGTTTTGGGCCAATGCCCATGATATGATCACCGACAAAAGCAAACCCACCGGGGATTTGACTGATATGTGGATTATCCTTTAGATACTCTTCACGTTCAGAATTAGGCATCATATCATCCCACTGTTTTTTCGTCTTGCTATCATAAAATGTATATGTAGGCATTATACGTCCATTTCCAATTGTTGAGGATGACTGCCAAGAGCTGCCACCTTACGTTCAAGTTCTTCTATTCGTTGATACAAATTCCGTTCGATGCTCGTCAAGCCGGGATGTGTGCCCGGTCTGGGAGTAATTATTTTATCCTCACGCATTCGCCGCCCCATGTAATCCCAATGACTCTCTCTCTGCATTAAACCACTCCGGTACGGTTCTGCTCTTCCATGTAGCAAAACCTGATTTCTCTACTATGTAGTACTTTTGATAAGCAAGCACTGCATCATCACCCTTGCACTCTTCGGGCATACACTGAGGTGGGTCACTAAAGAATGTTTCAAAATCCATATTCTTGGGAGACTTAAACAATGGTGCAAGCAACCGTTCTGTAGCATGGTTTTTGCCATACCGATAAGTGTACTCTACCATAAGAGCAACCATGTGGTCGTACAACCATGTGTAATTTTCCAAACTGGAACGAACCCAGATAGTGCTTGGATGATTCTTATGAGCCAGTTTATACAGACCCCTACGATCAGCATACTCATCCCCGTCAAGGACACGATGGGCAGTGGAGAGCATCTGTGCGCTCTCCAGTATCATCTTGACCACATGCTTATCACACATCATCTGTGCAGCAACAACGGGGTCACGGTCTAGGTAGAATATGTTCATTTCATTTCCTCAATCGTATCCATAACAGCGCTCATTCTTCTTTCCTTGTATCATCTAATAGTAGCATCTTACCCTTTTTCTCATCTAAAGTCAAGACCCTTTCGGACTCAATCATGTCAATAATTATTGAGGTGATACTAACTTCCGTATTCAACTCACCAATCTTCTGTGTCAACCGCTTTAATGTCTGTTGATAATACTCTATCTCTTGTTGCTTCTTGAGCCGAGATTCGATCAGGTCTGTTAGTGATATTACCTCTGCCATTAGTGACTCATTTTTCCCATCTGTAGAAGATATGATCCTGTATCTCTACAGTCTTCGTTTTAGTCTTTGCCCAAGCAGGCAATACATAGTCTGCATGGTAATGCGTTGCACCACCAGTGATATCTAGGAAGGAAATCTCATTACTTAGAATTGCTCCTGCAAGACCATACATCCTATTATATATCTTCTTATTACGGGGTGTGTCGCTCTTACCGTCACAGAACCAGCTGAATTGACACCTATTTTTTATAGGGTATCTCACTTTGGGGTTTTGCCATGATGCTCGTGTAGGCCCCTGTTCTACCACCTCACAGATGGTGTTAGGGTATCTCTTATCATTAACACGGTTCAATACGACAGCGGTAACTGCAAGCTCTCCTGCGATACCCTGACCCCTTGCCTCATGATACATGTTGAGTGCAAGACACTCAGTAGACCTATCAGGTACGTTTGGTTGTGACACAGAAAGCATCAACCCAAGGATTGCTGCCTCACCAAGTTGGTGAAACGCTTCAATACTACTCACATTTCACCCATTTGTGTGGTGAGATACTTCTCTGCATACTTTCCTGCCTCATTAGACATAAAGTAAACCCCAACATCCTCAACAACCTCATCGATGGTGAAGTCATTCATACCACCATAAAAATATCCATCACAGAAATCTTCGATGTCCATCATCCAGTTATTCATCTTACTCATATCACATATTCCTCTTTAAATTTTTCCAATAGTCCACCCTGCATTGCATATGCCTCAATCTCCCAAGGCTCATCACTGTATGCAGTAGTATCATCATAGACCTTACCCATGTACATCTTACGAAATCCATCAAGGTCTTTCATCTTACGAGTGGCACCCTGCCACACATGCACCATCTCATGGCACACAGTCTCAACCAGTTCTTCATCGTCAAGTGCTTTATCAATGTCAATGTAGAAGTCACGATTGCCGTCACCTTCATAACACCAACCAGCAACACCTTCATTCTTGAGATTCTTGAGGTTGAGTTCAATCTCAAGGGTACGCATACGAGGCATCAACTCACTAATGCAGAAGGTAACAGCGTTCTCAGCGAGAGCCCGTTTCTTCTTCGTGGAACCTATGACATTGACGTAGTTCATATCTCAATCTCTCTTGATTATATCTTACTATAACACACGAAATAGAATCTGTCAACCCCTAAAATGCGACGAGGGCAAACCATCCTGCCGCAAATAGAGTTAACATGAACATGGTTTCAATAGCGATTGTTGCAATCTTCTTCATAATCAATCTCCTATATTAAGTAAAGGGGTCCGGTCCAGTTGATGGTGTAACCACCGTCAACGATGTTTCCCCGTGCAGCGTTCCGAGTAGGAGCAGCATAACCAGCGGCTTTCAGAATGTCACCCTTCCGAAACTTCTTGTCGTTGTCGGTATTGACAACAAAACCCCAAACGCTACCACCTTCACTGAATACCTTGATGTACTTAGTTCCCACCTTGTAGGTGATTTTCTCGTTGAACCTAGCAACCATCTCCTTATTGATGTCGGTCAATTCACCAGTGCCGCCAACTTTGGCATAGGCGCAACCAGTGGTCCAAGTAAGATAATCTTCTTTGATGTTCTCAATCAGGGTGTTCATTTCGTTTTTCATATCAATCTCTCTCTGTTTTCTCATTATACCTTAGTATAGACCATAGAACAGGGATTGTCAACAAAAATCGTACATGCTAAGTCATTGATTCTAAACGATTCTCAAAAAAAGTTAGCCTGCGGCAAGTCCTTTTGCCTGTGGATACTGAGCTTGTTCGATTCGTTTATAGTCATCATCCCAATCAAATGCTTCCTTGACCACATTATCAGATAGACCCTTGTACTTACGATGCAGGGTCTTATCCTTTGCAGCAATCAATAGTTCTGCCTCATCCTTGTGAAGACCCTCAAGCATCTGGACAAACATCATTTCACGTTTGTTCTGATTTAGAGCAGGATTACCGCCCTTAATGAAGTGATACAGTCGGCGTACCTCTTTCTGCAGCAGGGTATGTTCTGTACCCTCTGGAGCATCATTCACCGTGTATGGTACATCACCTTCTGGTAGCACCCATTCAATCTTGGGATCAAAGGATGCCTTGCAAATCATACGAAGTGCATCTGTCTGGTACTGCTTCAAAAAGGTTACCTTTTCCTTCTTTGATTTAATTTTAGAAACCTGTGTCAAAATCTCTGCAAAGCTGCGTGTATATGTGTCTATCGCCATTAGAATTCTCCTATCGATTCAACGAGGTTGCGTAACCTCTTTTGTGTAAAATAATTTAGTAGTTTGCTACGATCACCATCTGGTGCATCTTTGTACTCTTTCAGTATATCAAAAAATAACTCAGGTGGTGATTCTTTGAGGTCAATTAGTCTTTTGTTTCTCTGAAAGTTTCGTTTGACCTCATCGTTAGGAAACTCTCCCCCAACCATAGTCTGGATTTTCTTTTTGCTTAGGGGTTTCTGTCGCAGCCCATCAACAAAGGTATTATCAGGTGACAGCACGTTAGGAACACCATCACTGCTATCGCCCTTTAGAACATGCTCACTCAGATAGATATCTGGATCAACACCATTGATAAATTTCTTAGTGATTGGACTGTACTGTGTCACGTTACGGAAACTCTGTAACTGAATGAAGTCCTTGTCACCTGACAGGATCAACGTCTTACCGTTGTCGAACTCCAGCTCACCACATAGGGCAGCAATGATATCATCAGCCTCTGCACCATACACCTCAAGATGTTTGTAGGGAAAGAACTCTTTCAGTTCTGCCTTGATTGCATTCAGCACTTCGAAGATGGCATCCCAATCATTTGTGGATTTTTCTCTGCCCTTCTTACGACTGTGCTTGTACTCAGGGTAATAGTCCCGACGCCAGTAGTGCTTGGAGTCATAACATAGAACCAATTCGCCATACTCATCACAGAACCTCATGCGATACATGCGTAGGGAATTGAGGATCATATGACGGACCATATCCTCATCGGGTTTGGTTTGCTTTGTCATATGCAGATGCATCATAACTGACGCAACTGAAATCTGGTTCATATCAACTAAAATAGCCATAATAATTCTTTCGTTCTATTTATTATTTATAACGGTTGCATTGAAGGCCATCATGCGTCGTTCACCTTCTACAGAGAAGGGATACACAAGATGTTTCAACCAAGATGGAAATACTAGAAACTTACCAACCTCTGGTTTGAATTTCAAATTGTCACACCTAAAAGATTGTGTTTCACCATATGCAAATTCAATCAAACCCTTTGCAGGATAGTGATCTTGCAAATCTTCTGCCCATTCATCGTTCATACCTTCTGGCACCTTGAGATAGATACCACCAGAGAAATCTCCGTTATGGTGATGAAAAGGATTGAATTCACCAGCATACTGACTAACTACCCAACTGTGATCTAGATGAATATTATCTAATGTAGGTTTTTTATTCCAGTTTGCAGAGTCCATTCGAGTCCAAGGATTATTTCTGCGCTTATCAAGCATATGATTCAGATAATCAAGACACCCCTGTTTTACAGTTTTGAGAAGATATTGTTTGTCTTCATCACTAGTAAGAGGAATTAGAACTTCTTTACTCACCTTACCAACAAGTTGGTTTGACCAATCCCACTTCTTACTTTTTTCTTCACTGGAAAGAACATCATCAGATACATCATTAACGATTTTTATAAATCGCTTTGTCACTTCAGTCTCTAGAATTGCTGGACTAAATGGTTCATGAAATTTCTGGGTCATCATCATCTTCCTCTACTAAATTTGCCAGTTCAGTAATTGTTTCAAAGTCAACTTCTGTCTCAAAAATATTATCTTCATTAATATTGATATCAACATATTCTTCCATGAACTTTTGTGTTATATGTTCCATTTCCATATCTCTATATATTGAACCGTTCACCATCGAAATAACCATTGCCATGTCACGAATAAAAGATTTCGCACCAACATCAATACCATTCTCACTCATAGTGTGAATCATCTGGACCATCAAACTCTGAGTAAGTTCCTCAGCGAATTGCCTGTCCTGTTGCATAGCAATAACATCCTCATCAGGAAGCTTTACTTCTCTTCCGCTTTTTGCGAGCCACGGTCCCTTTATCACGTTCTCCGGTGGCGTCGTCTCTTGGTCGCTCATTTCCATATTCCTCTTCAAGCATTTCTTGTGTATAAGTACATCCCATGTCAGGATAGAATGTTCCTACGTTGCGTTTTGGTTGACCCTTGCGTGGTCCATACCAATAGTAAGCCATCACAACACATTTATTGCGAATCTTACCTTGTTGTTGTTCTCCGTAGAACATGTCCACCCAAACACCATCACGAAGGTATTTTTGCATATTGCGAATGTACCCCTCATGATCTGCAAGTTTTGCGTCTGCACCCTTTACCTTTTGTCTTACAGCAGCACGTTCAGACTTTGCATAATCCTGTTGAACCTTGATCCACTGCTTAACTTTAGCAGGACTCAACTGATGTTCATCATCAAGCTTGCGTAAGCTTGCATGTATGTTAGTCTGTCCATAATTAGGGTTCTTTTCTAATTTGGCTTCTCTCGCTTTTGCAAGACGTTCTGACGCAGCTGCTTTCTGCTCATCAGTCATAGGTTTGCGGGGTTTGCGTTTCTTAGGTGCTTTCCACTCACTATTGTCTGTAGTAGCAGTGATCTTTTTCTTGCGTGGCATTGGATTAATATCCTTGTTCTTCCATTCGTTTTTCAAGATTACGTTTCTGCCTACGTTTAGATGCAGCACGTTCATGTCGGCGTTTCTCACCCTTACTAGTATAGTGTTCTCGTTCTCGTAGTTCATTAAAGAACCCATCTTCGGTGAGCTTCTTCTTTAGAATCCTCATCGCCTTGTCAACATTATTATTACGCACTTCAATTCTCACACTAATTCTCCTTCTTTTGAATAGTATACACTCTTTAGGTCAAATAAGTCAATGCACTTTTTGCATCCACTACATGGTTTTGACATACCAGTAATCCATTTTCTGTTTGCCTTATCTCTCTTTGCCCTTACAATATATAGTTCGCACTTAGACAAGTCTTCTACATCAATTGACTTGAGTGCATTCTTGATTGCATGGACCTCTGCATGAAAAAACACTGCATGATTGTTCTTGCAAAATTGAGCTTGAAAGGGGTGTGTCTTTTTATGATTGTATCCATAGGAAACCACCTTGCCCTTGCGTACCACTGCTGCAGCAATCCTTGCACCACGAACAGGTTCTACTGACTGTGCAAGCTTGAAAGTCTCATCGAAGATTTCAGTGATCATCCTCGCCTCATCTTGGCAATCTCTTCTGCCTGTTTCTTACCCCGAACTGGTACTGCATTGGATTTGTGCATCTGTGCGATACCTATAATCTCAGTACCAGTATAAACATTCTCTTCTTTCTTTGACATAGAAGAATTGTAAGTAGGTTTACAGGACTCTAATTTGGCGCACTCGGCAGGACTCGAACCTGCGACCCACGGCTTAGAAGGCCGTTGCTCTAATCCAACTGAGCTACGAGTGCCTATACCCATCTTCTTGAGAAACTTGGCGTGTTGACGCTCTGCCTCTAGGACAGAGGCCGACTTCTTTTTCTGTTTGCGCTTGCGAGTATTCGTAGTCGAATAATACACAGGCAATAAATGCATACCGCTCATTATATAACTATAAACTAATTTTTAGGATTTGTCAAGGTCTTTTATCACATCTTCAATAAGAACAAGTTCCTTGTCACCATCCTTGTCCATTTTGGTCTTAATATAACCCTCTGATTCGAGAGTTTCAAGCATAGATTCTACAACATCCTCAATCTTTGGATTCCTAAAATAATTTCCTGCAAAATATGCAGCACCGATAACACCCATTGCAAGGGCTGTGTGAAGGTATACATCCATAACCATATTTATATCTTTCCTTAGAACCAATCTACAAGCATACTATACACTAAAAATTAGCCCATGTCAAGACATTTCTTTGATTTTTTTTTATTTAGTTGTGGCTATGAACACACCGTTCCAATCTTTGTCTAGTGGCTGGGTCTTCATGAACTCACACCTCTCAATCCACATGGTATAGTAGTTTCTCATTCTTCCATCAAACTCTATACTCAAATCATTGCATAAACGAATGGCATGGTCAAATTGTTGATTGCTATAATGTTCATGCATCTTTATGTGTTGATTTTCTGCAAATCCCCAATTGGTATTCTTCATCATCCAATCCATCTCACTCAGGACTGTGTAGATACGAATACCAATGGTCTTACCCTTGACTGCCAGTTCATCAACCTTGAGATAGAAGAAGTCATCCTTGGTCATGTCATAGGTAGACTCTCCTACCAGCAACAGACAACCATATTCCTTACACTTGCTCTCAATCCTAGCAGCAGTCGATACTGCATCTCCTAGAACATCGTAGCTGTGTCGCATAGTAGAACCCATCTCTCCAAGGTAACCAAGGCCGGTGTTGATACCAGCACCCATTCCTATAGGTGGTTTACCTTCTGCAACAATCTTGTCGTTAAACTTTACTACTGCATCTAACATCTGTAGTCCAGTTTTAACTGCGTTCGTTGGGTGGTCTGGGTCATCTATAGGTGCGTTATGAATATGCATAGACGCATCACCGATATATTTGATCACCATGCCATTTGAATCTAAAATAGGTTGTGTGATTGCATCCATGTATCCATTCATAATCTCAGTAAGACCCTTGACGTCATCACCAAAACTCTCGCCCAAGGGTGTAAACCCACGAAGGTCAGAGAAGCAAATACTGATCTCCTTCTTCATACCATCTTTGATGAGTGCAGGGTTTTCTTGTAGCATACGCACAACTGTAGGTGATGCATACCCTGCGAACTGTTTCTTGATCTCCATCTTCTCCTTATATTCTTCCATGAACCGTAAGAACGCAGCAATGGCCCACACCACAAACATAGTAAGGACGGGATAGGACCAATCCACTAGATAACTGTACTCTGTAAAGAGGTAGGACGACCCGTAGAACGATCCAACAAGAAAAATGGGTAGTAATACTGCCCCAAAATACCATGCAAGTGTGAGAACCACTGATGCTAAGATCAATGCACCCACTCCACTGACTGCAAGTTCAGCAAGGTCAGTCCAAAATGGTCTGGTTATATTGCGTCCTGTCATCATGGTAGCAAGTGATGCACCTATAAGATTATGCGACTGTATGACCCCCACAGGGGTTGCTACGGGACTTTCTAGACCAGAAGCAGTCATACTCAGTATAACGATCTTACCTGTGAGGTCTGGTAATTTCTCATGTAATGCATACACTGGTGTCTTCCATTTGAAGTCCAACCAGATATTACCATTAGCATCTGTGTCAATCATTTTGTATTTGGGTATGCGTAGTTTCTCCACACCAGCAATACCTGTCTTCATCTGAAACGATATATCCCCCGCAGCCATGCGTAGGATTTCCATACTGATAGATGGATACAACTTCCCGCCCACTGCAACAACCAAAGGCATACGACGAACCACACCATCTTTCTCTGGTGCGATTACCATCATACCAACCGCATTGGCACTCTTTGCCAGTTCTGGAATAGGACCAACCACGCCGGGGTAACTGTATACCCAAGGTTTCCAATCTGCACCGACATTTGCAACACCCCGAACGACACCCGAATCACTCTTGTCATTGCTGGGTATCTGTCCTATAACTGTTGGGGTTCGTTTCAGTGTCCTCGCAAGAACAGCATCTTTACCAAATCTGTCTGGGTCTGCAAATAGTATAGGGACAACCACTATTGCTGCCCCCGCCTGATATAGTTTTATTAGTTCAACAGAAACCTTATTCCTGTCCCACGGCCATTGACCCATCTTTCTGATTGTTTGATTATTGATCTCTATTGTGACTAGGTTAGAGAGAGTCAGAGACTCCTGATTGCGTTGATGTTGATCCATTGCCTTCAGACGAACCATATCTAGGAACCACGGGTCTGCAAAACGCAATCCACACAATACTAAAATCACGAATAATGATATAATCCACTTTTTCATTTCAATTTCCTTGCGTCACTGAAACAGAACATCCCCCACTTGTTTGACAATTCTGTGTGAGGGAATATGATTGATTTGTAATCCCCCGTTGCGTCATTGACAAGTCTGTGTGATATGCTCCTGTCAAATCTATAGTAGCAGTGTGTGCGCCGTCATCTTTCTGTAAAATATCCTGTGAACCACCATCAGTTCTTATAGTCATATTTAGGGTCTTATTTCCATTACCCTTTTGCTTGACAAAGAGATTGTTGTTCTCTCCTCCATAGGTATAAATCTGTGCATAATGGTCAGCGTTTCCTGTACCTGTCTCTTGGCTTACCTTGATATTATTACCACCAGAATGTAAGTCTAGATTGACTGTGTGGCCACCATATTCGACAGTCGAACTGCTTTGACAACTTGTGTCTGAACTGTTGTCGAATGAACACCCCTGACCTACATGAACAGTATTACCATTGCTCTGTATATGAAACCCTACCCTGTTAGCATCTGTGCCGGTGGTGTTATGTTGTTCAATCTTTATGTTATTATTGTTACCGTCCAAGTCACCACCCCAAGCTTTACCTGATCCCCAATAGGAAATCCAACTGACTGTATTGTTGTTTCCCTCTTGCGTAATATCAAGATCATTGTTGGTGCCTTCCATAGTAAGATTCACAGCATTGTTGTTGCCATCAATATCTATGGTTATCTCTGAGTCTGTACTCGTACCAATCTGTTCAATGAACACGCTGTTGCCAGCAAGTGCAATGTTACTCAGACTGATAAATAGTAATGATATTAGAAGCGTCTTCATCTCTTGTTGTTATCTCCGGCACTGGTATTCCACCCTGTGTTAAATTAATTTTGTATCCATAGTCGTTTATCAAATTCAAATCTATCGTACTGCTTCCCACCCTTCGTATAATTCTTGTAGTGTTACCATCTACTATTGTGTTGACTTGTGTTGATTTATTAAATCCACTTGTTCTACCATCAATCAACTCTGATTGTGCTAGGGCTGCGGCAAGTTGATCTAGAATATTTCCAAGTAACTCCACATTCAAATCATTAATATCCAATTCGTTAAACTCAAAAAGGTCTTCCTCAAGTTCGTTCTTGTCTAAATCCTTAAACTCTAAGAAATCAATATCAAGTAAGTTCTTTCTACTCTTCGAGTCTTGCAATATTTTAATAATCTTTTTCTTTGGTGGCTTGATTATCAACAGGTTATTAATCTGGTCAAGCGTAAGATCAAGAATCACTGGCTTTGATGGTTTACCCTCACCCGTACTGACATATGTAGACTGAAATGCCTTGGTCATCAAAACAAATCCAGCACCACTCTCTACTGATATCTTACCTACTGTCCCGTCTTTGTTGGGTAGTAGAATAATCAAAGACTTTCCTACTTCATCAACCGTCATACTAAACGCAGTCCCCAACACACCAATCCTTGCTGTTGGTGTACGGATATCTACATTCTGATTACTCAACTTCGCAATGTTACCACTCGCATATCGTACTGTACCAAGTGCAATATTCATAACCAACTTCGATCCAGTTTTAGAGTTGGGATCATAGATAAACTCATCGATGACCAAAGAACTGTGTGCGCTGACGGCGACGTTGGTATCATCTACAAACTTGATACCAACGTCACCTTTACCAGTTTTCACCGTGTCCTTAAACTCGATATCAGAACCCTTCTTTAGATCAGTATTTTCCCCAGACCTCTCAACAGAAGCGTTCCCCTTGTGTTTCACCACATTCCCAATAGCACCATAAGCACTGGTACTAAAGAGAATGATACTAATCGTCCATAGTAATCGTAACACTATGCCCTGACCCCACTGTTGTCACATCTACAGTTCCATCATATGCACCACCCTGTGTGATAGCAAATGTACTAGATGAACCTGTATGATGAAGAGTTGTGTCTTGGTCAGCAGCACCAGTGTGTGTAGATGTAATAGTATTACTTCCACCAATCGCTGTGATGTTTGTCACCTTCTTATCACCACTCGCCATTGTTGCAGTACTATTTTCATTAATAGTCACTGTATTACTGTCGCCTGTAACAACAAGATCAACATCGGCATCACTAGACGCAGCACTATTACCCACATTCACCGTAGTCGTATTTGAGCTACCAGTGATTGTCTGGATAATACTGTTGTCATCAGATGAAGAGTTAGAACCAACCGATACGGTAGACGTATTACTACTACCTGTCTGGTTGATTGTTAACTCTTGTGTTGCACCAACGACAGATGCAGCAATGGTGTTAGTACTACCAACTTGATCAATGTCTAACGTCTGGTTGTCACCTGTTAGGGTAACATCAGTTGTCGCATCACCGAACTTATTGGTCTGTCCATCTTGATTGATGTCAGCAGTAAGACTTGCGCCAGACTGTGTTATATAAACGTCACTCGCATAACTCACACTGCACATAACGAAGTAAGCGAGTATTGTAAGTATGCTCGTTCTCATTTGATTTTCTCCCCTTTAAATTTCCATAATTCTTTTTGCTCACCTTCCTTGATTATTTCAATAACTGATTGTTCAATTGCTTTTCTCACAGCGTAGGTAGTGGACTCATTGTCCGTTATCCCTGCTTCAGTCTCCAGCAATTTAGTTCCCATATCTAAAAATTTAAATACAGTAGCAGACAACTTCGTACTCAGAATAGTTTTCTGAGAGCTGACTGCTAGTAAAACTTCACCCGTTTGTACAGATATCAGTCTCAATGCGACTGTTACCATATCCTTACGATATTCATCAGATATACCAATACCCAAATATCTTACACCTAGTCCACCTGTACTTGTATTAGTATCATAACCAACTATACCGCCTGTTAGTAACACTCCTGCAAATAATAGCGGTCTAATCTTTTCTGCTTTATCTCCTTCGTGCGACTTTCTTGTGTTTCGTATAATCTGCCGCTCTTTAAGAAGATTGTCTAATTCCATCCTCTCAATAACTTGAAACCACTCACCATTTCCAGCCTTCTTTAATGCTTGCAGTAACCATATGTCACCGCCCTGTGTAACCGCACTACTAAGCAAAGCAAGATTATTACCAGACTTTCTCTGACCAGTAACGTCATTAAATTTATATACCGCAATCGGAACTTTACGTTCTGGCGCTGGCATATTGTATAGTTCATCTACTAACGGCACACTACTAGGTACAGGAGCATCCTGTTGTTGGATGCTCGCACAACTAGAAAGTAAAGTCGCCAACAGGAACAGTGATAATAGTCGAACTACCATTTGCATCCACAATTGTTAAATCTACGGTTTCAGAACTTTTGGTGTAACTGATTGTTGTACCTTCAAAAGTAACTGTGCCGGAAGTTGAAGCATCTTCTCCGAACATACTATCTACTAGTTGTTTTGAAAGCTGGGCGTATATTCTAGACTCAACATTCTTCATAAATTTAGATAGGTTTGTATTAGCTGCATCTCGTATGGCTTGACGTTCTGCTGCTTCTTTCTTTTCTTTGATCGCTTGTTTCCTAGAAAACTCTTGGTTCTCAATAGTCAAAACATGTGCGCTATAACCAACCCCACTGAAAGCAGGTGACTTCCATGTGTGAGTAAACTCATTAGCATATGACGAACTAACAGTAATCAACCAACCAAAGACACAACCAATAAATGCACCCAACAAGAAAGCTTTCAAAAGATCGCTATCGTGCCACAATGCTTGATTCTTGAAATATTCATCGGAAGCATGATGGCCTGTTTTGGGACTGAAAAAATTCTTACTCATCCTTCTTCTCCTTTTTAATATCACGAAGTTCCAGTATGGTATTGATCTTTTGGTCCATGCGTATCATATCGTTATCCAACATCCTTATTCTATCAATAAGAGCGATGGTCGTCATAGTTGCTTTGTTTAGTGCGGGTAATATTTCTTGAGTCACATACTTCCATATAAAAAATATAAAATAACCCATACCAACAGCCATGACTACAGTGATACCCTGTTCTTGAACTGCCTTAATAATTTCCTCCACACAACTAATCCTTTCTGGCATCCTCCTTGCCATCGGCAGCAGACATCCTTCTGACATCTGGCTTCACACCCAATACATGGCATACCAAAGAATCTAGTCTCACAATTTCATTATTAATAGTTTTGACACGGTTATCTAATGCCGTAATCAATACATTTAGTGTCGCAGCGGCATCAACCACTGACGCTAATATATATTTTAGGAGAATAATGATAAAAATACCACCGCCGAGTACGGCAGTGATGGTAAATCCTAACTCTGCAATAACACCGAAGATTTCCATAGACATTTCTCCTATGGATATTTAGGTAATTCGAGTATTTTAAGACTTAATTAATAGGTGTGAGCGACTTATTTTACAACCGATAAACGCATTATAGTATTCATCTGGTTTTAATAAACAATCTGTCTCAAACTGAAGTTTTGCTTCATAGTAATTTAGTTCGCCCTTTGACTTACATAGTCTAATTATTTGTCTATCAAACAAGTCTAGTCCGTGTTCTTCTACTAACAACTTTACTTCTTCACTTGATCCACAATAAGTTTTCCAATCAGTCTCTACTATCTTGATGCGTTTTCTTTTCGCACCCTTCAGTGGGGGCAATTTTCTTTTTGACATTAAACCTTTTTTGCCAATATATAGCTTACTATTTTTTTTGTTAGTTACTATATAAACAAACCCAAGGTTATCTTCTATCATCTCGCTTGTAAATGGTTTTCCGTTGTAGTGCCAAGTCACCAATGTCTCCAAGCGTTTGCAATAATTGCAAAACATGTACATATATGTAGGATAACCCAAACAGTCCTGATTATCGCAACCTTGTCTGCCTTTTTATCTTCATCAAATGCTTTAGACCCGATTGCCTTACACCAATATTTCCACATGTTCATGGTGTAACCGTAATATCTTTTACTCTATATGGTTGATTAAGAATCCAATCAATTACTGATACACAATATGATACCGTCATTTTTGGAGCGTCGATATGAGCAACCCTATCAGTATCAAAACGACCAAACCTTACAATCGTCGTATCTATTCCTAGATAATATAATTGATCGTTAGCAAAGTCTAGTGCTGCTTTCTCAGTTGGATAAGTTCTAATCCTATTTCCACGTTGATCAGGTGAGTTTGACCCTATATTAATTATACGTTTGTTGAGTTCAGCAGCCTTATACAATAACTCAACCTGTTGAAACCCATCATGTTTGCAATTAATAAATACATCACAATCTTCTAAAGTATCTACTGTTTCATAGAATATACTAAGTGCTTGACCAAGGCCTCTCCTTGTTCCATTAATATAAAAATTACTCATCTTTTTTTGCTTTCGATGTCATTCTCAATACAGTTATCTCCGTATTGAATTTCTATTAATTTGAGTGGTTTGTCAGTTTCGTTTGCTAACATATGCCATTCAGTTTTAGGTATTTGTAAACTTTGGTGTTGGGTATATTTTCCACGAAGTTCTGGATCACTACTAACATTTATGGTATAAACTGTTGCTTCGCCTTCACCAACAAACCAAAACTCTGCTCGATCTTTGTGTCGCTGCATACTTAGCTGTTGGCCGGGCTCAACAGCTAATTCTTTTAGTTTTGTATGACTACCATACTCATACAAAACACGGTAATACCCCCATTTTCTTTGAGTTTTAGGGGCTTTCCAATCTTCTAAAATCCAGCTGCTACTATTTGCTTTATTATCGCCACCAACACCAAATACAAATTTAAGGTTGGATTGTTCTAGGCGTTGCTCTGGAATATTATCATCTGTTCTGTCACCACCATTAGCAAATATACATCTATTATGAGTATACATAATTTTCGCAATAGCATCACATGCTGTGTCATCACTATCGTCAAATTCAATAATTTCATCAACGCATCGCAAACTTTTAATAATTACACATCGTTCTTGGAATGGCATAAAATGTCTGCATTTCTTGCGTTTTAGCCATGCATCGCTGTTAATGCCTACCACTAACCAATCACCCAACTTACTAGCTGATTCTAAATAACTAATATGTCCGCTATGTAACGGATCAAATCCACCTGTTACTAGTACTGCTTCCATCAAATCTACTCACTTCTCTTATCATGTCCTGTTCTGGACTTCGCAGCTTTAACATTTTAAAGTTATGTTCTACAATATCATCACAAGATTCTATCATATCAACAAAATCTTCTCTACTACTTAGTGACTTCACCAAGTCTACTATGGCAGTCATTCTTTTATTACAATCCACAATCTCATCATAACTCTCATCCCATATGGTATGAAATGTTTTATACCCTATATCTCTTAGTCTTTTCAATGCATAGGGTTGGTGTAACATTATGAAAGGCATCTTTAGTGCAATAGGTTTCCAAGTCTTCTCACTGGTATCTCTAGTCATTCCATCAAAAGAATTATATGGTATGGAATAATTAAAAACACTTTCAGTAACAACGTATATGTAATTATCTTGACGATGTTTAGGATTAATTTCTATAATCAAATTCTTTCCGGAATATCCGATGTTACCACACATTTGAACATTATCATGAATGTGTGGTGTAGTTTTTGCAAACACCGACATACCTTCAGTCCATGGCCAAATATCCCATATATCAAAATCATCTTCACTTGTAACCTTACCATGACTAAAATTAAATTCCTCTAACAGATTATTTTTATACATCTGATAGATAAAATAAAATCTGTCCTGTTTATTATAAAAATTAAGACAAATAAATTTTTTGGCAAAATTATGTCTTGGTACATCTATTGGTTTTGCATTTCCTGATATAACACTTTCATGCCATAACCAATGCACCATTCGAAAAGGCATATCGTTATAGATATAACTCCAACTTTGAGAGAGAACAATAACTTTTGATGGATCAATAACTTCCTCTTTTAAAGAATCTATAAAAATTTCAACATGTTTTTTTCGCCATATATGTCCTTCCATTGCATCATTTATAACAAGATTACATCTTCCAAAGTTAATACAATTAACTAATTCCGTACTAAATTTTTTAATATGTTCAGATACATTCCAAGGCTCTTTGGGATATAAAGTATAAACAAAATTCTCCCCAGAATCTATTGCTTGATCTAAAGTCATTAGATTAACATCTATAGAATTTTTCTTAAACCAGTAATGAAGATTAAACCAGTATTTGGCGACAGCGGCAATCGGTACACTTTTTCTTATAAAGTTAACCATCTCTAACTAAATCCAGTGTCACACAGTGAAATCCACCAGCGAGTAGTCTATCATGTCTAAGTTCTAGGGGAATGACATCTATATAATATTCTTTTAGTTTATCTATCATCTCTGTCTGTTTTTTGTCTACTACTGCAAGATTTTTATCAATACTCAACATGTTCATTCCTATCCACTCACTTGCACCCCAAGGTAGATTAGTTTGTCTAGGATTACTTCTACACTCCTGTATCCATATCTTATCCCAAGACTTAAACAGTTCTGGTTCGTTATCCTCATTCACTCTACTTGCATTATACATAACTAAACCTTCACGCAATGGTATTATCGTGCTGTCTAGATGTGCATATGAATAAAGGTTCTCGCATAGATGCACCTTATACTTGTCACCCAGAACATCCTGTAACCACCTTGCGCCCTTTTCATTACCAGTATTACTAACTTGAAATAGAATATCATCGTTTACACGAATACAGTTTGCAGCCTCAAATAGAATCTCCTCATTATTAAGAGATGGAACTCCCTTTACATCTTCCTTAAAGTCCTCATCGAAAAGTATAGGTGTGGGTGCTTTGATCCACTTATAACCTCTCTCATGTAAACTATTGAAGATATTTCGATACCCCCATGTCTCATACTGTCTATTAAGGATAGGTGATGGAGTTTCTATGATCGTATCTCCTACAATCAAAGTACAGTCCCTTGGAGAATAATGATGCCAGTTATCAGGATGATTATAAGTAGTATCAGGTCTATGGACTATGATACCATGAGAAGATAAAGTTTGGGCAAGTAAATCCAAATCTTCTTCTGCCTCTTCGATCACCCAATCTGGATATGGCCCAACCCGTATATCTTTTTCATCATACTCTGGAAACTGACAACTCTTGAAACTTCTATTTAACTCTGGAATTCTATAACCTTTTGCAGTCCCAACTATAATTTCTTTGAGTTGGCCCCAATCATTACTGCTTTTTATATTCATCGTAGATAATCTCATTGCCTACCGTCCCATATTCTAGAAAAACATAATCTATTTGTTTCATTACCTCTACTATATTCTGGATACTTATTATTATGATCTATTCCAAAATACACACATGATGACTTTACCAAATCAAAGTTTTTACAATAAACCTCTTGATCTTCACTATACTTGTTATAGATAAAATCGGCTTCAAACTCATGCATCATCTCTTTACCCACATAAGCACTAAGGAGATTGATATAATTATATCCAGACTCATTTACAACATAAAGCTGATCTTCAAACTTCTTTCTCTGCAATCGAATCCCTATCCTCATATTCTCTACAGGAAATACTTTTGATAAAGAAGACACAATATACTCAATACAAGAATGTTCTAGATTTATCTCTAGGTCTACTGCAAGATTGATATATGCAAGGTCAAGCATGACATGAACATTATTCTTATCGCACTCATCTAACAACTCATCTAGAGCATATGGCACATCACCAGTATCAGAAAATGGTACACTAAGAAGAACTACATCTCCATCTCGTATATCATCTTCATCTAACCATGCAAAACTATCCTCATACCACAAACCACGCATCATCTGGTGATAGAAGTACTCACCCTTTGCAAGTCGTAGTCTCTTATGATTTCTATATCGGATGTAGAATTGTGCAAAGGATTCAGTTGTCCCTTGAGTGAAACACCCCTCAGTATATTTTTCTATACCTATGAGGTTGTGGGTAGATGGCATCCACCACTTATAAGTTTCTATGAAGCTCTCACGAATTGCATCATGGTTATGATCTTCTTGAGTAAATTCATATATAAGATTATTCATCTCTGCAACAGTCTTATCATCATGAACACTATATGCACCACCAAATGGTTTATCTTTATTGTCTGGTAGATTTGTGTATCGCACCGTCATTATAAAATCCTCAGTTTTTTATAAAATCCTGATATTTGCACTGTATATTTATTTTCAAGCCCAGCATTCGCAGATAGATGAGTTACCTCTTCACTAATAACAAACCCTTCATTTGCTTTCCAATTGGTGCATGGGTCTTTATCAAACTCTAGATAATGACCAGACTTCCAATCTTCCAAAAAGATGTTAGCACGAACAATTTGCTTTCCCTCAGTATCATAATTGCTTTTGATCATATGAAACATATCTCTATGTATAGGTATAATGTTACCGGGTTCCTGCATGATTACTGACACTGACTTAACGTCAATACCTGTTCTTTGGCTCAGTAAATTATAATCGACTTCATCATCATCGAAAAACTTTTGATGAATAGCAGTGTTATCAAGCACTAAACATTCTGGCATTTTATTTTCTGGGTGTAAATCAGATTGCTCTGTTTTCTGGTGTTGAATACAAGAACACCTATAGTCTTCCCATTTAACATCAAAGAAAACACTGGTATCAAAGTCCAAAATTATGGGGTCTAAAATTCTAGACATTTCTTTATATACTCCAACCCGTCCACATTATTTAACATATAGTTTTCATCGCAAAATAATACATGTATATCCTTATCTACACACATCTTAAATAATTCCATTCGTCTTTTGATATTAGAACTAATACCATGCATACTTAGTAAGGCAATACCTTCTACTTCAGTATTATTTATAAAGAATTCTAAATGAGGATTCCAGTTAGTTAATGTATATTCGTTATGCCACCCTACTGGTTTTATGCCCAAACGGTCAACATAATTTTCTATAAAACTTCTAGCAATGTAGAATGGCATTGTACCCATATACTTATCATTGGCAGGGTCATTAAAAATAATCCAACGTCTTGATGTGTCAACCTTCGGGACTTCTACTGTGGTGCCGGGGAAACGAAAATAACTTCCCGGTTTACGATAACCATAATCGGTTCCTACATTCATTGCTCTTATGTCTAGACCTATGCGTGTGACCCCCGTGGTGTTGTTTATATTACCATGCCAATGTCCTTGATTAAACAACCAAGCCTGACCCATATCTATATCTACTGGATAAGAAACCTCTGAACATCGTATCTGCATTTCTTCCATTGAAAGTTGATTATCCACAAACTCATCAGTGATTTTTTTTGAATCTTCCCATGATACCACTTGCATAGAATTAGAACCAAAGGCAGGATTTACAGGTGTCCAGATAGTGTTTATACCGTTATTGTATGCAGTTAAATGCCCAGTATGAAACGTAAGTAAACTACCCTGCCTCTGTTGGTCTGGTAATACAAAATTGAGTGTAGGGGTTGCCTGTATTAAATATTCCCCGTCACCAATTATAGCATGAAAATATTCATCAACCCATCCAGAGAATTCTTTGGTTCTAACAAATTGTTCGACATTTTTTCTCAGAGGAACGATCTCATCTCTATCAAAATATTCATGAAGTTTACCAATATCTTTACACTGTGGGTTTATCTCTTGTATAACAGATAAGATTCTGTCATACCAAGGAAATTTATCAAGGTCATAATCTACTACGTTATGATCCCACATGGGTTCTAAAAATTTGTCATCATATCTTTGTTTCATCATCACTCATCCCCATCCCACTCAATCTCATCAACAAATTCTGGATCATAAGCTGATTCACCACAAAATGGACAATGAGTTATTTGATAATGGTGTTCATCCATCGCATGTTTTATACGAAACTCTGCTTCACATTCTTCACATACTATAAGTTTCAATCTACTGCCTCATATGCGTCATCCCAGTTACCTGATAATCCTGCCACCTCATACTCTGTAACACGGTTCTCAAAAAAGTTAGTATGGTCTGCACCATTCAGTACCCACTCTAACCAAGGTAAAGGATTTTCCTTCACCTTGAAATTGGTTTTCAAACCCAACTGCAACAAACGTCTGTCTGTTATATACCTTATATATGATTTTACTTCAGACGCATCTAGACCTTCAATCTCACCCATCTTATAAGCAAGGTCAACGAACTTGTCTTCCAACTTGACTGCAAGTCGAGCCATTGTATAAATGTCTCCCTTGAAATCATCGTCAACCACCTTGGGGTGTTCAACACAGAACTGACGAAACACCTTTGCGTTTCCTTCGACATGCATAGACTCATCACGGATTGACCACTCGACAACCTTGCCCATACCCTTCATCTTACCGAACCGTTGGAAGTTGAGAAGCATAACAAATGATGCAAACAGTGCAACACCCTCGTTGAACACAGACTTTGCAAGTGCAAGTCCTAGCCCCTTCATGGTAGCATTGTCGGACTCCTGCATGAACTCAATCTTATTGACCATCTCCTTGTATTCAAGAAATGCATGGTACTCACTGTCTGGTAATCCAAGTGTCTCATTCAACAGGGCATAGGCACGTTGATGAATGCCTTCTCTTGCAGCAAAAGAACCAAGCATGTTACGCACTTCATTGTTCTTGAACTTGGGAATGAACTGGTCATAGTAGTTCTGACCCACTGCAACATCTGACTGTGTGAACAGACGTAGAATATTGGTGACGTAATCTTTCTCAACCTGAGTGACCTTACCGGACTTCCAATCTGATACATCTTCTGACAAATCAAGTTCGTCCTCAATCCAGTGTGCCTTCTCATGTCGTGTGGTAATCTCTACTGCCCACGGGTAGTGAAAAGGTTTATAGGTTTCACTGAACTGCAATAGGCCACCACCACTACGTTTCTTTAATAGATCATCGCCTACCTTCATTAGTTCATCATACCCACCGATACGTTTGTCATCAATGAAGATTTGAGGAACAGAATTAACTCTACGAGTATTCATCTCGCCTACCACTTCGGTAGCACCATTGATTGTCTGATAGAACGCAAGACGTTCCTCTTCATTATCAATCAACTCTTCTTCATACTCAAACGCATGTTCCTTCAACCAATTCTTTGCCATCGAACAAAATGGACAATCTGTTTTTGTTACTACTCTTATCCCTGACACGCAACACACTCCTCTTGACTCATAGCCTGAGTCTCATAATCTTTCAGTGCTTCCCGCACCACTTTAGTTGACACATTCTCTGCTTTGTTTGAAGTTTCTGTGCGTAGGTAATACAACCCCTTGCAACCCTCTTTCCAAGCATTGTAGTGTACTTTATGTAGGTCTGCCTTCGATGCGCCTGCTGGAAAGAATATATTTAGAGACTGACCCTGACACAGATACTTTTGACGATCTGCGGCTTGATTTACGATTGCGTTCTGGTCAATCTCAATCGCAGTTTTGAACACACCCTTCACCTCATCAGATAGGAATTTTAGATGTTGCACAGAACCACCATTAGTGATAATTGAACTCCATGTGGTTGCGTCATT